>Ga0099797_101775_pt1 | contig 10587 bp, 7 predicted proteins | sample Uncmet_Sort48C_1_FD_89871 | JGI IMG/M metagenome (GOLD analysis project Ga0099797, IMG submission 89871) | Marine eukaryotic communities from CALCOFI LINE 67, Pacific Ocean - C012_Sort48C_1 | ecosystem: Environmental > Aquatic > Marine > Oceanic | place: Pacific Ocean: Monterey Bay | collected... | reverse complement strand
TTAATTAAGAATGGAAACGTAGCAAATGGCTGTTCTATGGGCTCTGGGGCCGGTCAACCTATTCCAATCAAGCCCTATTACTGTTTTGTTGTTGACTTACAGGGTGCATGAAATACTACATCCTCATCTAGTTGCTTCGTTAGCCTTGGCAAGCACAGCTGATATTGAGAACAAACAAAACACCAGACCTCCGAAATTGCTTGTGCCAAATCCTGGGATTGCCTGGGGGACAGCGCTTTGGAATTTGCTTAGGACTGGATTTATATCCCCCTAACTTTTATTTTCAAGAATAAAAATAAATCTGATGTCATGAATGTCTTTACAACTATTGTTTATTTTTGCGGCGAGAGAACAAGTTGGAAACCCAATTTTATTTGCCCTATGAAAAAACAAGTTGGGGCTTCGCCCAAACTTATTTTATTCATGAAGGAAATAAAAGTTGAGCACCCATTTTCGCCGCGAAAGCAAAAGTTGTAAAGCCCTTCATGGCATCGAAATTACTTTTCATTCTTGAAATAAAAGTTGGGGTCTAAAATCCAATTCCAAAGAAATGCCCATTCGCTGTGGTCCCGGCAATCCCAAGCCGAATCATGAACACGATTGAAACTTAATACGAATTCATGCAACGGATTGCGAAATCCTGCGGAAGATTGCGAAACCATGTGACGTATCCCGAATCTTTTGCGAAACATGCAACATTGTGCAATATATTACGATAAGAAATTCTGAAAAACTTGCAAACCCAAACCTAAATCGTGCACCACACTATGACATGCTGCGAGCAAATGCGACACATTACGAACTCATGAGGCGTATTGCGAGCTCATGCAACCTATTGCGAGCTTCAATGGTTTTCACATATTTCCAAACAATTATAAATACGCATGTTCACCCCCTATCCAATTAATGGACCCGCAAGGCAAGCCCCCCCAACCCACCATGTGACAAATCTGTGGAATACATGTTAAATATATACGAAATCACAGATTCCCAATTTATGTCAAATATTTTCAAGATGATGTTTCCCATATGTTTGCGTACATGAATATGGCAAGGGTTGCATTGCATTCATATCACAGCGTTGGCCTTACCATCTTGTTCCTCAATGTACTGAATTTCGTAAAAAATACGATAGGTGGCTGTTTTTGCAATACGTTTTTCGAAAATGTGTTCTCCCCGAAGGGCTGGCAAAAGAACCTCCCGAAATGTTGAAAATCCTCAAAGGTTTGGATTCGATGGATTAGACGATGGTTTTGACCCTTTCAACATCAAATTCGATGCAAAAAACAAGAACGACGAATTTAAACAGATCCCCGACCTGTTTTGAAGGGTCCCGCGCTCGGAAAATAATGTTTAGCGAACCGGGACCGGAAACTGTCTTACGGAAGAAGCAGTGAAGATAAGAAGAAAGCCAAGAAGGACAAATTATTGTATACGTTTGCGCGAATACAAATTTCAAATAACTACACACATGTTTCAACCGTTCTCACCACACTTATTTCATATGTTTGCAAGACACGGATTTTCAACCTTATCACATATTTCAAGACATGATGTTCACATCTTTTCAAGATATGGTTCGAATGTGGCAAGGGTTGCATTACGTTCATATCACAACGTTGGCCTCACCATCTTGTTCCTCAAGGAGCTCAACTCCGCTGACTTCTGATCAACCTGCTCAGCCGACATCTTCCCACTGCTGCGCTCCTTTTCTATCCGCTGCTCGTACTGCAAGCTGTCCCGCTCGCGCTTCTGTTGCAACTCCTCCAATACTGAATTTCATGCACTCCTAGTACAGTCAAGTTGGTATGTACAGAGACCCCTCGGGCCAGGCAAGAGCCTTGGCGACCTTAGGAAATTCAGGCCGATTGTTGTTGGGTGCGTTTTTCGAAAATCTATTTTCCCCAAAGGGCGCTCAAAAGAACTCCCCAAAATAGGGTGTATGGGGGGTTAGGGGGTTTGAAGTTTATATACACATATATATATATATATACAGTATATATATACAGTATATATACATATATATATATATACATATATATGTCTAAGGACACCATGGGGGTTGTCCAGACAAGGGGTGTCCTTATTATTGGGAAGCTACTGTATGTACAATAATTTATCAGAGGTTTTGGGGGAAAACAATCCAGCAGCATGTGCTAAATTTCATGCGCGTGCCCTAAACCCTATTTTCCGACCCCGGGCTCCTAAACCGTATTTTCCGGCCTCGGGTCCTTGAACAAGAAATATACATATATGGGATTAATATGAAATATTAATCCCATATCTATATATATATGGTTTCTGTTTATACAAATGTCTGATTATTTTTCGGATTTTGCCTTATATGGGCGGTGGGAGGGTCTAAGGTGGGGCAAAACACTGGTTGGAGGCTAACTAAGACTTTGCCCGCCAGGCAAACCCATTTTGGGGGAGTCCTTGGCCAGCCCCTCGGGGAAAATACATTTTCGAAAAATGCACCCCCAAAAAACAGTCAATTCTCGGTCCCGGGTCCTTGAATCCTCTTTTCCGGCACCGGGGCCCTTCAAAACAGCTCGGGGATGTGTTTACATGCATCTGGGATGTTTGTTGCATCGGAATTATGTTGAGATGGGTTAAACCATTGTACAATGGATCGAATTCAGACATTCAGATTTGTTTCATTTGGGGGAGTTCTTTTGCCCATGTTTTGAAAAACACCCCCAAAAGCACAGATCCATCCAAATATTGAATTTCCCGTGAATTTCATGAATTCCGTGCCCAGGCGAAATTTAGGGGCACCATGCCATCTACTTATTGCAAAATACGGAAAAAGGGGCCACGGCCCTCCTGTGGCACCAATCACATTATAACGTATTGGAAATAACATAACTGTTGCACATACCCAACCAACGACTTCAATTTAGACAATCCAAAAAGTGGGTTTCATTGGGTATCGGTTGTAGCTTTTTATCCACCTTTATGGATTTCAGTTGGCGGGGGGGGGGGGGGGGGGGGGGGGGGGGGGGGCGCCGAAGGCGCTTCCCACTGTAGTGGAGGCGGCCGGAAAAGCGAAGGCCTTGACTGGGTATGGGTACCCTACCCGATTTATTCCGAAATAAAAAAATGAAAAACAAAAACCATCCCAGGCCAGAAGCGGCCTCATACTCAACATGTTTGTGCAACTCCTGCGGCAAATTCTAAGAAATCGCGGCCCGGATCTGGCTACTGGTGTCCCGGCGTCTGGGACCGGAAAAATTAAAAATCTTCAACGAAATCGGCTAGGATAATTCTCAGTGTTGGCATGTCCATGTTTGGCATTGCATGCCCAAATCTTTGGAAAACACCAATATAGGCCGCACATGAAATTTAGAGTCCTCCAACTCCTTCTTAAGCCTTGCATTACAAAATATGTTCCCTACTCTTGACGGAATATCTTAAGCAACACCTTGTGAGAAAGATATTTGTAAGGACTTGCCAGACCTAGGTTTTTTCTTGTTTTTGCCCGTTTCCATGTCCCGGGACTAATCCCATTCGATTCGTCGAGGAAATCCGTGCTACTCTGGGCTATTTATGCATGCAAAGTTCCGATGGGGTATTTCATGGACACCAAGACAATTTGGGGAAATCTGTGGCCAACCCTTCAGCGAGAACGTATTTCGATTATATTTTCAAAAAAAACACGCATACCAAACATCTGGCCATCATATTGCATTTTCAATGCCCAAAGCGTCTTTTTGTGGCGAACCACTTGTAAAGCTCCAGAACACCAAAGTGTTGCTTAACTAATTACTTCAACCGAATAAAAGGCAAGTTTCGGTTGATATGGATGCCCAGGAACCGAACTGGAACCGCTGTAACCGAACAGCTGGGAGCGAAACCGATCTGCGCCGCACACACGGATAGAGCCGCACGAACCGAACCCCTCGCATCCCGCGAATCACCCGACCCGCCCAAACCGCTCGAATCCTTCGCAGACCCGGCCGAGCCGCCCGAACCGCATGAACCGTCCACACCGCATCTGAACGAAAACCGCCTCACCCGATCCGCCCAAACCGTCCCACCCGATCCGTCCAAACCGTTCGAATCCGTCGCAACCCCGGCTAAACCGCCCGAACCGCATGAACCGTCCGAACCGCACGAAACCGAGCTGAACCGCCCCAACCGCATGAACCGTCCAAATGTTCCACCTGCTGAAATGCTAAATTTCGTGCCGGTACAACATGTACTTGAAAACAATGAGAATGCAATGTTTGGATTGATTTTTTGGGGGGAGGTGTTTTCCAAAAAGTGTTCGACCCGAAGGTCTGGCAAAAGACCTCCCCGAAGTGTTGAAACTCACAAACTGTCTGGATTCGATTAATTTTACAATGGTTTCACTCATTTTCACATGGAGTCGATGCAAAAAACATCCCAAATGTATTTAAACACATCCCCGACCTGCTTTGAATGGCCCCGGGGCAAGAAAATAGGGTTTAGATACCCGGGGCCGGAAAATATAGTTTAGGGGTTCCGCACCAAATTAAGCATGGTAATATGCAACCGGCTGAGCCAGATGAACCGGTCAAACCGAAACAATTGACCGTACGAACCTGGAACCGGAACCGGACGAATTGCGTCTGCAAATAAACCATTCCGAACAGAACCGATGTTTTATATTGTAAATAGTTACTAATTTGTTTCCGGTTTATGACCATATTGATCTACATCTATCAATGAACAGCTCGGCATGGGTTATTTGTAGGCTTCACACCAAGGATTTCAAGACCAGACTTACGTGCGGAAAGGACCTCCAGGATTACGCGCGCACAAACAAATACCAGAAATAGACATACCAAGTCCAATTAAATCGGAAAACATTAGGTTTGGATTGCCCTGAGGCTATTTTGTGGAGGGGGTCTCTCGCTCGGAAATGCCCTGGCAAGTATTCCATGTGTTTTTTTATTTCACGCGCATCCTTTGATTCATCGGACGCTGCCATCTGTCTTAATTTATTTTCGGTTTTATCAACATATTGATCTACATTTATCAATGAACAACTCGCCTTGGGTTATTTTCTGGCTTCGTACCAAGGATGTCCAAGAGCAGAATTACGTGCAGAAGGAACCTCCAGGATTACGCGGGAAAAACAACATCATAAATAAGCATGGCATGTCCAATTAAATCGGAGCCAATTTTGGGCCCGGGCCCGGGGCGCTGCAGCCCAGCCGAAAGGATTAATGATTTAGCCGGAAGGATTATTTCACAACTTTGAGTAAATTCAATTGAAGGCGAATATATAAGGAACCTGAGAAGGAATACTCTAGAATTTGACTGACACCATACAATGGACAATGGACAAAACAAGAGGCCGCGGCCCTGCGTTCTGTCCATTGTATTATAACATATTCCTCTGCCAAAACATTCAGCAGTTTGTAATCTTTAGAAGCAATCAACAAATAGGGCACAGGTAAAAAAATAGTTATTTTAGCTTTTTGACTGTTTTTAAATGTTTTTATGGTTTTGAATTGTTTAAATGGTTATCTGAGCCGATAAGGATCGATTTGGACTAAGTTTCAGCTCAAACCCTTGATTCTGGACCGAAATCGCGAAATTGAGGTGAATTGGACTACTGGGGTGGGGGACCACTCGCCGAGAGCTCAAGGTGCCGTCAAGAAACGCGCCAAAAATCCAGGGGGACGGTTAAAAAATAGTTTTCTGGCGGTCACAACACAGGAACGCCACTATTTTCAACCGCTTCTAAACATTATATACACCACGACGGGGGCGCTGCGCGCCCCCGTGGTGGTGTATATAGAAAGTGTTGTATTTTGGGGGCAGATTGCATATACACCAGCCATTTTCTTATCAAAATGGGGATTCATTGAAATCCTTGCATTTTTTCAAACATGGGAGTTTGAGAATTGGCTATCCCCGCTTGAAAGGAAGCTGATAAACCAAGCGGACGACCATAAAATCTGGGGCCAAAGCAGAAAATACAACATGGGACCAATTCAGAGAATTCAAGCAGAGGCAAATGCTGAAAATAGTAGCGGCCCACATGATGTAGGGCGGCCTTCGGCTGCCCCGCACCACGTGCTCGCTATTTCATGGCACGCTGGGCCGGAACCATTTCCTGGTTATGAGAATCAAATTATTAATACCCATACCTGGTCGAGGCCTCTATTCTGGAGTACTCAAAAAGTGGTCTTGATCAGGTAATTTTTTCCATCCATCATTATGGGTTCCACTACAGTGGGGGGCCGCCGAAAGCGGCCCCCCACTGTAGTGGAGTCGGCCGGAGGCTGCCTGCATAATGGTGGCTGGAAAACTGATATCTGATCAAGACCACTTTTTAAATAATTCGAAACAGAGGCCTTGACCACGTATGAGCATCAATAATTTGGCGATTTTTCCTTTTGTTTGTTCTCTTCAAACCTGTCCCGGGCATTTCACCTCCACACTCGTCAGGTACCGATTTTTTGTGGGGTGCGTTTTTCGGACATGTATTTTCCCCGAAGGGCGCTCAGAAGAACTCCGAAAAATGGGGAGTGTGGGGGGGAGCAGGGGTTTAGGGTTTATAATATATATATATATATATATATATATATGGGTGTCCGAAACAGACCGGCGGATCCTACGTAATCCGGCCAACAAAATATCAAACCATGGGCCTTCTTGGGCCCCATGGGGCCCATGGGGCCCATGTGGGCCCAAGCGGCCCATGGGGCCCATGGGGCCCATGGGGCCCCATGGGGCCCAAGCCGGCCGGCCGCGGTGGCGCACGGCGGGCGGGCGGCGGCGGCCGGCCGGCTCTGCAACTCAATTTGGTGCCCTACGTAATCGGCACCTTTTTTTAACAAAATCAAACAGCTTTGTTTCGCACACCCACATCTAAAAAAAAACAAATTTTGATTCACCTGCGCATGTCACTACATAGTAGGTTTCTTACTTTATATGTAACTGCTTTTAGGAACTCTAGCAACCAATCTTCAGTATGCTATTTTGCATGCCTTCCATAATTACGTGTAGTGCACTGGCATTGAGGGACGGCAGCTGCCGGCTCAAGGATCCTATCGAGCTTCCGGGGGCTCAGCGATGCAAATACAAACTCAGACATCATTAATTTGAGGGAGTTTGTGTAACTCACACCATCCTGGTCCCCGGCGCGAGTGGAAGGGGGGTCCCACAGGCATTTCCAGAGTCGTTTCAGAGAAGAAACGTTGCCAAGGCTAATGAGTTACGTCTCCAAAAATAGGGCTAATTTTTAATGCGCAGGCGCCGTGGTTCAGAGCCCTATCGATCAAAACCCTCGGGCCAAGCGTTCAAATTTCGCACTGTGGAAAGTAGGGGCTTTGTGTGCGCGAAATACTCGTTTACAACACTTGTGGTCGTTTCGTGAGGGTGAATAGTTCACTTTCAAACACGGAGGAGCCGGGCTTCGAGCCCATGGCAGCCCCAGGCACCCCAAACGGGCCCATGGGGGCGCAGAAGACATCCAAAGGAAGCCATAGGGCCATAAGGGACCCCATTTTGGGACCACAGAGATATACAAAAAATATTTCCCAGACCCCTAAACCCTAAACCCTGTTTTCCGGTCCCGGGATCGGTCCCCAGACCCCGGGAATGACATTTTTAGGTTATTTGAACCGATACGGATCGATTTGGACCAAGTTTCAGCTCAAACCGTCGGTTCCGGACCCGAATCATGACATTTATAGGGACAAGGAATATATTACAAAACTCTCGATAAACTGCCCAAGCGGTTGTTATGTTACTAATCATGCTTTAAGCAAATTCCTGCGACGCAGTTTACCAAGCAAACATTGCAAAGATTGAGAGGCTTCGAGTGCCCCTTAATATCACAACACCACATTAGCGACACTTCCTCGCGTGCTTTATAAGCATCACAGAGCAATAAGAACGGAGATAGGTTCAAAGACTTACCGATGTTATCAAGGCAATACCATTCATTGTTTCCCCCCATCGATGTTCTATGCATTTTATCCGCCGATCTCCTGGATGAAATGCCTTGGGCATTGGTGGCGGGCCCAAGCTTTCAGATAAAATAGTTTTGCAAATAAATGCCTTCTCGGATCTCGAACATGTCCGACGCATTTTATGCGGGCTGTTCCACTGAAATGGTTTTGCGGTGCCTTTTTGTTGTATGTTCGAACAAGGGGTCCGGGACATGTTCCAAAGAGTCCGGACAAAACGGGTTGGACATTTTGATAAACTCATTATCCGCATAAACTGGTTGGAACATCAGAATCACCTGATATTTATCCGAATATTCATCCGGGGGAAATGATGAATGATAGGGCCATCTTCAGGGCTGCGAGAACTTCATGGGTGGGAGCGAGAAAAGCCTCCGACAATTCACATAAATCAAAAGGCGGCATGAACAACATTCCTTCAATGTGAAGTGAATTTCCATGAACACCTTAAAGAAATTGGAAGGCGAATATCCCAAATTTCCCACGCTAGTGGGAACTTTCACGAGCACTTCATAAGCAATGAGGCGAGCACACTATTCGCGAAAGTCCAATGACATTACAATATTTGTATCGATGCTTGTTTTGGATGTGTGGTTTTTACCTTAAATCTTTGGTTCAATTACGTTAAATCTTGGATCTGATACGCAAAATTACGCTAAATCTTGGATTTGATACGCTTGATGCGGAAAAGCTGTATTGAACGACCGAAAAGGGTTCCATGATAATTTTGTTACCTTACATGTGTTGGAAAACTAAATCAAACAAGAATGTTTCTTTGGGGTGTGTTTTCGAACATGTATTCTCCCTGATGAATTGGCCAACGGATCTCCAAAAAATGGATTTGGTGTCCGTGAACTACAACATCGGAGCTCCGGGCGCATAAATACCTCACAATAGCACGGATTTCCAAAACGAATCGAAGGGGACTGGTCCCTGGACTTGGAAACAAGTGAACACATTAAAAACACACATGTCTGACCAGTCTTTTGTAAGGCCCATACTTGTGTTGGAGAATTAAGTCAAGTAGGAATGCAGCTGTACAATGAGCTGCAGGCCCGGCCAATCACCCTGTCGCCATGCACCAGACGTTGCTTGAGCTGAATCGAAAGGCATGGTTGTGGGCATATCAATCTCGCTATTTACACCCACTTTACCCCTCCAAAAAACGAACAACAATTGAACATATCAAATGTGTTTTTGGGAAATCTGGGTTTCAGACCCCGCGACTGGTCCCATTGGATTCGTCTCGAAATTCCGTTCTGTTTTGTGGTATTTATGTGTCCGAAACTCCGATATGGACCCGGCTCGGACAAAAAACATTTGGGGGGCACCCTTCCCCAAATTGTTTTTAAAACAGTATGACAAGAAACTATTGCAATAAGAAACAAGGTGAGGGGGAGAACCACGTAGAATAAGAAATGGCAGACTTCCCACCAACAAGTAAAACGAAATAAGAAACCCTCCTTACGGAAAGAGACCCTTCCGCTCAAACATAACAACCCGGACGCCGAACCCATTTTTGGAGGTTCTTTGCCCAACCCTCTGGGAAAAAATACATTTTGGGAAAACACACCCCCAAAACAAATCGATCAATAATATTTGCTTTTCAATGATTTCAACTGATTTGGTGGTTGCAAGAAATCAGACCCTTTGCCAGCGAAATGCATATCCAGATAAGAAACCCTGAGGGTGTTGCAACATGGACACGATTTTCTCATTTAGTGAAGTAGGTGTATACATACATATATCTCTCTAAATTGCACAGAGATTACGGAAATCAAAAGCAAGACAGATAATGCATACCACGAGAGATTAATCGGATGAGTTTCTATGGCGCGAACTATATTATGAGTTGTTTGCCAAGGAGATCATCATACTAGTATGGAAGGTACCCAAAATATGTTCAGCATAGTTCCGCACAAGTGGTCGACTCGGGTCAGAAGGAAATGGTCCCAAATATCAGCGATACTAAAAGTCCTCATAACAAAACCAAATTTAGGGGTATCGGGTTAGAGGATTAGGGCTGCATGTGCATACGCTGCTTCGTTTTGCACATGTAATTACTCTGTGTATATACATGTCATTGTTTGGCTGTGCATGCTTGTGCTGAACAACCACAAGACACACAGGACAGAAACACATATATATATACACATATGTATACATATATGTATATATAGATGTGATACCACACTTTATACAACACAAAAATATAGACAATGGCTGAAACTATATTATAAGACGGATAAAAAATAGCGTCTTCGACACCCAAATAAAACAAATGCCAGGGTAACAAAGCAAATCACGAACAAATCAAACTGAAATTCAAGGAGTGGAACCGACAGGTGCACACCGTTTTATCTGTTGTTGGCACCGAAACAAGAACATGCAAAGGGAAGCACCCACAAATCACAATCAACAAACCCATTAACCAGCACAACACACAAAACTAGGAACGCAATTTAATGGGAGCGAGAGATGGACGCCATTTCATCTGCTGGCTGTGGATCAGCAGCACACACTTCCTGAAAACCTAGTTGGAACTTTTGAACCCATTTCGCACCAACATTTGGCTCGAAAGGGTCCGGCCCCATAGGATGGACCCAAAGGGCCCGGAACTATAGGGCGGGCCCAA
>Ga0099797_101774_pt1 | contig 10593 bp, 9 predicted proteins | sample Uncmet_Sort48C_1_FD_89871 | JGI IMG/M metagenome (GOLD analysis project Ga0099797, IMG submission 89871) | Marine eukaryotic communities from CALCOFI LINE 67, Pacific Ocean - C012_Sort48C_1 | ecosystem: Environmental > Aquatic > Marine > Oceanic | place: Pacific Ocean: Monterey Bay | collected... | reverse complement strand
TTAATTAAGAATGGAAACGTAGCAAATGGCTGTTCTATGGGCTTTGGGGCCGGTCAGCAGATATGTCAATCCATGGGTCTTAAGTTTCAGGCCTCCCAGGACTGCAGCCTCCCAGACTGCACGGGTAAGTGGTTCACCCGAATCAAAATCTGGTGCTGCGGGAGTGCACCTCCCAATATATTCCCACAACTTCGTTGTTGAGGGTCTTCTGCCGCAAGGGTGTCATATATATATATATATATATATATATAAATAAATATAAATATAAATATAAATATAAATATAACATATATATTTTGTTTCTGTTTCAGCCTGTTGATGGTCTATCATCGTCAGGCTCGCAGCCGGGCGCGTCATGCAGTAAATTCGGTAACGAGTGTGCCCCACCAGGGCATTCCAACGAAAATGAATGATGAAAATCGGAGGCTACAGAGGGCTCGGTTGCATCGAATTCAAATTCAAAGACATCCAGATCAGGATCGTCTATGGTATTATGTACATATGGATGGGACAAGTTACAATGAATATATATTTTTTCGCGTGTTGGACTACACATCCGTCACGTTCGCTGCCACCACCAACGGGAATGCAACAAATTAAGACCTTCAAGCCACCTCACAAAACACCAAACAACAAAATGACCATAAAATGAAATGACCTGAAATAAAAATTCACGTCCGCGCGACAACGAAAATGCCAAATATATTACAAATATTCGAAATTTAATAAATATTCGAAATTTTAAGAAATATTATGCATTCCCGTATATACTATGCGACGGAAGCAGCACTGCCGACTGCCAGACGACGGGTGGATCGGGCTACCCTTGATATCACTTCACCTTGTTCCACCACCCGTCGTCCGGCCCACCCCTACAAGGTGGAGGCAGGAGGCCGACAAACCCCCGCAGGCACAACAACTAAGTCTGGCCAAAATCCTCACAATTGCAGGGGCGAATGGAATAAGTGTACCACAACCATCATAGATTCTCAATGTCATGGTGCTCATCAAGTTCCGCCATTGAATAGCCTTCGGCGCTCTGCAAATGGCAATGCATGCGGTTCATGCCTGGTGCTAGCGAAGCGGTTGCGAAGCCTCTGAAGCCTCCCCATGCTACTCGTCGGGCGAGGTATGCCCAAGCCATCTCCATCGGAATCCATAGATGTATCATCCGCCCAACGAGGAGGGGGTGTCTGAAGAGGCAGAGTAGCCGGAGTGGCCGGAATAGTAACCGGAATAGCAACCGGAATAGCAACCTCTGGCTGGACATCCAAATCTGGCTCAATGACTTCATCGGCAACGAAGCTGCCAGATTCCTCGTCGCCACCCTCCATAAATTCATTGTCTTGCCAGACCATCTCATCAACAAGGTCCTCTTCTACATGCTCCTCCAATTCTTCATCCACATCAGGCTCATGGTCTACAATGCCCGGGTCGTTGAACACTTCAGATGCAACCGATGGAGTGACTGCAAGGAGTTTTAGTACTTAAGGTGATACAGAAGCTCGGGGCATGATTCTTCTATTTTAAGATTGATTTGGGGGGGGGGACAGTTTGGTATCGTAGAAATTGGGTTTTTGTGATAAAAGTCTGGTAAACGAACTTATGGGAAGTGCATTTAGAGCAACAAATATGCATATAAACTCGATTTCGCATTTTTTGAAAACAAAGCTGTTTTTAGAGTCCTCGATTTGGACGCACAGATATGCAGTCCAACTCACACTTGGGACGCTTCATGGCGCGTTTTTTCTTTAAACAAATCTCAAAAACTATAAAACTATTGAAAATGATTCAAAATGGAAAATTGCCCTCAAAGTGATCGCAAAGTGACCCCCAAAGTGACCCCCAGTGACCCCCAAAGGCGCCCCAATGGACCCCCAAAGGCGACAAATGGAGCCTAATGACGCCCCAGAGGCGCCCCAATGGAACCCCAAAGGTGACAAATGGAGCCCCAATGGCCGTCCGAAGGCACCCAAGGCAGCCCAAGGGTCCCCAAAGACCACCGAAGACAAGCCAAAAGAGCCCAATGGAACCTAAAACTCAAAAAAATGCGATAGTCAACAAACATTAAGCAACAAACAACAAACAACAAACAACAAAAGCCTCAATCCTTAATCCTTGCACATTGAGCCAATACATGTGCACCTGCAATGTGTCTTCTATACTATTCAGAACCCCGATTGCATAGGCCCTCCGCATGTCAACGTTACATGTGTGTTTACGCGCACCCAAACATCTTTTGGTTTTCGGTTTTCACAGTGGTTATGTCCTGTGCATTGGGATGACTCCTACGACTGCCAACTGGTGGCCTTCACATGAACAGGCATACTACTCAAGCAAATGAATTCAACCAACAATCAGCAGGACCCTGGGCCACAGCAACATGAAGGCACTTTACTATTTTAACATGCTTTATGGTATGTATAAGCAACAGATGTAGGCACCCAAACATCTAGTTTTGCTTCTCTCTATATATATATATATATGTGTGTTCTATACTGTCCAACACAATGAAAAAAACGCGACAGTGGCCCCCTTTAATATACAGTATTGTGGTACCGTCGCTAATTTTAATGTATTGAGCGGCGGCACTCCGGCACAAATCACTTGCACATTGAGCCAATACATGTGCACCTTCAATGTCAATCTCCAAATATGTCCAACACAATTTAAAAATCGAAACACACGAACACACAAACAAACACACAAACAAACAAACAAACAAACAAACAAACAAACAAACAAACAAACAAACAAACAAACAAACAAACAAACAAACAAACAAACAAACAAACAAACAAACAAACAAACAAACAAACGAACGAACGAACGAACGAACGAACGAAGGAACGAACGAACAAACAAACAAACTAACTAACAAACAAGCAAACAAACGAACAAACAAACTAACTAACTAACAAACAAATAAACAAACAAACAAACGAACGAACACGTAAACAAACGAACAAACTAACAACCTAACAAAAACAATTTGCTGTTTCTATCATTCAACTTTCATACCTTATATTTTGGTTCTACTATTTTTGCCCACATTCCCGATTATGTCCACGAAATGTTGTTAAAACTTTATTGCTGCGCAGACAAACACACAAACAAACAAACCAAATAACAAACAAGCCAACACACTAACAAACACACAAACGAGCAAGCACACAAACAAACGGACAAACAAACAAACCAACTAACAAACAAACTAACTAACTAACAAACAAACAAACAAACTAACTAACTACCTAACTATCTAACTAACTAACTAACTAACTAACTAACTAACTAACTAACTAACTAACTAACCAACACGCAAACAAACAAACAATTTGCTGCTTCTATCCTTAATCTTTAATGCCTTATATTTTGCTTCTCTCACTCGTGCACAAAAGCAGAGCGAGGCACGGTGGCGGGTAGGCCGAAGGCAATTGGATATATTATTCGATCTAGTTGCTTTCCGTATCAATCAGCCGCCCTCCTTAGGGACGCGCGCTTTGCGAGTTCACAAACCTGCAAAACGACGCATTCGTGTGTCTGTTTTATATGAATATGGCAGCTTCCCATGGGCCTAAAGTTCTAACTCTAGCTACGGATGATGGACTTAATTAAGCAACACTTTGATCTCGTGGAGCTTTCCACATGGTTCGGCACCAAAACAAGTTGGGGGCGCGTTTTTCGAAAATGTGTTATTCCCTGAAGGCTGGCAAAAGAACTCCCGGAACATGTCAAAATCCAAAAGTACTTGGATTATACAGATTGTGCAATGGTTTCACAGATTTTCACATACAAATTCGATGCAGAAAACACCCCAGATGCATCTAAACACATCCCCGACCTGTTTGAAGGGCCCCGGGGCTGGAAAATAAGTGTTAGGGACCCGGAGCCGAAAAATAGGCTTTAGGTGTTGCTTCATTATGTCCATCACCAGTAAGGCCCCCTAATGCCTACGCCCCGCTGAAGAATGAATGCGCACACCTCTTCTCTGAGCTCCATCTTTGCAAGGGACTCCTGATTGCGATGTGTCCAGAAAATGCAACTACTGGTCATAGACATAATTAAACAACACCTACACCCTATTTTCCGGCCCCGGGCCCCTAAACCCTAATCTCCGGCCCTGGGGCCCTTTCAAAACAGGTCGGGAACGTTTTTGAATGCATCTGAAATGTTTTCTGTATCGAATTTACGTGTTGAAATGGGTGAAGCTTTAACAAATCAGAGAAAAACAAAGCATTCATGATTTTTACAATTTGGTCGAGTCCGTTTGCCAGCCCTTCGGGGGAAACACATTTTCGAAAAGCGCACCCAAAACGAAAATCTGACCATAATATTTGTTTTTGAATGTCCAACACGTGTAATTGTGGCGAACCACTTAAGTGTTGCATAATTAAGTCCATCAACCATCTGTGATTGGGTTTTTCCCTGGACAACGTTCACGTTGAAGGGGCATACATAATTTTCTAAGGGCCAGTGATAGGACTGAGCGCTCCAATCTAGTGGCGCGGCACTGTAGGCCCCCAACTATAGCCCCCAACTGTAGGCCCCCAGTCGAATGAGTATTGCGCACTCCAAATCTGATGGCGCGGCACTGCAAGCCCCCCACTTTAGGCCCCCAATTGTGGTATCCCAAGCGAATAAAGGCCAGTGATAGCATCGCCCGCTCCAAATCTGATGCCTGGAGACTGTAGCCCCCCAAACTGTGGGCCCCCAGACTGCAGCCCCCAGACAGTAGCCCCCAAACTTCGTTGTTTAGGGTCTTCGGCCGCAAGGGTGTCATTATATATCTGTAGAATAAGTTTTGCGACTTGTGCATACATATATATATATATATGAAAAATATTAGGTTATCCGCTTGGCTCGGTAGGCAAAGGAGCCGAGGCCCCAAATGCACACCGAAAACATCGTAAACACCATACTTCGCTCGGCTGAGCCTTCGAAAACACTTCAAATATTCCAAAACTATATAAATACCAGACTTTGATCGGCTGAGCCTTCGAAAACACCGAAAACATTGTAAATACCATACTTTGCTCGTGTGAGCCTTCGGAAACGCAAAAATCAAATCAGGTTTTTGCTCGGCCGAACCTTCGAAAACACTATAGAAAACATACGTTGCTCGGCTGAGCCTTCCCAAACACAGGAAATGGTGAACTTTGATCGGCTGAGCCTTCGCAAATACGTTGAATAACAAGCTTCTTCGGCTGCGCCTCCTACATCTACGACTTTCGTTTCGACTTTGCCTTCGAAATTGATTGTCGTCTATGCCTTCGACTCGACTATGCCTTTCTTTCCTTCGAAATCACTGTAGTAGTTCGGAACCCTGCTTTGTACCAACTGAAAGGCGCCGTAAGGCGCCCCATGCGAATCTAGTATACATATATTTGGAAGGTCGTGAGTAGGGTTTGACACTATTGGGGTGTAATGCCCATGGAGCCTAAACCCTATTTAGATTAAACCACATAGTGGAAGAATATATAAAGACTATAGAAGGAATACATACTAATGCTATGGACAGAAAAGGGGCCTGTGGCCTTCGGCCACAATCCCCTGTGGTGTCAATAACATGCGAATATATTCCTGCTCATATTCCTGTATATATTCTCCCTTAATGGGACTTACTCCGAATCGGGCTTAATCCCCATTGCGATTTGTGCATATATATATATATACATATATATATATTAAATATTAGGTTCTCCGCTTGGGTCGGTGGGCGAAGTAGCCAAGACCCCAAATGCACACGAAAACAACGAAAACACCATACTTTGCTCGGCTGAGCCTTCGGAAACACACTAAATAGCATGCTTTTGCTCGACCACGCCTTCGGCCACGTTGCTCGGCTGAGCCTTCCCAAACACAGGAAATGGTGAACTTTGATCGGCTGAGCCTTCGAACATACGTTGAATACCAAGCTTCTTCGGCTGCGCCTCCTACATCTACGACTTTCGTTTCGACTTTGCCTTCGAAATTGATTGTCGTCTATGCCTTCGACTCGACTATGCCTTTCTTTCATTCGAAATCACTGTAGTAGTTCGGAACCCTGCTTTGTACGAACTGAAAGGCGCCGTAAGGCACCCCATTCGAATCTAGTATACATATATTTGGAAGGTAGTGAGTAGGGTTTGACACTATTGGGGTGTAATGCCCATGGAGCCTAAACCCTATTTAGATTAAACCACATAGTGGAAGAATATATAAAGACTATAGAAGGAAAACATACTAATGCTATGGACAGAAAAGGGGCCTGTGGCCTTCGGCCACAATCCCCTGTGGTGTCAATAGCATGCGAATATATTCCTGCTCATATACCTGTATATATTCTCCCTTAATGGGACTTACTCCGAATCTGGCTTAATCCCCATTGCGATTTGTGCATATATATATGTATATATATATATATATATATTTATATATATATATATATATATATATATTTATATATATATATATTTATATTAAATATTAGGTTCTCCGCTTGGGTCGGTGGGCGAAGTAGCCAAGACCCCAAATGCACACGAAAACAAAGAAAACACCATACTTTGCTCGGCGGAGCCTTCGGAAACACACGAAATAGCATGCTTTTGCTCGACCAGGCCTTCGGCCACAAGCCCCTGCGGTGTCAAAAACATGCAAACATACTTCACCGTTCCGAAAGTGTTCTGCGAAATGTGAAAATGGTCATCTGGGATTCGGGACTGTTTTCCGCTGGGCGGGATAGTTTATTTACCCACTGGCAGTGGCGGGATAATTAAATACCCCGTTGCAAACATATATTATTATTAACTATCAGGATGGGATTTAATTATCCCGCCCGGTGGAGCCCCCCTGGTGAAGCAAATGTGTCTGTTAGGATTCTAAGGGGGGAGGGGGGAAACAACATAACAGATCAACACCACAACTATGCGGCAATATAATTTCGTAATTCTGCTGCCTGGATCGAAGGAACTTTCGAAACGGTGATGTATTCCTGCTCATGTTCCTACTGCGAATCGGGCATATTGCCCATATGGGCATTCAAACCCATAGCTATTCAAACAAGTTGACTACCTTTATGCTATATATTGTACATGTACATGTATGAAAATCTGAATCGTCATTTGAACAAATCATAAACTATTCAATGATCGGTTTCGCGCTGAGGCCTGCATCGGAAAGGCGCGAAATCGGAAAATCGCATCCACTGCACTGCGTGGAACGCTCGGAAATTCTGTCATTTACCACACGAGGGCCACTTGGGCCTTCGAAAACATTGCTTTCTACTACATGGGAACTCATTGGACCTTGGAAAATATTGCTGTTTATTGCACTTCCTTCTCATCGATTGTGATTCGTTTTGACTTCCTTATCTTTCCTTGGACATCACTGCAATGCTTCCAACTTCGACAAAGCTACTATTTCCACGTGGGAGCCACTTGGTGCTTTCTCAACTTTCCTGCTTACTCAAATTTCTTCGCATCGACGGTGCTTGGTTCTGACTTACTTATCTTCCCTTCGATAGCACTGCGCTGCTTCGAAAGACTTTGTCATTGTGATTGCGGTACTGAGCTCTGCAGTCTCTGGAAATGAGTTTCTTTGTATGGCTGTACAGTTGCTGTAAGGCGACATATTCGAATCTAGTGAATGTATATAAATATATATGGTTGGTGGAACAATTAAGCATCACTATGGTAATAATTTCGTTTTGAGAATTTTCCGAAGATATGTTCTCCCCGAGAGCCTGACAAAACATCTCCCTGACATTGTAAAAATGCCAAATATTTTGATCTTGTCGATTGTCGACGCACGAAATGCAACACATGAATTGAAACACATCCCCAACCTGTTTTGAAAGTTCCCGGGTCCGGAAAATAAAGTTGAGGGGCCCGGGGCTGGAAAATCAGATTTAGGTGTTGCTTAATCATGTCCATCACCACCATATATAATATATATGGGTGTTTCTCGTTTGTTCCCTTACCCCAACACCGTTGCGTAAATGCTACGTAAACGGGGCCCCATGGGCCCCATGGGTCCCATGGGACCCATGGGGCCCATGGGGCCCATGGGGCCCAAGGGGCCCATGGGACCCTTTGGGCCCATGGGCCCCGTTTACGTAACGGTCCTGGTATAAATCCCCTACAGCGAGACAAACGAGAAAACCCCATATATATATATATATATATATATACCAGCTGGAGCTGGATGGGAGGTTTGGGAGGAAGGGGAGGGGGTCTCACATTGGATTCCCATAGAATTCACAAGGGGACATGGAAAGCCAAGTGCCCGAAATTAGTGAAGGAAACATAGCCTGAAACATGTTTTCAAGTAATGGAAAATCGCATGTATACAACTTTCCCATCAATGGAAGATATTTATACCAAATTTCGTACGGGGCCTAATTAACAGATTTTTGAATTAATTGGGCCTCCAAGGCCAAACAAGGAAAATCCAACACCATGCCCATATATTCTCATATTATTGACACCACAGGGGGGGCGCGGCCGAAGGCCGCGCCCCCCTGTTCTGTCTATTGCATTAGAATATATGGGCATGGTGTTGGATTTTCCTTGTTTGGCCTTGGAGGCCCAATTAATTCAAAAATCTGTTAATTAGGCCCCGTACGAAATTTGGTAGTTCCTGCTACACAGTATGCTGCACTACCTCGCAGATTTATTGCACGGAGACCTCAGCATTGGGCAGGATGATGGCAGGTGACCTAGAAACTCAGAGCAAGTGAAAATATTTCTGGATTATTTAATCCAAACAACCCAGAAATTCGAAGCACACACACTGATTTTTCGAACTAATTAGTCCAACGATTCAAAGCAGATAAAATGTATTTTGGATTAATTGATCCCAAAATAATTATTGGCAGAATTAATCCAACGAAACTTTGTACATGCAATTGCTGCTACACAGTACGCTGCACTACCACGCAGGTTTATTGCACTGAGGCTTCAGCATTGGGCAGGATGATGACAGATGAAATGGTTATGGCACATACTAGGCGGCCCCCCCAAAAAACACTTCGTTCCCGCCTGCGCGAGACTATCTGTTGAAAGACTGTCTTTTGATTAATTTTCCGGTCCCGGAACCTAAATCATATTGTCCGGTCCCGGGGTCAGTCTCCAGACCTCGGGAATGCACTTTTGAACTTATTTGCACCGATACAAATCGACTTGGACCAAGTTTCAACTCAAACCTTCGACTCTGCACCCAAATCGTGAGATTTACACAAATTCTGCTTACTGGGGTGGGGGACCACTTGCTTTGAGCTCAGGGTGCTGTCAGGAATTGTGTCCAGAAATTCGATTATTGGTCCAACCTGCGCGGGACCGTCTTTTGAAAGACCCTCTTTTGAAAGACTGTCTTTTGAACAAATGTCAAAAGACGGTCTTTCAAAAGACGGTCCCGTGCAGGCTGGATTTGCTGAATCGATATATATATATATATATAGAGAGAGAGAGATATACATATATATGGGTTCCGGAAAACTATTACAATTAATAAAAACTACTACAATATACATATATATATATATATTAAAATATATATATATATATATATATATATATATATATATATATATTCCTGTTTATACATATTCCGGTTTACATAATATATCTTGTGTGTTTGTATATCCTGCCTTGGATTACTAACAGCCCCGCGAGGGGTGCTACATTCTGAGCCACCTAATGCCCCAGAAAGATTTCCACAAAGGTGTGCAGTTGGCCGAAGGCCGCCCGCCCACCTTTGCGGAGATGTACATATAATAATATATATATATATATATATACATATATATATATATATGGACGTTTCTCGTTTGTTTCCTTTCCCCATGGGCCCGTGGGCCCATAGGGCCCAAGGGGCCCATGGGGCCCATGACGACCATGGGGCCCATGGGGCCCATGGAGACCATGGGGCCCAAAGGACCCAGGGGGCCCATGGGGACCATGGGGCCCAAGGGATCCATGGGACCCATGGACCCCAAAGGCCGGAATGGACTGGCTGGAAGCAAACCGGTACCGACAACAATCAAAAACTCTACCAAACAGTGATGAAACCAACTACAGATGGATAGTACGATTGGTATCACTGGTTTCAGTTGGGCTCACTTTGGTCTCACTAGCTTCAAAGGAAAAAGGACAGACAACCATGACATAAGGGAAAAGGAAAGTGATTTCAACCTGACTTTACTCCCAATTTAACCTTACAACCAACCGCATGCATGCACGAACGAAACGCGAACGATTTCCCGCTTGCTCCCCACCCTCCGATATATATATATATAGAGAGAGAGAGAAAGAGACCAATATACATATGCATAAGTTTGTTGTTTTATGACTACATACTTCGTTTCACACAAACTCTCACCACGCTTCCGGCCATTTAATTTGGAAGGGTGCTGTTTGTGTTTCCCGGTTGCACTTGACTTACGCACGATGTGCACTTCTCGGTAGCGTTTTTTTGCGCTTTGATAGTTCTCAATCAACTTGCTACATTTGTCACGCTTTCCTCAGTAAAGGCAACATTGTCTGGTGTTTGAGTATCGCTTTCCGGTGGGAGTAATGCTTTTGATTGCCTTCCGGCTCCGTGCGTTTAGCGCTT
>Ga0099797_101772_pt1 | contig 10600 bp, 7 predicted proteins | sample Uncmet_Sort48C_1_FD_89871 | JGI IMG/M metagenome (GOLD analysis project Ga0099797, IMG submission 89871) | Marine eukaryotic communities from CALCOFI LINE 67, Pacific Ocean - C012_Sort48C_1 | ecosystem: Environmental > Aquatic > Marine > Oceanic | place: Pacific Ocean: Monterey Bay | collected... | reverse complement strand
CGTGTGTGTGCGTGTAGGTCAGTTGAAGCTCGCGCTGAAGGTGTTCGGGTGGAAAAAAAGGATTTTGGAAGCTGACAGTAGCCTGGACTTGTCTCTAGGCCAGGGCGGGGGTGCTGTTGTAGAGCAAAAGAGGAAGCTTCTTGCTGTCCTTATCCGCATCTGTGATATTGCCCGGAGGCTCAGGTTGGAAAGTAGAGCAGCACCGACCATGATGCCCATTGCCCGCCCCGTGGAGGTTGCCTGCGGCCAACGTACAGCTGCCCGCGTGCGCTTCGATGAAGAGTGGGAGAATGAGCGTGAGCAAGCAGCGGCCCTTGCTGCGGAAGACGACCAGGAGCTTTTGGATCTTGATCGCGAATTCAAGAACCAAAAATTTTTCGACCCTGATGACGGCCAGACCCGCATCATCATCAAGGCTGTCAACTACAACGCGGAGTTCAGCCTGTTCATGGCGGAGACCAGGCGGATTGGCCAGGATGATAGGGAAATGGGCAAGAGCCGGCCACATGCTGATGACTACTACGGCCTGGGTCCACTTGACCTTGCGGAGATGCGGCGCATGGTAACCCTGGTTGGGCAATAGCGGTGGGCAGCGAGCAGCAGAGAAGTGCGTGGCGGTGGGCAGCCAGCCAGCGTTTTTTTGTTTTTGTTTTTTTTTGTTTTTTTTCTCGCACATTGCCCGCTTTCTGCTTTTGTTATCTTCGTTTTAACTTAAGTAAAAGAAAGAGCGCAGTGCAATCTCAAGGTTAGGCGGCAGTGCAACGAAAAACGGGCAACATGCGCACATGCAGCGGCAGCCAGGCGCCATATTAGATATTATTAGCCAAAAGTGGTGTATTTTGCAGTCAAAAAATAGCATAAGCATGGCGGGGATGTACACAGGGAGCAGCGCAGTAGCAAAGGGCAGCAACCCCCACCCACACGGGCGGTGGGGGCGCGAAAAACACACCCCCGGGGCGCGTAACAGCCAGAACCCGGCCAAAAACAGGCTAAAAATAGCCATAGCGGGAAAAAAGGGGGTTTCGCCCCTATAGGGGCGGGAAGGAGCTTCGGGATGTGCTGCTTTGCAGAAGCCTTAGTTGGGTATGTTCTGACGGCTCTGTGACTTCAGTTTGGCCTGGTTTTGACTTTCATAAAACCACATTTTTTTATCTAACTCAAGAAGCGGGAGATGCAGCCGAAAGATGGGGGGCCGCCATGTACAAAAGTTTTATACAGCTTGCAGCCAATCGAATGTTCAGCCAATATTACAGTACCCGGCAAATTTGGTTGCATTGCGTATATTTTGCAACCCTTATATGCATGTCCATTTTGCATGCAAAACGTACGCAAGTGTCGACCATGCTGTATGCCAAATTGAGGTGGAGTTTGCGTACTTTTGTGCATACGTGTACTGCGCATTCATTACGCAAAAAACTTGCAGCTGAATGTACTGTTACATGCTAAACTGCAACTGCAACCTACGTTGCAAGTTTTTTTGCATGCAATAATGTCGCAAATTTGAGTCAAGTTGCACTCCCCCCTCTCTCTCTCTCGCTCTCTCTCTCCTCTCTCTCTCTTTCTCTCTCTTCCTTCTCTCTCTCTCTTTCCTCTTTCTCTCTCTTTCTCTCTCTCCCTCCCCCCCTGCTCTCTCTCTTTCTGTCTGTCTCTCTCTCCGAAACCGTTGCAACTCAAATGGAACCTTTTTATATGCAACCCGGTCTGCTCTTGCGTATATTTTGTAACCAAAGTACATTGCAATAAAGCTGCAACAAGCACGCGAGGCCCGCGATTTGCAACGAATCTGCAGTATAGGAACATAAGCTGCCTTGCAAATGCGGTTGCATTTTGCGTGCAATGATCTTATGTGCGTAACCAGACTGCCATGTCAGTCTCAAGCAGGGACTTGCAAAGGGCAAGTCCCACAAACAAAATGCAGTGAGCTGGGGCCCCTAGGGTCCCTATACCGCAGGACCCTAGTACGGTACTAGCGTAGTTTAGCCCATACGACAACTTCCGGTCAACTGCAGGCTAGTGTTTCACGGTAGGACGATGGCTACTCTCGTGGAGATCGCACCGACAGCAGCGCGTGGCTCAATCGCTGGTGGAATCAGAGTATTATGCCGCAGCGGACGCTGCCAAAGAGGCATGCCACTTGAAACGCTTGTTCATCGACCTTGGCATGGACGCCACGGAGCCGGCCGTGTTGCCAGTCGACAATCAAAGCGCAATTAACCAGGCGGAATCGCCTGTTGATCACGAAATGAGCAGGCATGTTGATCTACGTAGCCACTTCCCGAGGGAGAGACTGCGGCTCAACAACCTGCCCACGTCCATCTTCAACTACCTTCGGTCTCAGTTGGGCGTGTCCGATTCACCTTTTCGACCTTGCACTCAGATCCGGGCTTCTTAGGTTGAGAGGGGATGATGCTCGTCGGCGCCGGCTACGTACGCTACGCCGCCGGACATGGAAGCTAGATATTTAGTACTACTGAGTGTACTTCAAGTACCGGTACTATAGTAGAGGCACCACACTAGTACGCTGCTAGGGTACCTCCGGTGCCGGTGCTATCGTATTACCCCCGTAGTCGGAGGCCCAGTCCGCGTCTGGGTGCCTGTACATAGACGAAACGGTCGCTTGGAAGTGCCTTTCGACAGCATGAGCGCCCTGTTTCGAGCGCCCGTTGTGTCGACACATGCCAGTGAGTGGGCCCCAGGTTGTGCGCGACTCTGGCGGGTGCATTTGCCAGGTATGCGATTTCGGGGTGTCCAATGCGCGATATCCAGAACAGGCCATCTGTGCGCGCGACAGGTAATTTTTGTATTTCATAAACTGCCGGTCGTCGTCCCCCGCCGGTCCGTTTGGGGGATCCCGATGTCGGGGCTGGTTGGAAGTCGGCCATGCCTTCTTGCTCCAGAAGCCGGTCGGTGATTACTGGGGCCGATATACGCACGGCAGGCTTGTCTGCCGACCACCCCAGCTGCATGCCCAAGAAAGCTGTACAGTCCGACTCGCCGTCGTCCTGCAGCTCGATTGTCTGCTTGAACATCGCTGATGATAATTTGATGTCAATTATTTTAAGGAAAATTTAATTCTGTGCATCCTGTGCACTATACTTCTTGAGGCCCGGTGCAAGGGCAGGTACAGGCATATTTTAGGGTTCCCACGTCCCAAGCTAATATCACTTTGTCCCGGATCCGGGAAACATCCCCAGTTCGCGTTCTCTGGATATTCACCGGTAACCTTTCGAAGCTACCTTTTCACAATGGGTGTGATGGGCACGTATGCCCACTATAACCAGAAATGTGGTCTCCATTGCCAGCCGGACTATGACCAGCCAAGTTGGGAGTTTCACCCTCATCGTCATACTTTGTAAAGTGTTGAAGGGCGGATGTGCTGGGGTACATCCAGATTGGAATTCTGGGAAAGGTGGAAAGCGTACTGTTTTTGCACATAGGAGGATTTTGTACAAGGGTGGGTCGGAAATGAAAGAGGGCATTAAAACCACCTTTTTTGACAGATCCGGTCATTTTTTGCTCTAACTACTGAGCTATTTTTGGGTGATAGCGGGGTTTGAACCACGAACCTCCGAACGAGTGTGTTGCGCTCAAACCACTGAGCTATTTGGGCGATATGGGTTCGAATCCCAGGAAGAGGGTCTGCTAACCGGGACTCGAACCCGTCCTCTCGAACGATTACGATTTTCGCTCTACCACTGAGCTACTTTGGGCGATAGTGGGATTTGAACCACGAACCTCTGAACGGGTGTGTTGCGCTCTAACCACCGAGCTATTTTGGCGATATGGGTTCGGATCCTAGGAAGAGGGCTGACTCTACCCGGGGCTCGAACCCGTTCTCTTGAACGAATACGTTTTTCGTTCTACCACTGAGCTACTTTGGGCGATAGTGGGATTTGAACCACGAACCTCTGAACGAGTGTGCTGCGCTCTAAACACTGAGCTATTTTGGCGATATGGGTTTTGCCAGATCTGTCGAAGAACTCGTAAAAACTGACCACCCGGGTTTCGAACCCGAACAGCCCCAACGGATGAGGGGTATTCAACCCCTTTACTCAGGAACTATGTTTCCTGTGAGTTCCGGGTGCACCTTCCGGGAATCGAACCCGGGTCACCTCGATGACGGCGAGGTTGCTCTGCCGTTGAGCTAAAGGGGCTTCTTGAACATCGCTATCATTTCATCGTGTATGACATTGCCGTCGAGGGTTTTGTCGTAGGTGACCAGGCAATCTGATCTTTTGAGGTCGATAAATATAAGCAGCTAACTTGCTAGTCAGCCAGCGGCTGGCAAAGTGAGAAAACACCAATCTTCTCATGATCAGCATCACATGTTTGCGCGTAAATTTACTGTAAAATTTACTCCCATGAACTTGTAAATTTACTGTAAAATTTACACCCGCTTCATAAGTAGCCAGAATTTAATTTTACTCATCCACAATCGATAGCTTGTAATTACTGTAAAATTACTGTAAAAGACCATGCATTTTACAGAAAAATCGATGGTAATTTTACAACCCAAGGCACACTTCTATTTCCCTAGGACCAGAAAGCGCCGTTTGACGCGTTTTCACGCGCCAGATGAAGCGTCGCCTATTAAAAAGTAATAGAGACGCCCCCCGTGGCGCGTAAAAACGCGTCAAACGGCGCTTTCTGGTCCTAGGGTTACTCCAATGGGACTGTAAAAATACAGTAAACATGGTGTAAATTTACTGTAATTCTCATGCAATGGCCTTTTTTGTGGGATCACACAAGGGTCCTGCTTGTATGTTTCCATGTGCCGCATAAGGCTTTTCAAGAACCGATGTTGCTGGCCACATTCGCATCTGGTTTGCTCAGCAATATGCAATTGAGAGGGAGGGAAACTTCAACGGACCATCCTGCAGCTCGGATCGGCATACTCACCGACGACGGGAAGGTGCGTTTCGCTGTCTTCGAAGATCTAATTTACAGCTCCATCTTGATAAACGTACCGGAACCTTTTTGTAAATTTACACCTACTTGATGTGGCACCCTCCTACTTCAAGCTGTAGATTTACCGGTGCTCATTTGTAAGCTTGGACGTACTCAATCTGGTACCCTCATACTTCAAGTTGTAAATTCACCTGATTAAAAACATTACCGGTAATTCTCCGTAAAAAACAACTTACATTTGCGCGATGTTGAGTGGGAAGCTTCTGCAATACAAGGCGCTTATTGGATCATTGTTGAAAGCTGGGGCGTGAAAATCTGTATTTTGTACATAAAAACAACAACAATTTACAGTTAAACTCCCCCCACCCCAAACTGGCAAGTCGCGTTCGAATCCAACACAGGAGCATGGCGCTCGCCGCAAAACACGCAGCGGCAACTTCACCTAAAAAATAGAGACGCCCCCTCTGGGGTGAGTTCCTGATTATTCTTGCTACTAGTCGCACACTGCATCTGCCAGTGAAGCGGCCTGCCATTCCTAGTTTGCCGTTCAATCTTCCTTGGTTGAATTGCTGCTTAGGCCATGCAGCTTCTTCTGCGCCGTTGCCTCTCTTTTGTTCTCTTAGATGCGGTGGCTGTGATGCAAAGGAATGTTGTAAGTTCCCTTGTATTACACTAACGATTTCGCGTTTTGCACTTCCCTATCACACTGCTTGTGCTTCACGGCTTTCTCATTTCTTAACTTGCTTACCTCGCCACTTGCGCCATCACTTCGTGAGCTTTTGGTATTTGTTTTCGCACACTCGACAGGAGAAGAACCAGAAAAAAAGTGAAAGCTGTGCGCTCCTGATATCGAGGTACGGTAACCACAGGGAACGTAAGCTGCTCTTGGTCATCCTGGTTGTCGAATACCTTGCCATATGTTTTTGTATGCTTCAACTGCACTATCATGAAATTGTTGCGGCTGCTCGCATAATCACAGTGTAGTCTCAGGCGATTTGCCATTGTGAGACGATGTTTTGCATGATGCGAGTTGACCTGCCTTGATGTGAGTAAGTGCTTTTCATGCGGCGTTATTGTGCGTGGTGGTGCTGCTGTGATAAGATCGGACCGTGACTGTGCTTCTAGGCACTTTATTCATGATGAATATAGCGGCAATGTGCACGGAGTTTCGCCGGAAAGGCGCACTGTATGGAACGTTTTTAGTTACATTTCAGGGCGCGCGGAAAGGCGCGCTCATTGGCGAAGCCACCCCCTTGTGGTGTCCTTTTACGTGTGTGTCTCTCTATATCCCTGTGAAGTCTATAACAGCCACCCACATGGCCAAGCTGCCCTTTCAATGCATATATCCTTAAATTGTGGGTGGCTCATACCCGCATATATGCATGAGTACCATCGCCCATGAATTGACAGTCGAGTTGCCCGCCGCTATGTTACCGTAAATTGCCCCTGAGTTAGCTGTTTTGAAGTTACTCTGACATGGCTGAATTTCGCGAATTGGCTTTCGTGAATTTGCTTCTGAATTAGCTTTTTTTTCCCTTTGAAACATTTTTTTTATTTAGGCTTAAATACAAAAAGGGGCATAGTACACGGCACAGCAGCGTGCTGGTGGTACTACACACAAAAACCCAAGCATGCGGCCAAGAAAAATAACAATAAAAAGGGCAATTCAACAGGCAACTGAAAATATCCGAAAAAAAACATAAGGGCATCAGGGTAATAATATGTTTTTTATGTTTGGGCGTCGTGCGCACGGTGGGGCGGGTGTGTGTGTGTGGGAGTGTTATGTGCGTAGTGTGTGTGCGTTCCTTGTGGGGGAGTGTGTGGTGTATGTGCGTTCGTTGTGGGCTAGGTTTGGCTGTTTTGTTTTGTCCGTGTGTGCGTGTGAGTGTAATATGGTGCATGTTTTTATATTTGCGTGTGTTCGGTTTTGGTGCTCTGTGGGACTGTCTTGTGCTTTAAGTATGGCTGTTTGCGCTTTTGCGTTTCGTTGTGTTTGTTTGTGTATGTTCGTTGGGCTCAATATATGCATTATTGTGCTATCATCGCTATTTTTGCCCCCTGCATGTTGTTGCTGGTGTTCCTTTGATCCCCATCTCCATGGTGTCGCCGTGCATTTTCATGCATCTGATCGTCACCCTGCCAATGTCGGAGGGTGTTGCTCTCTTCTACTGTCGTCGCTGGTTGTTTAGGTGCCATTGTGCCTAAAACTGTATCCATGTACAATTATCATGTTTTGCCAATGCCAGTGTAATGTAGTTGCATTTACCTGCGAGTTGCCTCCAGCACCGCCAGAGTAGCCAGGGCCGTAGCCCCCCTGAGAAGCCGTACCCTCCTCCTCCAGAATCACAGCCCTTGCCTATGCCTTTCCCTTTTCCTTTGCCTCTGCTGGGAGTGTAGTGGCCTTGCGTCTGGTGGTGGTATGTCACCGAGGCGCCTTGCTGGTTGTGGTGGCGGTTGTTGTTGGGGCTCCAGTCATTGTCCGCTGAGAATTCACCTTCGGTGCGTCTTGCTCTGTTCGGACCCAGATTGTCTTCCTTTCTCTTGCGTCTGTTGTGCTGCTCGGTCTCGGTGACTTTCCGGAGTGCCACTTGCGTGTTTGGTCTCTTGTCGTCAGTGTTGCGAAGAAGGATTATGGTTCTGAGTTTAAGATTGGGGCCTTGTCGAAGGGTGACATGGAAGGCCCATGAGGCCCCGTCTTCGACTCCTCAATTCCAAGAGTTCCCCTGCATTTAGTCACATCGAGGTCAGTGACAGTATTACCAGCAGGGGCGCTCCAGTTGTTGCATCGTGGCTTTGCTTTTTTTCGCTGCCGGCTTGGCCACGATCGGGAGGTGCGCAATGCCCATCGCTCTTCTGCATGCCCCATTGATGGCCTGCTCGACGGTCTTTTCAGCTATGGCCTGGCCATACTTCGTTGGGAACAGTCTGAGAGCTCTGCCTTCTTTGATAGGGTCAACCATAGCCTCCATGGCGCCCATCGTTTTCTCCAGTTTGGCTTCTGCGTTCGCATTGAGCCATGCTTCGATCTTGCCTTGTTCGGTTGTCAGCGTGAAGGTAACACCCGCGATTGCTGTTGATAGGCCATGCTGAGGTGTTCGTTGTTGGTGCCAGTGAACATGCCGGTATGTTTGTCACTGGGGAAGAACACATTCACAATCTGGGTGAATGTATCTCGCATAAGGGTTTTCGAAGGCTTCCCAGCGTGGCCACAGTGAACAGAAATTCTTTGTCTTCAAGAATTACCGAGTTGGGAAGGAGCTCTTTCAGTATATTCAGCGCAAAGGTATGGGTGCCGTAGGCCCTTTCATTATTCCGTTCCATCTGCTTCTCCAGTTGTGCTTCCATAGCTGCTTCTTGCAGTTCTTCTGTGTCTTCTGCAGGGGGGACGTAGGTTGCGATCGCTGCTTCTTCATCGAGGAGCAGAGGGAGGTGCAGACTGATCCACTCCGGAATCGATTCCCGAGACAGTTGATCAGCCTTCAGGTGCTGGGCGTTTGGATGTGCCACAATGAGCTTCGCCACTTTCTTGTGCAGCTCAGTCAGTTCCAGGTAGGTCCAGAATAAGGGCTGGTCTGCCTTTGTACCTTCGACGAAGTCTTCGTTTTTCAGGCATTCCAGTGCATCGATTGCCAGAAGAAGGACAGCAGTTTGCGGTGTTTTGAGGTGCAGTGCCTTTTCTCCTCCAAGACGCCCCAGTTCGGTGAGTCCGCCGGTGACATTGCCTCTTTCACTTTCATTAGCCACCGCTAGATGGTTTGCATGGTCTTTTTCCAGCCGGGGGTGGAAGTTTGCTGCTTGTTCGTTGTTCGAGTTTTCGTTTCTCGACACGAATTGCGAGCAAAAAATGACTCCCATTTTAGCTTCTTTGAACTCTTTGGCTGTGTCAGGAGCCTTGTCGTTTGCTTGGAGCAGGGCCGAATGCTGTTGCAATGAACTGTGCATTTGCCAGGGAAGTTTGGCGTTTTGTTTTGCCGCTAGTTTGAGACTAGCGTCTGGGGTTGCAGCACTTACCACTTGCTTTTTGTCGGGGTTGAAGAAGCCCATTCCTGATAGTTTGGGTGGGTGAATTTCCACTTTGAGGGATTTCAGCCCATTATTGTAGTTTCCAATCGGAAATAGCGACACCAGAGTCGAAAGCGCCGGGCTGCCATGTAGGATTTTGAGGGAGTTTGCCTCTTTCCCAGATCGACTGTAGTTTCTGCTGGGACAATGGCCAATTTCTCTCTGTCAATCCAAACTTTCCAGCCTGCTGTTTGTGGGAGTGGCCAATTTCGATATTAAGTGATCGGGGATTGATCATTAGGAAACCATGATGGATCATGATCCATGCACCCACTGCTCCCGATTTTGCTGCAGTCATTCGAGGTGCAAAAATATTGGCTCTGCCGAACAAGGTATGTTGCATTTCCTCTTCTGTTGCAAAGTTCATGGTTTTTGCCCCTTCTTTATGCGTTTCCACTCTGAGTTTCAGTTGAATCAATTTGTCCAATGTCATGTGTTCAAACATGGCAGTGCTTTTCATTGTATCATTGAGTGGAATGGCATTTTAATCCATATCCATATCGTCATTACTGTTTGGCAGGTTTGGCGTCTCATATGCCTCAATTTGGGCTAGAGATCCCAGCGTTCCTGCTGATAGTCCAAAGATTCGCTCTTTCTTGTTTTTCAGGTAAATTTTCCCAGGGAAAATTGCGCCGGTGAAATAGACTGGCCTGTGTTGTATTGTCCATGGTCGATGGTGGTTCTTGGCTGCTGGCATCTGGCATTTGCCATATCGAAGGTTTCTTTGTTGTTCCCCCCAGTCTTGCATGTTGATGAGCGACCATCATACTCCCTTTGGTCGATTTCGAGTCGATGGTTGGGGCCTGTTCATACCACCATAAGCCATGCATGGCACTTCGCTCGGCCGTGGCGCGCTTGGTTGCCGTGTGGCTGGATGGGCCGCGTGACGGCAGGCGCGGTGTTTCTTGTTTTGTGGCTCGACCGCCGACCGCCCGTGGGCCGCGAGGCGTGGCGTTTGCTTGCTTCGTGGCGTGTCGTCCGGTGGTGTGAACGATTTTATGGGTGGCTGGCAGGCAGCTATGTGGCATTGGGCGATGCCGGGCGTGGCAAAACGCGGCGTTCCGCCCATGGCGGCCGCTGATATGCTACTAAGCGTACCATATATACCTCTTAAGTACAAGTACCGGTAACTATAGAAAACATGCATTTTTGCTCCCTCAGTGAACAAGGAGATCCTACGACCAAGAAGCGACAAGACACGACTTCGACCAAATGAACGAAATTGAAGTTTGAGTTTAACCCCCTCATCAGCGGTTTTGTAACTCCAGCTATCGAGTTGCAGTAACCAACAATCATAATGCAAATTGTACAATCAGCAACCCATCACAACGTTGCGGGGTACCATCAATTTTTTTTCGCACGAAACAATGTCTGAAGAGAAAGCTAAAGCCTGGCCGACCAAGCAATACAACGGAGACGCAATTTCGTATGAGGACTACGAAACTGACCTTGAGGCGTGGGCTATCACCAAGGGATACGAAGAACATTTGACCTCCCGGGATCCGAAAGACTTTCCGCGCGTCACAGAGCAATATACTGTTCCAGGAGGCGTCACAGACGATCCTAATGGACCACCAGGGACTGTAGTGCCAGTAGAGGATGAAGGCGAGTACCGGAAGAAGCTCTCCGA
>Ga0099797_101771_pt1 | contig 10600 bp, 9 predicted proteins | sample Uncmet_Sort48C_1_FD_89871 | JGI IMG/M metagenome (GOLD analysis project Ga0099797, IMG submission 89871) | Marine eukaryotic communities from CALCOFI LINE 67, Pacific Ocean - C012_Sort48C_1 | ecosystem: Environmental > Aquatic > Marine > Oceanic | place: Pacific Ocean: Monterey Bay | collected... | reverse complement strand
CCGGAGCATTTGGACGGTTGTGGATTTCGCATGCAGAGACGATTTGAGAAAAAAGTGTGGCCGGAGCATTTGGATGTCTCGTGTCACATGCAGAGATTCTCGGTAAGAAAGTGTGGCCGGAGCATTTGGACTGTTCTGGATTTCGCAGGTAGAGACGATCGGAGAAAAAAGTGTGGCCGGAGCATTTGGACTGTTCTGGATCTCGCATGTGGAAACGATCGGAGAAAAAAGTGTGGCCGGAGCATTTGGACGTCTCGTTTTACATGCAGAGATTCTCGGTAAAAAAGTGTGGCCGGAGCATTTGGACTGCTCTGGATTTCGCATGCAGGGACGATCGGAGAAAAAAGTGTGGCCGGAGCATTTGGACTGTTCTGGATTTCGCATGGCAAGACGATCTGAGAAAGAGAATCCCTTGCGGATCGAAACACACAGTCATCACGACCAACACAAATCCCGATGAATCACGGTCTTTCAACGCAACTGACGCAAAACAAGTTAACTCTGCGTCAAATATGAATAGACAGAAGACATTTGTCATCCTCGAACTATATTGCAAAAACTGCTTTCGCATCTTAAGGAGTCACGTTTGGTTTTGCATCCCGTTACAAACGAATAACAACCTTCTATGCGCCAAAATTGATTTCAACAGCTAAAAGAACTCATGTAGATCGTATTTTAACAATGATAGAATCTCTTCATAACATCACCAACTCCATGTCCGAACCATGCAAAATTTCTCCATGACTCCTGATACACAAACCAACAAAAACTGCCCAATTACAGAATCATCATAATTTCATTCTCCTCCGTCATCTCATTTTCAAAATATCCAATTTTTCACTAGTACACTGAAATACTATAACTTTTCCGATCTCCACCGCCACCCTATTATGCTTTTGCTTTTTTTGTACCAATTCGATGTGCTACTGTTTTCGATTTTGCTGGACCCTTCACAGTCTTTTTCAAATCACTCACTTTCATTGATTTTCCACTGTTACCACTGACATCAACACGCTTTCCGCTTCCCGCACCAGCCTTTGACATTGCATTTTTCTTTAAATCGCTTAGTTTCATGGGTAATCTGGAAACGTTGTTACTGGCATGAGCACCTTTTTTACGAATTGCGCCTTTCCGCGGCTTCGCTGTAGTACCAGGATTGACAGCTGCTTTCAACTTATTGCCCCTCTTTATCACTGTTTTCTTAATCTCGTTATATAGATTCTCCCCTTGCGCTGTTTTTCCTCCTATTGGTCCAAAACCCAAATTCAATTTCGCTCTTGCAACTTTCATCTTCGCCTGCCAATCCTTCAGAAAGACAGCATTCCCTTTTCGTTTTTCCCTTGCAGCCAATTCTTTTTTGGTGAAGATTCCTTCTGGCGTTTTAACGAGATCAGCTCTTGTAATTTTCTTCTTTCCACGATTCGACAAATGATCGGCGAATCCGTTGAACACCTCCAAGCGACTTCCGACTTTTTTACCACATCCGGCATTCGCAAGGCGGAAATTTTTTTTGCTTGAAAGTGGATCGAAATCGTCCTTCGATGTTGGTTTAAAAGTCACCATCCGAAAAGTCCTATCATCTACGCATCTATTTCGGAGTGTTTGTTCATCCATCCTCCCGCCCTCCCAGCTACCACGATACTTTAGTAGCTCCTGACGATGCAACTCCATGCGCTCGCTGGAATTTGATGACTCTTGTTCTCCGTAAACCCACTCGTCGGACTCGTTGGCCATTTTGGTGCAATACTATTACTCGATAAATGATGTTCAGAGAATTGCAAAATTTTCCGCTAACTATCAAATACAACGATCCTATTGATAATGATACTACGTGGAAAATTGAAATAACATAATTTGAAAGGATGCAAATGTGTCACTCATAATCCATGCTTCTTAAACCATAATACTTCAACTTCTCACAATGGACTCTGGATATCCACACTCAACAACACACCATTGACATTGAATTCCACATCTGCGACAATGACTGCTCACACATACACCAAAGACAACCCACACGACTATCACATACGTTGCACACTCTGCCGAACATTATCCCTGCCTGCTAAATCGACATCGCTCCACATGCTGCCTAATGACAAGACACTCAAACAGAACTGCAGTTCGCTACCGCCGACATAACATCAACTTTCATCAGCTTAATAAACAACAATAACGCGATTTTCAATCAAAACATACTCAACGAAGTTTCCCTTAGTCCCAGCATACTTTTCAATTCACTTAATCCCAGCATACTACCCCGTACTTTGCGGTATTAACTCGAATTGCCGTAAAACTGGCTTGGTTAAAGGTTGTGACATTGTCTAGTCGTACTTATTCTGCTAATACTTCTCTCAATTCTTAGAAATATCAACGATAATAATTTCAGAAAAAAATTTTTTAGATGGATTCAGGTAATTGCCAATGAACTCCAGATTCAGTAATAGCAATCAATTCTACCTGCTGCTACCTGTGGTTTTTGTTTTCGTTTTCATGATTTTACAAACTTTTTTTGCTGACCAAAAAATCCTTTTCTCAATTGTCAAATCACAAAAACAATATCACATTGCCTGCCTGTTAGCATACGCAGCCAGACATCGCAAATTGAAAATCAAAAATTTCACAACAAAATGAATACAGATCGTTTTCATTCTCCACTAACACAACAGACTTCACGAAAAATCAATTTTCACAACTCAACTGGCACCTGTGATTTTTTTTTTCGTTTTCATTATCATACACATTAATTGTGTTTGTAGAACAAAAAATTATAAATCGTTCAATCACAAAACATATAATTAATATCACACTGCCCACCTCCTGTAAAACGGAAACCCAGACTGTAAATTGAAAGTCGAAATCGTCACAAGTGTATGAATACTTATCATTTTGCTTCTCGTCCTATGTGTCAAACTTTGTCGAATGTTTTTTTTCTTTCCATGTGTATCTGTGTTTGTATGATGAGTTTCTTCTGTTTTGCGACGACATTGAAATTGGACATTTTTTCAGGGTTTCGTCTTTCAAGAGCATCGCAATCGAATATGCTACCAGCTCTGTCATGATATAATTGGATTCCAGATTCTACCTTGAGCAGATCATAAATCAACCCCGCAAATATCTGCAAATATCATAATTAGAAAAATACCTTATCTGGCACTAGAACTTGAACTAGCTCCACCTTCCGCACCTGTCAAAGCTTTTAAAGATTCTTCAAATAGAGCAATTGCTTCCTTCTTTGCATCTTCAGGCATCTGCATTTCCGAAAATCTCCTAAAACATTCACATAGTTTCTTCACTGCTTTTGCTTTTTCATTATTCCTTTTCGTATCTTCTTGTTCCAGTTTCAAAAATTTCGCTTTTAGCTCTGCAATTTCCTTGCTGTTGTGCACAGCTCTTGTTCCAACGGCTCCAATGGCCTTATCCTGTTCCTTCATCTTCTTCTCCTGATTTTTAACCTTTTTAGCAAGTTTATCGAACCTTTCGATACTTACGTAAATGCCATCAAATCTGGCTTTCGCGGCATCCCACGCGTCGAGATCAGGGAGTTTGGCATCTGTGGTGTTTAGGGTTTGAGGTTTTTTGATTCGGGTGGTGTTAGACTTTGGGGAGTTGAATTTTGCGTGGGGGAATTGACAATTGATTATTCTATGTTGCTGCATGAATCAAAACCAAAAAATCTTTACAAATCCAATAACAAGCTAAAAAAACAACCAACCTGCTACAAAACTATTGACTGGTTTCACCACTTTCATTGCCTTTTTCATGCTTCCGGTGGTGCCAGATTTCTTCATCGCGTTGGACATGATTGGTTTTGTTGTTTTTTGTTGCTGATAATTGATTGCTGAGAGGAAATTTAATGATTTTTGTTGTTTGTGATTATCTATTAATGATTGTTAAACTGAATCCCTACAGATATCCACGCAAAAAAAATCAACAATTGCGAATTTAATCATGTATTACAAATTGGTTTCATCACCACGCTAAAAATCGTCATTAACGGAAACACCTCCCAATGAAATAATCTTTCTCCTCTTTCTCTCTGTTCCTCTGCATAAATAATTCATGACCCATCGTTTGTAAAACTGCTTCTTGAACGATTCCAAATCAATACATGCTCCCACAAAATTCTGAATCCTTGCAGATCAACATGAAAACTCCAAAGATATTTATTCTTCCTCACAAAACAACCTGAAATCCGAAAAAAACTCTCCAACTACGACCCAATTGATTTTCTACGAACACAACTTACAAAGACCCGAAAACTTTTTATCAGCTACGAAAACCGACAGAGGCACCGCAACTACACTTCCATCGCGATCCAATGACATCTGATTTCTCCACTGAATGCAGAATTACATTTACATATACCGCATAGCATTGCACGTCATGTTTGACAAAAATTTCAAGCTTCACCGTGTCTTTGATGCGAAAATATCTTTTCCTGATGCACCCTCCGCGTAGCATCGAGCCGTATTGTCAACGAAAATCATTTTTCTAATTTTTGTATCCCAACAGATACTTCACACAAATACAAAAATCCGATTAACATAGCAAAAGTATAGAACTTTATTGTTGCATCTTATATAGTTTTAATTCTTTTCTTGTAATTAAACTTCACACATGTTACACTCTGATAACCCCACTCCCCCCATACCACCATGACCAAAAGTTTTCAAACATGATCGTTCGTTGATTATGAATCGCTGCATAGACAAAAAACTACACACATCCATTTACTGGAATCATACTTCGAAATAGAAAACGAGATCTATTGCAGCAATGTACAATAATTTGTTTTTCATAAAATGTTCCTAATCTGCAATTCAAATTCCTCTGGTTTTAAGCTTCCCAGATCAAAATACCCAAGTAGTACACGCCAGTCTCTGCTAATCATTGATCAATCCACCACGTCATTACTGACTACGCCTCCATACTCTCTATCACAGAATTTTTCTCCTCAAATTTGACAACAATCAGAATGAATCTTGATATAATAAGTAATCATGATCATTAACAGAGTCCAGCCTAGTTTAATCGACCTATAAAATTCAATTTTTATGTACACCAATTTGTATATAATTCCAAATGCGACGAAAAACATCAAGCGAGTTTCTCAATTGACATAATCGTCTCTCTTTAATTTTCTTCACTTGTAGTGTTGTAGTATGTGAATTTGGTAGTAACTTGGAGATTCATATGGTACCTGATTTTTGTTTGTTTTTTGACAATTGGATACTCCATCGATTTTCTTGCCATTATGTAATAAACTGCTCGCAGATTCCCTCATACGACTCCGTATACAAATGTCTTGAACAACCAACACTACAAGTTACCAATCAACACTACATAATACAAAACCAATCAACAATACAAACCAAATACACTGCGGAAGAACCACTTTTTCTAACAAAACCATATAAACATTTTTCTTCAAAACTTCGGGATGACCTGTTTTTCGAAATTTTTGCCGACATCAGACATTTCAACAAACACCATCTTAAAATTTGAATCAAAATTATTTTGTCAACATAATGACCATACTCAGATAAATAAAACTTGTTCAACGAAGAATTCCAAAAATTCCAAAATTTACAAGGGCGACCCGAAAAACTAAAAACCAAAACAAACACCACATGTATACCAAAACAACATTCCTATTCCATATAATTTCACTCAATCACCCATACAATCTTCAATCCCCCACCTCCCTCTCTCTAGTAATTCAAAAATGATAATCATTAATCTGCGAACAAATCATCATCTTCTGGACAATCAACAATTACTTTCATAGCTTTTTTCATACTAGCAACAGATCCAGTACTTTTTCTCATAGCAGGTGAACCACCACTTTTTCTTGCACCTCCAAGTTCGGACAATTTTTTCTTACCAGAACCACCACTGACACCAGATCCTGACGATTTTTTCCCATCCGATTTTCGAACACCCGTTCCAGATTTTTTACCACTACCTCCTGACTTTCTACCACCACTGGCACCAGATTTTCTACCACCAGCAGACTTACCCATACCAGCACTACTACCAGTCGAAGATCTTGGCATTTTAGCAGGTCCACCACTATTTTTACTCATACCTCGAAGTTCGGACAATTTTAACTTACCAGAACCACCAGAACCACTACTGACGCGAGATCCTGAAGATTTTTTTCCATCCGATTTTCGAACACCAGTTCCAGATTTCTTTCCACCACCACTGGCACCAGATTTTCTACCACCAGTAGATTTACGCATACCAGTAGATTTACGCATACCAGTAGATTTACGCATACCAGTAGATTTACGCATACCAGTAGATTTACGCATCGGTGGTGGTGGTTCGTATATGAAGAAATTGGGGATATGTGTCATCTCTTTCTCAAATTTTCTATCCTGTGTGGTTTTGAATGAATTGTTTTTCGTAACAATATTTTGTTGTTCAATATCTACTGAACTCACTCGCAAATCAATGAATCTCCAAATTCAACAAAAACTTCGAGAGGACATTTGATAGGAATTTAAATCGAATCAAAAACAAACAAACTAACACGACAAGAAAATCGATATAACAATACCCTTGCAGCTTGAGTATTTCCTCCTTTATCTGTTTTAAAAAGATCATAAATTCTTCTAGCTTCATCATACACCAATTTACTCTTCCTGCAATCAGGAGGTTCATATTTAGATTTACCAGGTGGATTTTTCATGATCAACCAAAATTTACGTGCTCGATCTACAGCACTGAGTTTGTTGTGTTTTGCTTGCTCCACACTTTGACGCCATCTCAACAAATTATGAGTATTTGCCTCTCTTGCCAAACCAAGATTATGCTTTTCTCTGGAAACAACTTTTCCTCTATCATTTTTCATCAAGTCATCCTTGGTCAAACCACCGACGGTTTTCTCTTTTCCATACCACCCTTTGAAAACGTAGAGGTAGCAGAATTTTCCGGATTGACTTTTTTTCGCAATCTTGGATTTTTTCATTCCTCTCTTTTTTCTCATTCCACCTACTTTCATACCGTTGCCTTTCATACTCTTCATACCACCACCTTTTCCACCACCGGATTTTTTCATAGCTGCTTCTCCCTTCATGGGTGCAGCACCAGCATCTTTTTTCATAGCGCCACCATTGGTGGACTTTTTCATAGCGTTTGCAGCATTTTTTGCCATGATTGATTTTGGTGGTTTTGTTGTTGATCAATGAATGTCAACGATGTCAATTGAAACTGCAATGGAGTGAGTTAATGGGTCAGGAATGACTTTGTAACTAGTATAATGATTATGTGAATTTCGTATTCACAACAGCCGTATATTTGATACTCGCTTTGATGGTTTGGCTTCTTCTCCGGATTAGATTTTTTGTGGTTGTTCAAAATTAGATTTACTGATTTTAAACAATGGTTTTGTTAAGTTGTTCTCACTTTATTTTAGCTTCTACTACTGCGGGTAAAAAAAAAAAACGATAGTGTTTCGAATTCAATCATGCGATTCAATTTCAATGTGCAATAATAGAGAAACTGAAATGCGACCCAGACAAACAGATTCATTATGCGAAAAAATTGTGCACTCTCTACGACTTTGTGTGAAAAAAGTTCGCGACCCATGATTTATGACTCCGAATATCAAATGAATGTGTATCGTAATGTCGTCCACGACCACTCTCTGGAACCTGAAAAATAGACGCCGCAACTCTCGAGAAATCCAAGAACTGTTCTCCGAACAAAACGATTTCGGTTCGCCAAGAAAGCTTCCGCCTACACAGCATCGCCTCGAGGTTCCTACCTCTATGCTGATCGAATTTTCATTTTTTATTGCAGCTCTTTTTTGTTGGTTTTCGTTTTTTTTCTGCGCAGCAGTGTCGTCGATTCCTGTAACTAGCAGTTTGCCTTTTAAGATGCTGTTTCCATTTTTACTTGCGTTGTCTCAGTATAGTTTTTCGGTTTTGTATTTCACATTTCACGTAGGTGCTCAGGCTAAGATTTGCGCGCTTTCGGAAAATAAATTATTCGAGTCGATTTTGGTTTTTGAGTCATGTTCGTAACTTTTCAATCACTAGCAGCGTGCTTATCAACAATTGTCTATTTGGATAGTTTTTTTCGAGTTGTGAGCGTGTAACAGATTAACTGCTGTTTGTCGCACTGGTAACTGACTCTTCGTATTTACCAATGGACACACCATTTACGAGGAAATAAATTTGTCATACCTGTAAGCCACAGATGGCTAGCGCCAACTGCTGCTCGACTAGTTCCCAAATCTTCTTTCCTCGATGTTAGTGTTGACGTTATTTTTTAAGTGTGTTGCTACAAGTTTTTCAGTTTTGTCGCCTGGTGTTAATAATGCTGTTGTATCTTTTTCATGCTAAATCGATCTACTATACTAAGAGCTCTCGATTCCAGTTTTTACTATTTATCGTACTTCTATTGAAAAGTTGAAAATAAGCTAAAGGTGTATAGGTTCATTTGTAAGTTAGACTGTACACAAAGGTAATTCAATATATTCTCATAATTGGTTTATGCGTATACTTCTATTGTACTTGATATTTAGATTTGTCTCGCCTCAAATCTAAATATTTTCTTCATATGATTTTCGCCGTTTGTTTGAAGTAACTCTATCTAACTGCAGTGTTTTTTGTATCGAAAAATTTCTATAAACTCATCTGATTCTGATATGAATGATATATAGGTTGGTAAGTTTTTTTCGTTGTGAATAAAACAAAATCAATCAGCATAGTAGCTCTCCATCGCTTGTATTAATACTATGCTAAACTGATGATGCTTTTTTGGCTTTTTAGAATTTTTGTGTAGTTTCTGATTATATTCTCGAAATTATAGTATCGCTAAACATACAACTGAAATGCTAATTCTAAGAGAAAAAATTTGCTAATCAATCTAAACAGTCCATAGTAGGTCTCTAAATCATCAATCTATATCACAATGCTATCTGTACTAAATCGTTGCTCAATAGTTTCACAGTCGCTATCATAGTTATCGTATCAAATCAAATGCAATCTTATCTCCTCATCAACAATCAAATTATACTGAAATAAACAATCACACTATCCTCCTAACTAACAAACTAATTACCATCTTCCGTTACCCCAATTATTTCCACCTTGATAATATCCTCCTTGATTATGTTGATTCCAATTTCCTTGTTGTTGATAGGATTGTTGTTGTTGATAAGATTGTTGTTGATAGGATTGTTGTTGGACTGGAGCAGGAGCTGCGACTTCTGGAACAGCCGGTGCAGCTGGCTTTTCTTCTTCTACAGCAGCTGGGGCAGCAGCAGGTTCTTCTGGAGCAGCTGGGGCAGCTGGAACTTCAGGAGCAGCAACTTCCTCTTTTTTCTCTTCTTCTGCAGCTGGAGCTTGATCTGCAGCAGCATCTCCACCTTCCATGACATCATCAAAAACTTCCTCAGCTGGTTGTTCCTCTTCTTTCTTTTCTTCGACAACTTCTTCTTCTTTCTTTTCTTCAACTGGAGCCTGAGGTGTTTTTCAGGTTTTAGTGTAATTTCAATATACAATTTCGTCATCACTGTTTATTGTCGATGATACTGGAGCTCTATGTCAACATCAAAATCATGCAAAGTCCAAACACATAATAACAACCCAACTCAATACCTCTTCTTCTTTCTTCTCTTCCTCAACAACTTCATCTTCTTTTTCTTCAACAACCTCTTCTTTCTGTTCTTCAACTCCTTCCATTGGAGCAACATCATCATCGGCTGCTGCTGCAACTTCTTCTTCTGGTTCTGCTGGTTCAGGAACGATGTTGGTTCTTTCTTTCAATTCAACAAAAATTTTCCAAACTTCTGAAAAATCTTCCTTTTCAAGGACACCTGCTGCTTTTGCATCTTCCGCATTGTCAACATCGTCTTTATGATCTTTCAATTGTTTCTGTTTTTTGTTTTTCATTCTTGAATCAATTGGAGAGACACTGTAATTAGAGAATGATGCCACTGCCGAGCTTCTGTCCGACTTAGAATTAACAATGACACTTTTGAATCGCCGAAAATTTCACCACCGAAAATTCCAAAACCCAGGCAAAAAGTTATCAATACCTCGAGATCCTTCTTATCAGTTTTGAATTGTTTTCCTTCACCTTTTGCAGTGGCAACAGCTTCTTTACTCTTCTCTACTTTTTCACTTGCTTCAGTGTGATTTTTGTCAGCCTGCATTTTGTTTTGTAAAAGAATGTCAGTCGTCACAGTAACACGAGCATATTCCCTCTTGAATTGGTCCCCTAGTGTTTGAGATTAATGGCTGTTATTACATCAATTCAGAAACGAAATCAACCTCGAATGAACCACCAAAGAAACACACAACGGAAAAACAAACAATCAATACAAGATCCAAGGCATCTGAAGCAGTTTTATGTTCAGTTTCATATTTTTCCAAAGCTTCAGCCTTCTTCTTCAAATAATCATCTTTTCCAGTGGTAAAGAAATCGACTGCACTTTTGTCGAACGGACCTCTTTCCTCTGCTTTCTTACTCATAACAGATCCAAGTGCAACCCGCATCGACTCTTCGACTTGTAATTTGGTGTACAATTTTTTCAAATCTTGTTCAGCTCGTTTCTTTTCTTTTCCGGTGAGGGTTGCTT
>Ga0099797_101770_pt1 | contig 10602 bp, 10 predicted proteins | sample Uncmet_Sort48C_1_FD_89871 | JGI IMG/M metagenome (GOLD analysis project Ga0099797, IMG submission 89871) | Marine eukaryotic communities from CALCOFI LINE 67, Pacific Ocean - C012_Sort48C_1 | ecosystem: Environmental > Aquatic > Marine > Oceanic | place: Pacific Ocean: Monterey Bay | collected... | reverse complement strand
CACGCCGCCGGCCGGCGGTCGCGCAATATCAGAAAGTGTACTGAAATAGAAAACGATTTCAAATTACCAAAGATAGAGTAATGCAAATGGGGATTAAACCTTATTTCGATCGAACACTGTTAAGGAAGAATATGTAAGGAATGTGCGAAGGAATATATTATGATCGTTGTGATTGTTACGATTAGCATTTTGGCACGGCTCCCTGTTCTGCCCATTCCATTCGAATACATTCCTTCTCATAGGCCTTATATATTATGTCTTGATGTGGTTTGATCTAAATAGGGTTTGATGCCTATTTGGATTAACCCCATTAGTGTAAAAGCCTGACAAACTATGTTTCAACCAAGGACAGCAATACTCTGGTCTTACCTGCAACGCCTAGATGTCCAGGTGATAGTCTTTCAGAGGTTCTTGAGGCAAAAGATCCTCAGGTTTGCTGCTATCGCGGACAACACATGTACACACGTTTTTAAAAATATGTAGAACTCATGTCCAAAGGTGGGTAATAGGGTCCGACGCTAATGGGGCTTAGTCCAAAAGAGGATTAAACCCGATGTAGATCAAACCCCATTGAGGGAGAAACCGTTTAAAAAAAGTGGGGTTATTGTGTTCGCAGAGCAAAAAGCAGACTCCTGCCAGAAAACTGTTTTTATAAGCGTCCCCTTGGATTCTTGGCGCACTTCCTGACGGCACCTTGAGCTCTCGGCGAGTGGTCCCCCACCCCAGTAGCCCAATTACCAAAATGTGACGATTTGGGTCCAGAGTCGATGGTTTGAGCTGAAACTTGGTCCAAATCGATCCGTACCGGTTCAAATAACCATTAAAACCATTCAGAACCACTAAAACAATAAAAAATATAAAAAATGTTAAATTTGTTTTTTACTTGTCCCCTATTTATTGTTTTTTAAATGTTTCTAAAGATTATAAGGAGCATGAGAAGGAACACATTCTAATGCAATGGACAGAACATGGGGGCCATGGTCTTCGACGGTTGCCCCTGGAGTCAGTCAAATTAGAATAGCTTCCTGCTCATATTCTCTATATATTCTGCTTTAATGGGGTTGAATCTAAATAGGGTTTAAACCCAATTTGGGTTACACCCCATACGTGCTAATCCCTATTAACTACCTTCCAACATGGGATAGGTCACACAATCACAATCGATTACTTGGGTAAGCTCTTTGAAGCCAGAAGATGTTCTGTACCATGTCGCAGACTTGAAGCCGCTTTGTGGCCCCAAATCTGGGTCTGTGGCACACATTTGTGTTCTTTGTTCTCTGGGGGGGCATCTCCCAACCACTTCAGCTTGATTTTGTAAATTGGCCAATGCATGTGGGATCTGCCATTTTTGTTGGTGTGTACATTTTTTGTCTTGCCTTGTAATAGACACAAGTTGTAAAGTCCAACGTATGGAATGGTGCGAGGCAAACACAATAGTTGATTGACATGAAGACGGTATTCACATTTTCTAGTCTCAGGGACAAACAGTAGACAAGTCATACAATCAACATTTGAAGCACACATGAAAAAATAACGATAGTACAAACAATATCTATGTAAATAGTATGGGTTGGTATTACATATATATATATGTATATATATATATATATATTTGTCGGTAAGGTCACCTTACTTGATGGACATTATAATAGGATAAGCGAGGCAACACAATTTCGGCCTACCTGTATGTTTGAAGTATGTGTTCGTGCAATGCAGCAGTACCTGTTGTATTTTGTATGCGTATCCTGCAGTCCCCTCATCGTGGTCGCTCTCCTGCACTCCTTGCATGTTTCAAAGCAATTTGTTTGTGGTAGGATATCCTACCAAAAGATTATTTGAAAGCAAATTAAAAGCAAATTATTTATAGGTAGGATATCCTACCCCCAAATAATTTGTTTCGAATTAATATTTTTGGTAGAATATCATACAAAAATAGTTTGTTTTGAATTGATCTCAGGTTGAATTAATCTTAAGTCAAAGCAAAGTATTTTTTGGTAGAATATCCTACCAAAAAATAATTTGCTTTGAATTAATCTTAGGTCGCATCGGGGTTTGTTTCACCCCGCGGTCGCTCTCCTGCACTCCTTGCATGTTGCGATAAATCGGGGGTGTTGCAGTGAGCTTAATACAAACACATTGGAAGCTGCGAACATAAGTTGAAGATAATGTTAACAAACCCTAAACCCTAAACCCTAATCCCTAAATAAGCTGCAGATAATGTTAACAAATTCATACGCCGACCGACACACATACACGGCGCATTACTTTCACATGTGTTTCTTGGGAGTTGCATATTTTGTGGAAATCCTTGAGCTATATGCTTCAAGTACCACCCCGATGCTTCGTCGCGGGAGGACGTTAAGCTCGCCCTGCCGGCGTTTGCCTCCCGGTAACGCATTGTGTCTTGCACAGCATGCTTGGAATGGGCCCCCTCCAAGGTGGGAGGAGGGTTACCAAATCAGGTCTCAGGTGCTGTCCTGGGGGGGGTGCAGGAACTTCAGTCCTTGAGCAGTGTAGCATCGCTACATTGTGTGCGGCGGCCAGCGTGGAAGGTGTCGGGCGGCCGTTCCTCTGGTGTGGCATCTTGGGGTCCCTCGTGGCCGCAGTGGCACAACGCAGGTCTGCGGTCGAGGTGCTTATGCCTTTTTCAGATGTCTGGGGCTGCGAGGGGGATCTGCATGTGAATTTGTCGGGCCGTACTGCCCTCGGACTTCTGTTCGCAGCGCGGAGTGCGGTTGGCCTCGGCCTTCCTATAAAAAACCTCCTCGATAATTCAAACCTTGTTTGGGATAGAAGTTGTGGTCGTTGACGTATCATGATGTGGAAGGATTGGATTTCCATGAGTCGATGATTGGGCGCTGCTCACAACCATTTTATGCTCGTGTCAGCGATGCCGTATTTGATTTGAAAGCTTGTCATTGTCAGGGCGGATGATCCAATACTTTAATCACACGTGCATGCATGCATGACATATATGCAGATTTGTCTGGCAAAATCCATACACACAAGCACCTCCAACTTTAAGTTGGTCTCATCCCCTATAGTGCCGAGCACTACTTTCTGCGAGACGTAAGTAGGGTAGGTACTTTAGCTTGCCTGCCTTGTGATCTGAACACTTGAAACGCTTTCCAAAACAAAACAAAAAACAACATTCATACACACAGCACAGCAAAAGCGTGTGAAGATGATTGGCACCACGTGTGATGTTGCAGAGTAACCTTGACTTGTGAAAAGAAGAGGTCACATACAAAACATAATACGTTCTCGTGTTGAAGACCTTTGGCATTGGTGTCAATTAGGTTCGCTGACATCACCTAGCAGTGATATGGCCAGCCTCGAACAAAAACTTATAAGCCCCCCCACATCAGAGTTCATGTGTCAAGAAAAAGACTATCGCTATATGAACAAGTAAGACTTGGTGTCTGGCACCGAAAGCCACGCTCCATAAAATTGTCATATTATTTATTTGATATTTCATAAGGTCCGTATGTATAGCTCATGTCTGAATATGTTTCGATAATGTCTTTTCTAATATATGTATACATGTGGGAATCGGTGGTTTGTGTAGTCCTCTCGCGGGTCATTGCTCTGGTAGTTTGCATCGCCAGGCTACCATGAGCAGCGGGAGGAATGGCAATACCCTAATGGAAAGCATACATTTCGGTAACGCAATGCAGCCTGTCCAAGACGATGCCTTAGCAGTTTGTGAACACTTGGTTGCTGTCCATTCACTTGGTTTGTGAATGGGTGAGAAAGGAAAGGTGCCAAATACAAAATAACATACAACTAGGAACACATTCTGGAAGTCATGTATACAACAACGGGTTCTGCATTATAGTTCGTCATAGTTGTGTATTTATCGGGAATTCTATACTTTACGAGCTTCAATGCCACATGAATTCCATAAGCAACACAGTGGTGATACGTGCTCTTACATAAAACGCACCCGTAACTTTGACATGCGAGCCACCGGTAATGATATTGCCAATCATCTGCCGACACTGTATTGTCTTAGCTTCGATTTCAAATGGACTCCAATCCTCGCTTGTGTGTGAGTGTGATACGACACAGATATGAACATGTGGACATCTAGATTCAATATGCGAAACAGTGTGTCATAGCATTATGGCACATATCGATCGAAGCTATTGTTGTTTATTTACATGTGTATATATATATATATATATTACAAATGATTTTGGACAGGGATACCGGAGGAGGGTGGTTTCATATTAATCTAAAATGTAGGGTGGTATGTGGGGGGGGATGGGGAGGGCATATCCTATTGAATGTGATGGTTACCGTGCTGCCATTTTGGCTCAAGCCAAAACGGTCAGCCTGGTACCCTTGCTTAATTTTCCTCTGTGCATGGATTGCCCGAGGCAGAGGCTTGGCGGGCGACGTTGAGGTCTTGAGCGCTCGGTCCTGGCACAGGACCGAGGCGGCGTTAACAAGATTTACCGGCCCCCTTCCCATGGTACAAGGAAGGGGGTCGGTATCCACTTCGAAAGAGTGCACCTAGAAAGGGCATACAGGTATTGTATTTAAATCCGGAATGGGTAAACATTGGGGGATTGGATGGGGGAGGTGCATGGAAATAAACATTGGCGCAGTGCTGGCACTTCTCACCCATCCGGTTCCCCAATGTTGAAAAAAGGTAAAACAACCCAAACCCATCCCACCCCCCATACATACGGAACCTTGCCATATTATATTACAAATGATTTTGGACAGGGATGCCGGAGGAGGGTGGTTTCATATTAATATAAAATGTAGGGTGGTATGTGGGGGGGATGGGGAGGGTAGATCCTATTGAATGTGACGGTTGCCATGCTGCCATTTTTGGCTCAAGCTAAAACGGTCAGCCTGGTACCCTTGCTAAATTTTCCCCCACCCACCACCCTACTGGGAAAATCAATTCTCGAACAAACTCCGTTAACTGGGGGGGTGGCACAGGCCCCCCGCGCGCAAATTTAACAGGTAGACATGTGGTCGCCGGGCTTGGACAGACATTGGCGAGAGCTCAGGGTGCTCAGATGGAGTTGCATGATGACGACACATGGAAGCCTATATTGGACGCGCTCGACGTGGTAGAGTTGGAAAACAATCTTGGGAAAACCCCGTTATAGAAACGGGGGAGGGTTTGGCACATGCCCCGCCCGCGCTGGGGCCCAACACAGGCTCACCTGTCGGCACGGCGGGGGCTAGCAGAGCGACCCACCATTGGCTACCTGTCGGCACGACGGGGGGGCCTGCAAAACGGCCCAACATGGACCAACTGGCCTCCCAACAACAGGGCTGGCTGAACGGCCCAACATGGGCTACCTGTCGGCACGGCAGGGACTTGATGAACGGCCCAACATGGGCTACCTTTGGGAAAAACCCGTTATAGAATTGGGGGGGGGGGGTGGCACATGCCCCCCCGCGCAGGGGCCCAACATGGCTAACCTGCCGGCACGACGGGGGCTAGCAGAACGGCCCACCATGGGCCACCTGTCGGCACGATGGGCGAATAGCAAAACGGCCCAGCATGGACCAACTGGCGGCCCAATAGGGCTAGATGAGTGGCCCAACACGGGCTACCTGTCGGCACGGCAGGGGCTTGCTGAACGGCCCAACATTGGCTACCTGTCGGCACGACAGGGGCTAGCAGAACAGCCCAACATGGGCCAACTGCCGGCCCAACAGGGCTCTAGCAGAACAGCCCAAAAAGGCTTCGAGTGGCAGCAGTGAGAGCTCAGGGAATCGCAGGGGGGACCAAGCAGAGAGAGAGCTCAGGGAATTTGCAGTGAGAGCTCAGGGAATCGCAGGGGGGACCAGGCAGTGAGAGCTCTGGGAATCGCAGTAAGAGCTCAGGCATCGCAGAGGATTTAAATTACACGCATTAACTGCCGGGCCAATAGGGGTTAACTGTTGGCCCAACAGGGGCTAGCAGAACGGCCTAACATGGGCTACCTGTCGGCACGACGGGGGGGGCTAGCAGAACGGCCCAACATGGGCTACCTGTCGGCACGACAGGGACTAGCTGTACGGCCAACATGGGCTAACTGACGGCCCAACAAGGGCTAGCATAACGGCCCAACAATGGGCTACCCGTCGGCACGACAGAGGCTAGCTGAACGGCCCAACATGGGCTAACCGTCGGCACGACACGGGCCAGCAGAACGGCCCAACATGAGCTAACTGACGGCCCAACAGGGGCTAGCTGCTAGCAGAACGGCCCAACTTGGGCTAACTGTCGGCCCAATAGGGGCTAGCTGAACGGTCCAGCATGGGCTAACTGACGGCCTAGAACTGGTTTCGGCCAGACCCACCGGTACTCAGGATAGTACTCTAATCCGATACCGGGGCAAGGGGGGGTGCACTAGGGTAACCAAGTATGGGCTCTAAGCAACTCGGGCCCACATGGGCCACCCCTGCCCCCCCCCTTAAACTTATTTCCCGTCTCGGGGCCCTTCAAAACATGTCGGGGACTTGTTTAAATGCATCTGGGGTGTCCTTTTTCATCGAATTGCTTATGGAAGCGGCCTAAACCGTCGCACAATCGACAAGGTCCAAATATTTGGGAGTGTTTATCTTTTGGGGAGTTCATTTTGCAAGCCTCTTCGGAAAACGCACCCCAAAAGCAACATGTGACCAGAACTTTTTTACTTTCAAGGCCCCACATGGGCTTGGGACGATTCACTTGTCCATGCGGCCGTAGTAGGCCGTATTTCACGGGCCCGAGAAGGGGCCCACCGCACCCCGACCCAGTACGGGTCGGTTCCAATTTTCATCGGTTCACGGCCGGCCGCCCCACCTCCCATGGGTGGTGGGGGGGCTGGCTTCGCTTCCAGTCCTCTGGAAGTCGGCGGCCCCGGGCTGTGGGGGAAAGCCCACCCCCTCCCCTTGTTCCTCTCCCCTCCTCCCCCCTCCCTCCGCTCGCGTTGAAACTTAACCAGGCAGTGCAGCGTGGCGTAGGGTCGTGGAGCACGGGTATTCAGGACTCAACTCGGCAGAGTGTGGAGCAGTCGGCAGAGTGGAACAGTACTCAGGCTGGTCGGCGGCCCGTACAGCACGGTGTAAGTGTGGCCACAGTGCAAGCACCCCTTCACACAGGTGCCACAGAAAGAACTTAGGCTGGCCAGCAGGGCTGACAGGAAAACCGGTCAGCCCTTGTACGGCCGGAGCCTTCCTAGAACGGGCTTCGGTCTGGCCAACTCGGCCTTTGTACAGAAATCCCGGGCAACGGGCGCACACCCTCGGTGAGAATTTATAATCAGGAATCCGTCTTGTTCTTTGGCCTTGGGCCTGCCCAAGCGGACATCAGCATTGCTAGGCACTTCACTACGGGGGCCACCGTCCTATTCCTACGGGGACCTTCCTGTAGTTATCACGGGAACTTCCGCGTGCACCCTCACTACGCATAGAGGCGGCAACTATGAGGGACACTAGCTAATGTTCCCTCTGCAAGCAGTTGCCAACGATGTCGGACTTGCTGCATTTGGGGAACTAGAACGAGCGACATTATTAACGGGGCCGAACCAGTTAAATACACACGGCCTCTCGAGCAGGCAGATCTATGAGCGCCAAGATATGACGGGAAGAGGTTATTCTATATTCGCAGTACCCCGTACTAAACACGTACCTTGACTGCGGACCGTCGGTGACCATTGGCTCGCGTCATGCGGCACAGAACTTCCGGTGGGAAAGTAGAACAGTACTTGGGCTGGCAAGCAGCGCTTATAGCCGAACAAGGGTTTTGCTCACGGTGCCAACGCCTTTGCCTTTTGGAGGACAGGCTATAGTTTGGATTAGGCAACGGCAGAACACCCTCGTCCTTCAGTGAGCCTAATTCCTACTACATAGCACCTAGAATAAATCTATCTCTCGGGGCACCCAAAGCAAGCCAAACAAGTTTCTCTCTTGCTTTGGGGGGCCTCGAACATCAAACAAATTTCTCTCTTGCAAGGTGGGCGCTGAACATCAAATAAATTTATCTCTCCCCGCACCTTGGTCAGGACGCTGAATCAGGTGCAGGACGCAATCAAATAAAGTTATCTCTCTTAAGCTCTGTGTACGCACTATCCTCAGGCCCAGGGTTTTCTGGCTCGCATGGCATTGGGGGACAAAGAATTTAGGTGCAGCCAAAGGCTATTTGTGATATCGTAGGCATTCGGAAGCTGCTGAACGACATGATCTACGAGTCAATGAACAACTACAAAATGATTACTACTCAAGGCAGTGCGCCGCTATGGAGGCGTGCCGGGGGGGGGCAAACTCCAGCTTCTAATTACATTGCTGCAAATTCCCGGGCTTTGATCTTGGACAACCAAGCAACGTTTGACAGGTGCAACATTGACATTGCACCAGGAAATGTGAACTCAAGCAACATCTCCTAAAGTGTAGCACGACTTGGGAATTGAACACCGGAATCAAGATCGTGATGGGTGACATTGCGGTGACGACGATGATTGTGGAGATGGCGGACTGCGACAGGAAGCTGCTGCAGATGCAGAAGCTTGCATTGCTCCATTGCACCGATCAGTGCACAAAGAAAGCTTCACCGAGTTCAACCTTGACGGCTTACTGCAGAAGGAACGAGTCGGCAGTCGTCCATGTCTCATGAGGTCATGCTGGACCTTTACAGCGCTTGTCGATGGCATTCAATCCTCGGAGGCCTCTGCTACAGAGTTTGTGCAATGTCCTATGGTCAGGAGCGCTTGTTGCTCATCCGATCTTGCATGGGAGATGACAGGGACGTGCTCTTGATGAGATCAGCATGGTGGAACACTTCTGCGAGGAGGCCAAACAAACTCAGCAATGCAGTTTCTTGAGAACGGTAGCTTGGCACCCCTCCAGGCTGCGGCATTGGCAGACAAAGAAATTTACGCAAGCAGCCAAAGGCTATTGTGGTATCGTCGGTGCTCGGAAGCTGCTGAACGACATGTTCTACGAGTCAATGAACAACTGCGATGCTTGAGTCAAAATGGCTTGAGCCAGAATGACTACCACTCAAGGTAGTGCGCTGCTATGGAGGCGTGCCGGGGCCAAATTCCAGCTTCTAATTACATTGCTGCTGATTCCCGGGCTTTGATCGTGGCCAACCAAGCAACGTTTAACAGGTGCAAGGTCGGCATCCCACCAGGAAACTTGACCTCAAGCAGAATCTCCTACAGGGTAAGCACGACTTGCGAGTTGAACGCGCGTCTCAAGATCGTCATGGGTGACATTGCCGTGACGACGATGATCGTGGAGATGGCGGACTGTGACAAGAAGCTGCCGCAGTTGGGAAAGCTTGCCTTGCTCCATTGCACCAGTCAGTGCACAAAGAAAGCTTCATCGAGTTCAACGCTGACGGCTTACAGCAGAAGGCACGAGTTGGCAGTCATCCATGTCTCATGGGCTCATGCAGAAACCTTTACAGCGTTTTTCGAAGGCGTTCAATCCTCGGAGGCCTCAGCTATAGAGTTTGTGCAGCGTCCTATAGTCAGGAAGACCAAAAAATGCGGCAATCTCGCGAAGCCGTGGACACAAGTGCGGGGGATCCTCGCAATGACAAGGGCGCGCCCTCTGCATCAGATAAGCGGGCCACAAATGCACCATCGCTTCTTCACCTAAGTGTTACAAATTGCAGGAGCGCTTCTTGCTCATCCGGTCTCGCATGGAAGACGACCGGGACGTGCTTTTGACAAGTTTTTTGGAAAATCGGGAAGTGTGGGCTACAGGCGTTGGCGGACCCTCAGTAGGGGGTGCTTGACAGCTGGTCCAGCGCACTCGCCTACGCGCTTCGTTTCTACGTGGCCATTCTCCCAGGCCTCGCACCCTTGGAGATTGAAATCTTCAGGCGCCGGCACCAAAAGTTCACTATGTACACTGAAGCTTCTTGGGAGGTGGTCGAATGTGATGGAAATCTGGAATGGATTGACGCAGGGTTGGGCGGCATCCTCTTTGACGAAGGGGGCCACGGTATTGCGTATGCATCGCAGTTAGCACAGCGGTGGCTGGACTCAGAAGGTCCCTCGCTGCCTTTGCTCAACCCTCGGAAGACGCAGATAGTCATGTGCGAGACGGTGGCCTCGTTAGACATGGTAGATGTGTGCCTGCCGGAGCTTCACCAGTCAGAGCTCAGGGTGTCCATTGACAACATAGCGCTGGTGTGCGCCTACGTACCGCATAGCGACTTACAAGCAGTGGGTGTCAGCTGGACACAGACATGGCAGGAGCTGGGGGCAGTTGGTACGTGGAATGGGTGCCATCGGCACTCGATGTGGCAGACGGCCCCAGTCGCGAAGGCCTGGAGGACTCGTGGTGCCACAGGATGGGGATCAAAGTGCTGCCATGCCAGACTCGGGTTGGATACACGAGAAAGATTGTCTCGACGAGTTGGCTTCCTCCATGAATGAACGCTGAGGCACATGGGGGCGCAGGGCAGGCACTTCTCACTCATCCGATTCCCCAATGTTGAAAAAAGGTAAAACAACCCAAACCCACCCCACCCCCCATACATACGAAACCTTGCCATTATATATATATATATATGTATCCAATTGCCTTCGGCCTACCCGCCACCGTGCCTTGCTCTGCTTTTGTGCACGAGTGAGAGAAGCAAAATATAAGGCA
>Ga0099797_101769_pt1 | contig 10610 bp, 12 predicted proteins | sample Uncmet_Sort48C_1_FD_89871 | JGI IMG/M metagenome (GOLD analysis project Ga0099797, IMG submission 89871) | Marine eukaryotic communities from CALCOFI LINE 67, Pacific Ocean - C012_Sort48C_1 | ecosystem: Environmental > Aquatic > Marine > Oceanic | place: Pacific Ocean: Monterey Bay | collected... | reverse complement strand
CGTTCGCCACTTACCTGTTCTTAAAGCATTATAGAGGACCCTTCGACGTAAACGTTGTTAGGGAACTAACTATAGAATTTGCACATCAACCACATCTAACTTACAGCATTGCATTAGTTCTGCAGTATTTGCTATGCACATTATTTGAGCTGTCCCGGGGATCTCGGCCCGTTCGCAACAAATAAATGGGCACCCCAGAGACGACACACAAACAAACAACACACACACCCACACACACAAACGAAGTAATTGGTAAATGCAGGGTGTGTGGTCGATGCTTTTTTTTTTTGTTTTCGTGGCGGCCGGGCCGCCAGTAAATAAAACAAACGAAAACAACTGTGTGTTCATCCATTCGCGTTACAAAACAAAACATCGATGCAGCGCCATAGTTGTGAATTGTTTGTCGGCAGACAGCTTGTCGTGCCCTATTTTTGCTATTTGTTTGTCTGGCGGCCGGACCGCCAGGCACAGAAACAAACAAATACAATGGGCCATGGTGATTTTGTGTTGTTCGACTTGTTTGTTTGTGTTTTACTACTTTCCGTTTTTACTTTTTGGAATAACCAAGGACTCTCGCAAAACGAGGGTTGCTGGGACCGGTCAACACATTATGGTACATTTCTTTTTACATGATTGTTACATGCACTTTGCCGAATCATTGCCTGCTATTTGGAAGTAGCCCGAGGAGGTGCGCTTTACCCCATGCTGCCGATACATGCACAACTTGACAAACAAGTGTCTGATCCCTATGCAGTACTCCGGTTTTCGAATGAAATTTTCCGAAAACTCGTTTCGGGCACAAATGCATCGTACAGCAAGAACTACTACTGCGCCTATGCCCCCAGCAGAAAATGCTGTGGTGTGCATGCACGGCGACGTCCCATAGCTATGGCAGCAGTGGGTGCCTAGGCTTTCGAATTGTTTTTTCATGAAATTGAACACAAAATTCAGCATAATCAAGATTTCTCAAGATTTCTCAAGATTTCCGCTTATGCACAGGTGTTCGAAACGAACGCAACAGATATCACGGAATTACTTAGAATTGCATTGAAATGGGGTCTGGGGTCTGGGGTTTGGAATTCGAGGGTCCGGAAACTGTTATTCGGAATTTGAAGTCAGCACAGAAACCATCTGATCTACGATGTCGCCCGTTTGTGCAACACACCGTTAGAGCCAACTAAAGTTGGATAGGAGGATTGGGGGGGAGGGCGGGGGATCTCGCTTGGTCTCACTTGTTTGCGCTCGGTTTCACTTGGTCTCACTTGGTTTCACTTGGCATCACCTGCACTCCCTTAGTCTCACTTGGCTTCACTCGGTTTCACTTAGTCTCATTTGGTTTCACGTGGTTTCACTTGGTCTCATGTGACTCACCTGGTCTCGCTTGGTTTCACTCGGTTCCACTTGGATTCGATTGGGCGCACTTGGTCTATCTTGATTTCACTTGGTTTGCCTTGGCTTCACTTGGCTCCACTTGGTCCCACTTTGTCTCATTTGGCTCCCCTTGGTCTCATTTGGTCTCACTTGGTCTCACTCGGTCTCACTCGGTCTCACTCGGTTTCACTCGGATTCGCTTGGTCTCACTTGGTTTCATTTGGTCTCACTTGGACTCACTCGGTCTCACTTGGTCTCACAAGGGAAAAAGGAAAACCTCCCGAGCACAAAGGGAAAGGCGCGACCCCTGAATTTCATCCGATTTCCACCTTACAACCAGACCGCACGCGCACGCATGAACGAACGAAACGAAACGCAACGATCTCCCGGTTGGACTCACCCCCAAACCTCCGATCTATTAATTTTTGGTTTTTGTTTCAGAATTTCCATGTTGACCTCTGCATTGTGTGGGGAAGGAGATCGCTCAGCACAATCAACTCCAGCCCACCCTGCAACGCGGCGCACCATCAAATGTGCAACGTGCATATTCTCAAGGGTGTCCCACAAGCCATCACTAGCAATGACCTCAGCAGTAGAAACATGCTTTGTATTGAAGGTCACCCAATCTTATGAGCTAGATTTGTATCTACTCCATTGTTGTATAAATATCTGCCCAAAACCAATCTATCTATGATGTCGCCCTAGGTAACACCTAATCCAATGATGAATGGAGAAACACCCAAGACCGGGGCCTGGGCCGGGCCCGATGGTGTTTTTTGTTGTATTGCTCGTCCTATTGATTTTGCCTGGGCGAAGTCATATGGATAAACCGATCTTGGGTAGATAGGTATGCCAAACCTATGTAAATTCCAGCATGACCCAAAGTAGGTGTTGGTTGTACTATACAATAAAATATGATTTCTTGTATATGTGGTTGTGAAATTCGTGTTCTTAATTTGTCATTTGCTGCCAGACTCGGGTATTTCATATCTCATGACTCCTATTCAGGATTTCAGACTGTGAATTTCTACATGCTTGTAGATTTGTGTGTGTTCTTATGTTTTCCTTCAAATTATGGAATGGGGGATTTTGAATTAATACTACATTTGTATAAGAAATATCTGCATTTGTTTTTTCACATACGACAGGATGACTTAAAAAACGAAGGTAGCAAGTACAAGCACCACAAAAACTACCACATCGGGTGATAACCGGCACGACTGATACCCAGTGAAATCCCATGGATCTCGGTCCAGGTATTGTGAAGTCCCGGACTCGCAATGTGAGAGTTAAAATAAGAAGACAGTCAGGGTCCGAGGACACCTGACCATAAACATAGTGGGCTAGAGCAAGCCTCCGCAATTTAAGGTCAGAGGGGGAAACAAGGCACAACCTGGAATGAAGAGTAGTATCTTCCTCAGCCCCAAAATAGTTGGCCACAAAACTCCAAAGAACAAGACATTCGATGTAATGATCAAGGCGGTCATCACACTGCTGGCAACCAGAAATGCAAGGCAGGATGTGGGTCCCAGACATATGACGAAACCTGTAAGATGTGCACCAAGCACCTGCAGCCGTTTTAAGCCAACCGATTTCACAAAAGGTTTAACAAGTTGGAAATGCTGGAACAACTCCTCAAACCAATTGGAGGGAAGCAAAAATGAGGAGGCGAAAGCGCTCTCGAAAGTGGTGGTGATCTTGCGGGCTAACAAAACATTGAAATTCACAATATGCAAATCCCAAGACAAAGCTCTCATAACATCCGTCTGTACATTATTTTTAGGGTTGCGTATGGGAAGAGAAAGTTTACAACTACCTAAGCCGACCCCCCTACACTACCCTAAAAATGAGGTACTCGGATGCAGCCGGCCCCAAATAGTGGCAGTGTTCGCATGGACTCCCTGGCCCGACATGGCATCGAACAATCGCTGCAAAATAGGAGTAGAATCGAGCCCCCCGGTAGGACAGACTCTACAACGATCAAGCACAGTATTAGCATCACTAAGGAAGGACGAGATCTCCTTGGCAAGGCTAATAAAGTAATCCTGCTCAGACATCGCATACCTAGAAAGCACGCCTAAAAACGAATGCAAAATCGGCCGAGGCTCAACCCCTAAAAACTCCTTCAGAGTAAGGGTGAGGCAACGGGGCAGGTCATTGCCTGACATACGAAGAAGCCTAAGAATCGAACGGTGCTCCAACGCCTGAAATTCCTTGGGAAAATCGGGATACAAAAATTGGGCAACATAGGAAAACACAGAGGCAACATATTCACTATACCGAAAAATGGCAACAGGCCCAGGAGGATGGGCATCCAAAAGTTCTGTAACCCTGTTATTGTATTTTTCAAGGGGCCCCTGCAAGGTGTTTTTAACAAGGTTACGGCCCAACCAAACTCCTAAATATTTGCCGCAATCGGCAATGGTGAACTCAGCAAACCTGGGGACATTATTTCTGAACCATTCCCTTATAGCCTCTTTGAGGGAATCAGTAAGGGGGACCCCAGTAACAACTAAAACACACTTAGCAGGCTTCAGGTGCAGGCCAGCAACCTGCCCAGCCAGATGGAAAATCGAGTCATGGGACCTTATGTGAGACAGGGCTGACAGGGCGGAACCAAAATCGTTAGCACAAATGCGGGTGCGGGAAAGCCTAGGGGCCTCGCACGACATCGTAAACAGGTCGACTATTGGGTTAAGACCCAACAGGAACAAAATGGAGCTAGCTGGACAGCCAGTCTATAATTTGAATACAAGTGCACAAACACACACACTTGTGTATGGAACGACGTGTTTCACAATGGCACCGCCCACTTTGATGTACACTCCCCTGTTGCTGCGCTCCAGACTAGGTTTCTCCAAAGGCAGACAAAGCAAGTTATTCAGCACCGCCTATTCAACAAGCGTCTTATTAATATTCTTTGCATTGTTTTTCTGTGCTGTTCAGTACCTTGGGATAATGCTATTCCATTTTTGGGGACCCCGAAGATCTCGGCTGGGGGAGCTGCAGAAGTGCGGAAGATTTCTGAAGGCTCTTCTCCGGTCTCGCTTGTGAAGATGGGGCAAGTATTGAGCAATACTGATACTGTGTTTTCTCAAAAATACAAAAATTATACGGCAATTATACAAAAATAATTCGAATACGTATGGTGTCGTACAATTTGCGTATTTTCAACGTATTATCTATACTTTATGCGTATTCTGAGGGGCGGGGCCGCGGGAGGGAGGAGGGCGGTCCCCGCCCCCAGAATACGCCGAAAATACAAAACTAATCAAGCGAAAATAAGCAAATTATACGAAATCATAAGTATTGGTATAATTATCGTACACTAAGGGGTGACGAAAGTTCCTTCAATATTCGTTTCTCCCAGAATCTGCCCCAACCCCATCCACAGATTCCTAACATTTTTTCGTTGATGTCTTGTGTGTGTCGGGGCTCGGCGGAGTAGTGTCCATCTGTTTAACGCTTTAACTTTGTTAATCTGGATCCGGCCGCCTTTTACTCGGCCAACTTTGCCACGAAAACCCATAGAAATCACACAGCTGACGGAGTAGCTGACTCCGTTTACTCCGAAACTACTCCCAATGTTTTCAAGTTAGCCTTGTTGACACTGAGTGCAAATTGAAAGAAACTTTCGTCACGGGCATGTAATTAGCGTATGAAGTTTGCATAATTGGCATATCTTGTTTTGTATATCTGGCGTATTTTATTCATATGTTAATACAAAGAATATTCATATGTGATACATGTTTGTTTGGGATTCATTCGCAGCTGTGTTCTGCACCGTCCTCTGCAGTTGGAAATGTACACGCGCAAGCTTTCTGCATCAAGCTCACAGTAGGGAGGGAGACAAGTGTGGGTGTCCCCGCAGTCTGCGCCTTGCATCTAAAACTCCTGTGAGCGACTGCCCGTTTTGGCACTCCTGGTCTGAAAGCCGCGAATGTTTTTGTATGCGCGAATCGAGCATGGCTGTCACCGAGTCCCACCATGTGCAACTATGAAACCTGCATATATGTGTTATACTTTGTGCTTAAATGTGTCTTATATGGCAGACATCTGTGTCAGGTATCCATCCTGAATTCCTATAGCATTCGTTGCAAGCTTTAGGGTTTAGGCTTCTAATCCAAAAGCAAGAGCTAAGCAAAGACCAAGGCGACGTCACCTGTGATATCTCGAGTGACGATGTGGGGCACTCCTGATACACCGCACCTCGGAAGCAACGACACTTTGCGTGCGCATGGGCGTCTATATCAATGTGAACAAATGGTCCCTAGGGTGCTCCGTACAAATCTGAAATAAACATGAAGTCCATGCGAGAACTCTGTCCAAATGTTTCTACATTTGTTTGGTATCATTTCCAAACTAGTAAACAACCTCCCCAGAGTAGACACCGATGCTTTACCGATGACCTACAATCCTCGACTAAACTTAAGGGTGGCTCACCAAAATTCCGTCAAAAATCATTGTGTTTTCGTTTTGGGGACGTTTTTCGAACATGTGTTTTCCCAGACGGGCTGGCACATGCACTCCCCATAATGATAGAAACCCAAAACTATTTGGATTTTATCGATTGCACCATGGTTTTATCCATTTCCACATCGAGTTCTATGAACAAAAAGACCCCAGATGCATTTAAACAAATCCCCCACCTGTTTTGAAGGGATCCATGGCCGGAAATAGGATTTAGGGAGCCGGGACCGGAAATATACAAAACTAGCCTTAAGTTTCATCGATGGATGTAGGAATTACTAATAGTTTCCATTGTGGCAAGGCTGCTCAGGACCTGACCAAAAGCGCCGGCACACGTGAGACGCTCTGTGAGGTTCAGGGCTTCACCGCAACCGGCCCAAAAATGCCGGCACACATATTCTGCGATGCTTTGTGAGTTTCAGGGCTCCACCACAACCACTTGTTTATTTACACATAACTTAACACATCGCAAACTCTGTTCAGATGTTGTCTGTTTGTATTTACATGTACATAAAGTGTTTGACATCCTTTTAAATTACTTGTCTTATTTACATCTTCTATACTTATTGGTAGGATTCAGGGCTCCTCAACAACAGCCCAAAAAGTGCCGGGTCGAGTATTTTGCGGTGCTTTGTGAGTTCCAGAGGTGTACAGCCACAACCAAAACAAAACCGCGGCATGTGGCCAATAGCGCGATGGGAAATTGTCGAGCTTTCCAAACGAAAGCAAATCTGTGGCACAAGAAACAAGAGGCGCATAGCTGGGTGGTTTCCTCAACATGTGTTTCGGGACATTCGGACATTCAAAAAAATCGAAACCGGAAATCCCAGAATTGGTCGGCCTGGTCGGCAAAAGCTTAGTTGGCCCCGTACGACTCTTTTGCCCCATATCGCCCCCCATGAACCACAAATCAAAAAATCTCAGAATTCCGTATATTTCCCATTTGCTCCTATAATTCCTTATCCAAGGACAATGGGACACCCCAAAAAGCCACCCAGGTGGTCATAGACTTTAGGGCCAACTGATCAACAAACCTAAACACAACCAAACAACTACCACACTAACAAAGACGAAGAAACAGGCAAAGCAACACACAAGCAAATACACCCACTTTACTGGATAGAAACGGAATTGGGGGGCGCTGCAAAAAGTAAGAAACGGCGCCCTTCGCACCAAATAGTACGTACACTATACAACATAGACAAGCACAAATACCAAACGACACGACACAACCAAAACATGCAACACAAAACGAATGCAACATAAGTGTGTAGACATTTAAGTATGCAAACCTGAATTTGGGTGCGAGGTGGGGCCTCGCACCAATTTCAAAGTGGGGAAAACTTGGGACCCATAAATATTACTCACGGGCGGGCCCGACCATAATATATATATATATATATATATATGTGTGAGGACTGGCCAGACCCATATTTTTATTGTTTTTACCCGTTTCCAGGTACCGGGAATAGTCCCCTTCGATTCGTCTCAAAAATCCTTGCTATGCTGTAATATTTATGCGTCCGGAGCTCCGACGTGGTATTCTACGGACACCAAATCCAGTTTGGAGGGTTCTTTGGCCACCCCTTCGGGGAGAACACATTTTCGAACCAATAAAACAAAACGAAAATCTGACCATAATCTTTGTTGTCCAGGGTCCAAACCATGTTGTAGCGAACCACTTGTCGAGCTCCAGAACACCAAAGTGTTGCTCAATTCATTCCGTAAATCGTATATTAGTCATCCAATTGATTGAATTCTCTCACATTGGTGTCATATGTTCGCGATGGATTTGTGCAACGCTATGATTCTATGTCATTGTCATACATCTGTAGACCTTTGTGCAATTGATCAGGACAATTCGATACTCGCCCGTAATATTGTAATGACAAACATTGTGGAATCTTAACAAAGCGGTGAATGCTGTACCAAAACACGACAGATCAAAAAAAAAGAAACATATTGGATTACGGTTCAATCGCACACATCCACTGGTTTTACACTTTTGTGCCGCACCGGATTTGCATGTTTTCTCAGGGTTTGCACAATCCAATAAAACAGAGAAATCACAAAACAACATTATGTTCTATCCATATGGAGGTCCAAGTCACATAGGCCCGCCCTTACACCATTAATATGTTCTCAATTTGTTTTACTTTGGCGAAGCACACCACTCCACACACCCAAGTTCCACACGTTTTCAAGCAATGGTCACCAAGAGCACGGCTGACGCCCAACTGCCCGTTAACGCGCCGCCTGGCAACAAAACCGCCTTCGGCCTCGACACGGAGCACCTTCAATACATGGATTGCAATGCAAAACTGTAATGCAAATACCATTTGTTTGCAACATGGCAAACAAATGGAACAATACATGCAAATCAATGACAATCAAACGATCAATGCAACTCTGGGAACGGCCTCGATTTCATTTGCTTTTCTTCCCATTCGAATTTGTTCGTCATTGATTTGCCTTCATGCTTAAGATGCCCTCTTCCATAAAATTTGCCTCGCCACATATGGAACCAAACAACATTTGGATATACAATCACCTCACAATACTATGAATGGATGGCTCCTGGTCATTTCTCCCATATGGCAGATACTTGAACCAACATATATTTTATATAGACAAATCTTAATGGTAATGAACCTAGATGCACACTCTTATAAAGAATTCAGGTGGGGGAACTACACATGCGTACTTGCTTCGACTCATGGGTGTAAGCATGCGCGGCATGGAAACAAACGCAAACAGGGGCTACTCAATACATGAACAAAGACAAACAAGCATGCCTGAATGCATGAATGCGAAATTGCATGCATGCTGTGGGACATACACAATTACATGCATCTGTGATACCGGTGCACATTAAAATCCCCCATCTCCATCCCCCAACACAACATTGCCAACAACAATTCCAGGCCCAGCTCGGTCACAAGTGGGTTTTCACCTAGTCGACCGACAAAATCCGGGGAGGGAGGCTAACCAATACAACTTACAAGAAAACATGCAACTAAACAAATATATTGAAATATGATGAATATTTGTATCACGAAACCCATGATAGATCACACGTTGTACATACTACGACCCTCGACGAAACTTAAGGCTAGTTCACCAAAATTACATGAAATATCAATTTGTTGTTTCGGGTGCGTTTTTCGGAAATGTGGTCTCCCCGCAGGGCTGACAAAAGAACTCCCAAAAATCAAACAAATCCCAAAGTGTTTGGATCTCATCGATTGCACAGTGGTTTTAACCATCTGCACATGCAAATTCGACGCAACAACAACACCCCAGATGCATTTAAACACACCCCCCGCCTGTTTTGAAGGGCCCCGGGGCCAGAAAATAAGGTTTAGGGACCCGGGGGGCTGGAAAAATGCCAAACTAGCCTTAAGTTTCGTCGAGGGATATATAATTTGTTGTATCCATGATATGTTACATCGTTAGCACCAAGTGAAGGTGTGTACCATGACATCTGCAGGAACTTCAGAGCCCAGCGGTGTGAATGGGAAAGTGAAAGAACTAGAGAGAAGAATAGGCAAGATGCCACGACAGGAGGCAAGTGGCAGAAAGCGGAAAGCAAGCGTGGCAACAACACAAACTAATGGCAAACAATGGGCCACCGCAAGTTTAGGATTATTGTGTCTTACACGTTGAAGCAGGGAAGGGTGCCCTCCTCTCAAAGTAGTCTCACTTTCCCTGTCTCGCCGACTCTTATCCGACCTTCCTGGCCCAGAACACGCACCGCTGACAGGGACCCTGATAAGGAGAGGTGGTTGCTCCCACCCCAAGGCCCCCAATCGCCTCTGAGTTCATAAGAAAGAGTGATTCACTTAATCAAATGAGAGGCAAGAAGTTTCTAGTATATGAATGGGATGCAATATGAGAGGCAATAGTTTCTAGTATATGCACATACACACATAACAAAACCCTCTATAACAATGTGATTATATGGCTGTATGTGTGCAGTATAGTTGTGCAAATGCATGCACTTGTCTGATAAATCACCCATCACCCCCACTTATCCTTAGGTGTTCCTCACCGCAAGTTGAGAGCCATGGGCATGACTTTCAAAGTCAATACAGATGATGGGCGAGGTTGGGGCGAGCCCAGGCCCAAAGGCAAACAAACATATGAAACATGCACTGGCTTCTTCATTTTTCGCGGAATGGGTTCAGAACGGAGTTCACGTGCTGAGAATTGGACGGATAGCTGCCAAATTGCGTTGCACATATTCTTGTTTCCGAAAATATTCATAGAGGTTCAAACATTCCATCGAATATTCAAAATGTGTTGAAACGGAACTAATTGAATTTGATACATGTCCATACAAAACTAACTATAAAAGTGATATGAAACTAACAACTGTCATGATCTCAACGTTAACGACAACGGTTGAGAATCTTGCCAAACCCCTTGATAAATCACCCATCACCCCCACTTATCCAGAGCACCTCTCTTGGGTCTGTCGGCCGGTGATCAAAGGATATCCTGTGACCTTGGAAACTGGAATCAATGATCAATGCGCTGGAGTCGCCTGCATGACACACATTTGCATGATAGGAAAACCGTGTACATATATATATATATATATATACACACCACCTGGCTTGGGCCTAGAAAAAATAAGAAATGGCTGGTGTATACCATTTCTTGGTGTATGTACAAACTGTAGTATTTGAGGGCATTTTGCATATACACCAGCCATTTTCTTATTTTTTCTAAGCCCAACCCCGGTGGTGGTGTGTATATATATATGG
>Ga0099797_101768_pt1 | contig 10621 bp, 7 predicted proteins | sample Uncmet_Sort48C_1_FD_89871 | JGI IMG/M metagenome (GOLD analysis project Ga0099797, IMG submission 89871) | Marine eukaryotic communities from CALCOFI LINE 67, Pacific Ocean - C012_Sort48C_1 | ecosystem: Environmental > Aquatic > Marine > Oceanic | place: Pacific Ocean: Monterey Bay | collected... | reverse complement strand
CTACGTACAACCGCCCGACTAAATTTCTAGTAAATCTTGGTGCGGTACCACCAATTTTATTCGGACGATTCTCCTTGTTCATATCGCCCTTGTTGTCCTTCCTCGTTCGGGCAGTTTGTTTAGAGCGGGCTATTGTACCCTGAATAAGCTTCGGGAACATTACCTTGGTCATGTTAACGGCACCGGTGCAAACAGGCACACAAGTATCAAGTCACTCACAGCAAACTTTGCAGAAAAGGCTAGTACTTGATACGAGGCCGACGCCCTCACCTCATGCTGCGTTCGATGCGCTCACAGACTCACGCGGCCAAAGTGTCGCGGAATATTCCCATCAATCGAGTCTGTATTGGTTCGCTACTATATAATAGGAGGACAGACTACAAGATCACGGCGTTTCTAGTACATGACGAAATATCCGTGAAACGTCTTCGATATTTCATAAAGAAAGCAGACTTCTACCTTCTCTACCTGCACACCTGCACAGCAAAACAAAGGCACTAGGTGGCATTAGACCGACCGCTACTGAAAACCCGAACGACTTGAAGGGAAAGTTGTTTGCCGCTGACTCACGTTAGACTATGGACAATTGTACTACTACTGTACAGGGTTTCTGTGTTGTTTGATGACCGCCCGCCCTTGAAGAGTGCAAGGTGAGAGACGTTGAACAGAGGGAGAGAGGCTGGAATATCGCTGCCATCCATTCGATGCTGCTCTCTCGCTGCGTTGGGAGACAGTAAGGACATTAGGTTCATGTGGACACTTTGTCGTTACACTACATATATTCGTAGAATATACTGTCCCATGGTGAACTTGCGTGGTTGTCTAAATACATCGACACAATACTAGAATATCTGGACACTGGACATGAGATTCATGTGACTTATCTTAATATGTCTCTATAGTGGGAATGACGATCAAACACAGAGAATTTGTGACCACGTCACGTAAATATTCCTTAAATAGGTTCGTTCTGAACTTGGTTGACGGTTGTTGCGTCGTTCGTTGCGTTGCCGGCTCGCTCGTGGACCTGATGCTTTATTTACCACTTGCGTGCATGTCGTGACCGCGGGCGACAGAGCCCATTCCATGCTCATACACAGTACTGCTCTCGGTCATAGTCAACTAGGCCTTGAGATACAACAACTATGGCACAGGAATTCGACACGCACTTTGCCGTGTTCGGTGCGGGATGATTTTGGAAGCCCCAGAAGAAATTCAATAGCGTTAGGGGCGTTGTTGATACCCGTGTGGGGTACACGGGCGGACGGGGCGATAAGAAACCATCGTATAAATCGGTATGTGGTGGAGATGGTCACACTGAAGCAATATTGATAGAGTATGACCCAAAAGTTATTAGTTTCAACACTTTACTGGACTTATTTTTTGAAATGCATGACCCTATGAAGAAAGCAAAAACGCAATACTCAAGTTCGATTTTTGTATGCGACGAGGAGCAGTTGCGAATCGCAGAGGAAGAAGTGTATAAATTAGGACCGCTGTGCACAACTTTCATAGAGCCATTGACCTCTTGGACAGACGCAGAGAAGAAGCACCAGAACTACTTGGAGAAAAGGGCAGTCTTGAAGAGGAAGCACAATGCCAAGCGGAAAATCGCCAGTAAGTAGTTTTGGGTACATTCACAACAGATGCTTTATTTGGAGGAATGACGAACACATGGTTGCAAAACATCCACGCAACATGGTTCTGACCGCGCATAATACCAGTCGCAACGTCGAAGTATTGATTCTGTTTGTTTCATCGCGTATAATGATTATTAAATACTATACGCGTTTGTTTTGTTTGAGTTAACATACTTTTTGTGTAAGTATGATATCATATCATATATAAAACATTATGATAATTACATCATCAGATTGATATTGTTGATATATGCACTCCTCCCTGTAAGCAGACGGCCGCTACGTCAGGAGTGGCTGAGCGTACCTTGTAAGAGACGGTCAGTGTGCGAACCCACGCAGTACTTCTTGTTCGCTGCCTAGACAAATGGCTCGATGGTCATTTCCACAATTGAGCATGGATACGTGAGTTCAAAGTTTTCTAATACCTGGGGGTGCAAAATGCCCATTTGGCCGATCACTTTCAAGCCGTTTCCACTGGCATCATCATACAAAATTTCCGCTGCCCGTCCCGGGAAATACGTGGGATTTTCAAATGGGCGAATGCAGTAAGATTTTTTCAGTTCACCCGCGGCGTGCTTCTTTTGCATCCCTGCCCCAAGGTCTTTTTTGCGCAAACTAGCGGCCGCCACATCATCCGGGGGAGACACGTCCAGCAGTTGAAAGATGCGATCGACCAACCCGTGAATTTGTTCGAAACCAGCCGTTTTCCCCGTGTACAACGCAGAGAGGTGACGCTGATTCGTGGCCCCTACTGCATCGCTGGGGTCTAAACACACGACACCACTGATTTCAAAGAGCTTCAGCCCATCTCCAAACTTTTGGCTGCGGTTTTCCCGCAAGGTCTTCAACAAGCCGGGGACCAAGGTCGGCCGTACAATTTCAAATTCGATGGTGGCTGGGTTGGACAACTCCACCGCCGTCTCCCCATCGTTAGAGCGATTCAAAAATGCAAACGCTTCATCGTTGCTGCACAACCCTAGCGTCAAAGCCTCGGTGTACCCAGCCTGGGCAATTTCATTTCGCAGAAGGTCAGTCAATTGATTCACGGGCAGCTCGCGGCCTACTGTATTCGTTTGTGGGATGACCTCTTTGATGTTGTTGAAGCCATAAGCGATAGCGATGTCTTCCACCACGTCGCATTCATGTAGCAAATCGGCGCGCGTCGGTGGCGCTTTGACGTTGACGCTCTTGGTTGCCTCGTCGTAGGTCGCCTCCAAACACATTTTCTCTAACAATTCCACCGCATGAGAAGGCTCCAAGTCGATGCCCATGATAGTCTTGCACTCGGCCAAGGACGCGCGAAACTCGACCGGGTCCAAGTTGGGGGTGATTTCGCGGCGCCCGTCCTCTTCGTATACAACTTCTACTGGTTCGATCACGAAGGGCTCCGCGCAATGCTCACTGATCATACACACACACTGGTTCAGGACGATGTGGGCTTTGGTCAAGTCGGTGGCGGTGCATTCCACGAAGACGTTCTTTGTATTAGTGCTCATTTTCGAATGGTCGCCATTGATGATGGGCGGCATGGAGCAGACGACTCCGTTGGCATCGGTGATCAGCGGGTACACCGGACTGTCGTAAATGATTCCGGTGAATTTCCCCAGGGTATTTTTGCGCTCCGGGTGGGTTTTCAAATGATCCAAGTACGTCTTGGCATTGTCAAAGACTTGGTCTTCGAACAAGGGCTTGAACTTGATCGCATCCGGTGCCCGGGCCTCGTACGTGAACGGACCTTGAATGGTATCCAAGTCGTGTGTCCCGACCGATGCCAAGGTCCGTCGCCGCGCTATGTTTTGGTGGAGCTTGTCTTGCAAGTCCAAAAAACTGTTATATGCGTCGGGACCAAGGTTAATGTTCCGCAAGATGGCACCGACAACGACCGGACGGATTAGACTGGTCTCTTTTTTGACAATAATTTGCGTCATGCTCGCGGGGGTGGACAGTTTGTACGTGGGGGGCTTCATTTTCCCTTGGAAGACAAGCATGCCACGGGCCAAGCCTTCGATGCACAGTAGGTCGTACCGGTTGGCCGGGATGTCGAACTTGTAAATGACGTTGTCACTCCCCTCAGCATCGTTCATTTGCTCCTTTCGCTTCATTTGCCTCTCCGTGGTCACCTCATCAAGCTCGATGCCAAACTCGAAGCAAAACTCATCAAACTCTTCTTCCGTGTAGGTCCGTCCCAGCTTTTCAAACAGCTTGTCCCGGTCGCAGGCTACGGTAGGCATGGTGAAGGAAGACAACGGCGGCAAGAAACGGTGCAACACCAAGGACACGCAAAGACTGCATCCACACGATTCAGGAATAAAAGAAAGAGCTGAACCCGCCCAAGGCTCCGGCCCGTGGTGTCGGAGGTAGGTAGTGAGTGTTTCCTTCCTTCCTTCCTTCCTTCCACGAGGCGGGGGATTGGTGGACCTTCGGAGATGATTGAGTGGTTCTTGGAACACGGTATTTATGAGAGGAACGTGCTTAGTCTTTTGAGTGATATTGATAGGGTATTCCCAAATCACCCACAGCTCGCCAGTCAAAAGGCAGTCATAGGTACGGGGCGGGTGGGTGTAGTATGGTTCATTGTAGTCATAGTCAATCGTCGTGGTTGGGTTGTGGCATTGACTGGAGGGAGAGAGAGGAGAGAGCTGTGCGGACTTGGTTTTGAGTGGAGAGCTTATTAGTACTAATGTCGGAGGGACTACATACACTCATGACTGTAGTCTAGGTCATCATGACTAGTCATAGGTCATAGGTTATGTACGGGGAGGGTACTGTGGTAGTATTGTAGTCTAAGAAAAGTTGGTAGTCTCGTCTGTTATTAATCACCGTAGTCCGTAGTGTAGTGTGTTTGTTCTCGTATGTACCTCTGTCTCTTCTATCGATCATGGTTGCTTCCTAGTCTTTTTGTATATTAAATAGGGAATGTTTGTTAACATGGAGTTATTCGACGGTTTTCGGTAGTTCAAACTCGGATAGTTGTAGTATTATAATAATTTAGATAGGAGAACATACATTTTCTACGGCAACTAGTGCTAGTGGGTAGTGTATTTGTGGGGACATGCCCTATCTATCGGGTGCGACGGAACGATGTGCGTCGGACGCGTCGGTCTTGGATCTTGGATCTTGGAACGTCGTCGTCACGAGTGTTTGATGGAGAGGTTTCGGTGGGCGTGTGTGGATGCATGTTCAACAACCTGTTCGTTCAATTACTTGTGCACGGTATACACATCCCTGTCAGCACCACGCGCGCCATTTTCCCTGCCGGCTTGATATTTGTTGTCTTGTGAGACTGAAGTGTGCCACTCGTTGATGGCCTAGGTGGAACGTCGTATTGGTCTCTGCCTTCTGCACGCCATGGCGTCTCTTGCCGGTGACGGCGCCCTGTCGTACCTCACAGGTAGTTGTGTCCCATCGATGGACGATTTGGTCGGGAGAGGCATTATTATTAGCGGAGGGGCTTTGGTATCGGCGGATGCAGTTTTAGAAGGGGATATCTTTATTGGTCCAGGTACGGTAATCAACCCGTTGTGTGAAATCCGGGCCGTTTCTGGACCCATTTGCATCGGTGAGGATAATATTTTTGAAGAGCGCGTCGTTTTACGGAGCGACCACCCAGATGGGATGGGAATGATGATCGGCAACTTGAACTTGTTTGAAGTGGGTTCGATCGTAGAAGCGCGCGACATTGGAACGTGCAATTCGATTGGGATAAAAGCACATTTACGGAGCGGCAGCGAGGTGGCCAATGGTTGTGTTATCAGTGCTGCTGCGTTTGTCGAGGCGGGCGAAAAGCTTGAAAACCATACTATTGTCTACCGAATAGGAGACGCCTGCCGGCGACGCATACAGCCTCGGGCCCAGACTCTGCACTTTGGAATTTTCCGCAAATATTTAGATGCGATACGAGAGCCAGACTCGAGGACAAATGTGGCGAATGGACTAACATTGAGGCCATGACTGCGCTGTAATGAAAAGGACTATGTCGTGTAACTTTGGTCTCAGAGGATAGGGTGCATTATTGTTCTCTTATCATTCTTCCGATGCAGGTTTTAAAAACAAGCAAAAGAGATTATAAAGCACAGAACGTAGATCATGATAAACCAATCCATGACATGACCTATGACGACCGGCAGGGAGCAGAAGAGAGAAAACAAAAGCACGACTGACCGACAGCTAGGCAGTCAATGTCAACGGCAAAGCGGACCGTGGCGGTCTAGTTCTAACTGACCTGCTTGAACGAGCTACAACTTTTGACTGTGTGGTAGCAACCGAGAGGGTTTTCTTTTTTACATTTGTTGTTATTGTTTTAACGTCTACAAATTATACACACTGTATATATAAACAAGAGAATAAATTAACTTCTTGTGTAAAAATATGTGTAAATAATATAATATACATTCTTTCTCTTTTAAAAAATGAACTTTGCAGTATATCATAGCTTTAGTATGATAGTATCATATGATATAGATATATAGTTGCTTCAATACCGTAAGAACTTTGATGAGGTGGTGGCTTAATAAAGGTATAGTCCGCAAGTCCATAGTCCGCTGTCTTTACCGGCGTTCTTCCACGCTTCTCGCATCATTTCTTTGCCTTTATTACCGATTTGGTTTTGATTCAAATGAAGCCTTTCCAACGCCGTCATTTGCGCCAACGCGGGGGCTAATGCTTCGCAGCCATTATTACCGATTTGATTAAGATCCAAATCAAGCCATTCCAACGCCGTCATCTGCGCCAATACAGGGGCTAAAACTTCGCAGCCTTTATCACCGATTTGATTAGAACTCAAAGCAAGCATTTTCAACGCCGTCATCTGCGGCAACACGGGGGCTAATGCTTCGCAGCCTTTATCGCCGATTTGATTAGAACTCAAATTAAGGCTTTCCAACGCCGTCATCTGCGGCAATACTGGTGCTAATGCTTCGCAGCCTTTAACACCGATTTTATTATCACGCAAATAAAGCGTTTCCAACGCCGTCATCTGCGGTAACACGGGGGCTAATGCTTCGCAGCCTTTCACACCGATTTTATTATAATTCAACTGAAGCGTTTCCAACGCCGTCATCTGCGCCAATGCGGGGGCTAATGCTTCGCAGCCTTTCGCACCGATTTTATTAGAATCCAAATGAAGCCATTCCAACGCCGTCATCTGCGCCAATGCGGGGGCTAATGCTTCGCAGCCTTTCACACCGATTTGATTATAAGCCAAAATAAGCTTTTTCAACGCCGTCATCTGCGCCAATGCGGGGGCTAATGCTTCGCAGCCTTTCGCACCGATTTCATTATTACCCAAATGGAAAAACGCCCAGCCTTTCGCACCGATTTGATTAAGACCCAAATCAAGCTCTTTCAACGCCGTCATCTGCGCCAATGCGGGGGCTAATGCTTCGCAGCCTTTATCACCGATTTCATAATTACCCAAATCAAACCTTTCCAACGCCGTCATCTGCGCCAATGCGGGGGCTAATGCTTCGCAGCCTTTATCACTGATTTTATTAGAAGACAAAGTAAGCACATCCAACGCCGCTCCTTGTTTCATTTTGTCCAACCAAAGCGTTTCCAATGCCGCTTGTTTCATTTTGTCGGTTTTCCCTTTCCCTACGATTATCTCAATTGCTTTCCATCGCTCTTCCCACCACTCATCTTTCATTACACCCAATTCCTCCGACCGCCACTCCCTGTTTGCTTTACAGGTTTGTTGATACAAAGAAATGGTTTGAGCGTCCCATTCTACAAAGTCCAAGGTGTAATACAATAGAGCCCCTTCTTCGCCATGGAATATTCTGTTTTTTAACGCAGACAAGTTGGTTTCTTTGGTTGCTACCACCGACATCTTGAATGGTCTGGAGAGTTCTCCTGTTGCTAAACACGCCATCTTGACTGGATTTCGGCTTTCAGGACAAGTTCCAAATGGGGTGAGAGACTTCCAGCAAAGTTGAGAGAGAGCGGAGGAAGGTTGGTTGGGGTCTGTCTTTGAACGACCCTCGCGGCGACCAGTCACAGAACATTTTGTCTGGTCTTATGCGTGATTTCAAGGTTGAATGGTATTTCCATATAAATAGAATGAATCTTTGAACGAATGAGAGCATAATGGTGTGAAAGTGTAAATGATATTTCCTTGCTGTGACCATAATGTGGTGCGGATTTAGAAAATGAGAGCATAATGGTGTGAGGGTGTAAAATCATTGAACAGGTTGAGACCATAAGCAAACCATAAAATTTTAATTACTTTTTTGTGACTTTTATGGTCACAAAAAAAACCGAGCACTTGAAACTTTTGTGACTGAAATAGGTCTAAAAATAAGGCGTCATTATTGATGTTTTTTCGCGATTTTTTTTGTGATTGAAATACTTTTTTGTAGGGTTATTTAATGGTTTTCACTGCTATTACCGTGCTAAATTGGTGAAAAAATAGTGTTAGAAAATTGTTTAAAAAAATGGGTTAAAGTCCTCATATACTACTACTATAGATATACTTATAACTACTAGCTTATGATATATATCATAACTTAGTACGTAGACATTTTCTGAAGAAAGAAATATACCAGGATCATAAATTACGACTCTAAAAACAGACACACATATCCCCACACCACCAACAAATTTAACTCCCGCCACATAACTTATTGATTTTGTCAGTAGTTATATCATATACAAACATCCTCATTGTTGACAGTCTCCATAGCTCACATATCGGGCGGAAAAGGTATCACTGAAGTTTGCCCGCCCATGCTACCTGCGTCAACAGGGATTGCTTCTGCCAGTGGCATATCTTGTACATGCAGGTCTCCGTCAGCAACTATAGCACACACTACCACGGGCACTGAGGCCATTGGTGTTACTGGGGGCGTTGGAAGCCCTGGCGATCCATCATCATGCGAAGTTATCAAATCAGCAGAATTAATTGTGTGCTCTGGTTGCTGGGGGACTTGAATGGCAGACTGGTTCCGTGATCTAAGAGTGATAAAACAAGCCTCGCAAGATCGTAGAGACTCTATCAAATGCTGACTGCATTGGTTGCAAAGCAAACGGCCGCAATAACGGCAGTGGTGACGGCGACCAAATATTCCAAACTCTACTTCGCACTCCATGCAGTGTTTGTAGGCATTGTCTGGTACCCATCGACTGTCGGTCTCACTCAGCGGTACAAGCGAAGTTGGTTCACTGCAATGTTCCTCAGCGGCAGAATTACATTGATTCTCTTCATACAAACGGTCGAAATCGAGCCTCGGGGCGCTTGGAGAAGGAAGAGTCGCTTCTCTTTCTTGTCGCTGTCGGCTCGCAAGAGCAGCCCTCATCTCCGAAGTTACAGTCGTCAGTTTTTCTTTCCATTCTGCGCCTAGATTCAATTCCAACGCTTGTAAATCAACAAGTTCTAACTTTTCAAGGAGCACCGGGATCGTTGTTCCTCTAGCAGTGGTGATTTGAGGTTTTATCTCCTCCAATATGCTTAGCAGATGATCTATCAAACCGCCATCGTGATCATCTTCTGATCGATCAGTGTTCCTCCCATCGTCGACCAAGGCAACAGCAGCTGGCTGTTGCCTTGGCCCTGCGGGATGTTGGATTGGGCTTCTTGAAGAGACGATTAGCGTATTTTCAAGCGGTAACGGTGTTGGATTGTTGGAGTTGTAATGAAAGGCAACGACTTTTTGGAAATCTTTTGAAGAAGTTTTGCTCTTGTGTCCGTACGGCATGATCCGCTGACTTGTTCTCTGAATTCGCTCGTCGAAAAACTGCGAATGCCCGTCAAAGTGGACCTTCACGGTACTGCGATCACTCTCTATTACGGTAGCCGAACACCAGCTTGAAGTTTCGTATGACGTTTGGTTTAAAACATCAATGCGGTGACCATTTACTAATTCGACCCCAGGCAAATAAATGCGAGACATGTGCGGTTCAATCCGTGAAGAATTTCGCTCATACCATTGATCCTCCTCTTTGTCGTCCGAAAATAAAATGTGCATTTTAACTGTTTCTATTTTGTCTGAATCTGTCGGTGAGTACCTTAATTCTACCACTTCGGCTTCGTACCAATGGTTTCTATGATCTGATACGTCGTAAAACTTGCCGACTTTAAAATTTCTCCAAGATGATTCTGTCGCCCGTTCATCTTCATCATTTTCAAACATGCGTAAAAATTCTTCTTCAGGATCATGCCAAGGAAGGCGGAGATCATCTTCGTCCATATTTGGGCCAAATAACGCTTGTTCTGTGAAACGAGGTTTTTGCTTCGCTGACACCGAAGTTGAAACTGCTTGCACTCTTTTTTCGCGTCGTTTTCGCTGTTCCTCCGCCGCTGTTTGGTCCACCCTGCGAAGACTCATAGTGTCTTCGTTTGTGTCTTTGTATCGAGCCATCGACATGATCCTTGAGTCACTCTCCCCTGCCCCAATCCAAATATCACGGTTTGCATTCCACCCTGTAAAGTGTATTCGGTAACGTTTGACGATGAAAAGGTCAGGATCATAATCAAGATCGGTGATGTGCGCCTTTCGCCATTTATGTGATACATGAGTTGTCCTCAAGCTTCGAAAAATATCTTTCACCATCACTTCTTGGCCAACTTCAAACTCCTCGAACAGAGACGATGTTTCACTTTTGATCGTAGGTTTTGCACCCGTATGCATTCCAAGTTCAGCAATGCGTTCCTTTTCATGCACAGTATTGATCCAGGCATTGTATTTTTTGTCATAGCCATCAAAATGGACATAGATGTCATCAAACAAACTATCAACAATTTTAGCCTTTCTCCATTGTTTCGACACTTTGCCAGTTGTTGGAGACTTGTACTCGTCCAATATGTCTACCCTCGAGCCTACTTGGTATGCACAACAGTGCTGTGATCCCAATTGAAAATGGTTAACCTCTTTGCGCACAACAGCATTTGGTTTATTGGCCTTGCCATTTCCTTTTGTTTTAGCACCCCGTGTTGGTACCCTAACTTCGAATATTGGCTCGCCTTCTTCGACGTCAGAGCATTGATG
>Ga0099797_101767_pt1 | contig 10629 bp, 25 predicted proteins | sample Uncmet_Sort48C_1_FD_89871 | JGI IMG/M metagenome (GOLD analysis project Ga0099797, IMG submission 89871) | Marine eukaryotic communities from CALCOFI LINE 67, Pacific Ocean - C012_Sort48C_1 | ecosystem: Environmental > Aquatic > Marine > Oceanic | place: Pacific Ocean: Monterey Bay | collected... | reverse complement strand
CCCGCCCATGGAGTTTGCTTCGCAGTGTTGTATCCACATTATGGGTGGGTTAAGATTAGGAAGCTTATTCAGCCAGTGTAATGTAATGTCTATTAAAGATATAATGCCTAATGCTGTCTTGCGAAGCAAGGCCGGCTATCCCCCGCCGTTAACTCACCCGCGCTACTCTACTGCCCGCGACCCCCAGGGTGCCAGTCCCAGGACACTGTGTGTCCCGCTGTGGCTCTGGGGGCTTGCAACTGCCCCGCACGGGGCAGTTGTTTGCTGCCCCGCACGGGGCATCTGCGTGCTGCTTCCCCCCCGCCTAGTGCAGGGGGTTGTTGCGTGTTGTTTGTGGATATACCTTCCCGATGGCGTTGCCACTTGGGTCGTTTGTCGACTGCCCCACATGGTGCAGTCTCACCGACAAATCCTGGGCCAGGCACTGTGCTGCTCAACTTATATCCTTAGCAATGGGAGTACAGGATTCTCACCTTATAACTAGGCCATAGTTTCCATTGCTGCGAGACTCCTCAACCCGCTTTGCTGTGGGAGTTTTCACCACCAGCGTTCTAGTCTAACCCCCCCTAAATGAATTTAGCAAGACTCCTCAACTTGCCATGTGGGGATTTACACCACCGGCACTACCCTACCATCTTGAAGTTTTCACCTAAGTATTTTTCGCCTCTGTTTCTTCCACTGCTTCTATTCTGCGTTTTCCCTTCTTGTTATTTTTTTTTTCTCTTTCTTATTTTTCTTTTCACGCTGCGGTTGTTGTTCGAGTATCTCTCTCCTGCGCTCGTTCATTCTCACTTGTGCCTGGCTCGCCTCTTCTCTGTTGTTTTTGCATGCTTCCTTGCCTTGTTCCTCTTTCCTATTTTCATCTGTCTCCTCATTGTTCCTTTTCTCCTCGTGTGTTTGTGTTTGTGCTTTTGTCATTTGTGTTGTTTTGCTTTTGTGCTCCTGCGTTTTCCCTTCTGTTCTCTCTGTTTCCTCTTCTTCCCCTTCTCTTTCCCTACTCTGCCCTTTCTTCTCTCTGATGTGTGTTGTTGTTGTGTCTATATATGGCCCGTACTCATATTCGCCATCCTCCAGTTCCGCTATTCTCGCTCTAACCAGCGCTATGCGTTCCCTGTTTTTATCATTCATTTTACCTTGTTGTCTTACTCTTGTTATCAGGATTGGCAACCCCCCCCCCAAGCCTGCTTAGTTGCGTTTGTTCTTGTTCTGTTAGCGGCCCTTGGATTTTCCTTGCTATTTGCTCATATCTTACATTGGGCGGTAGGGGCCTTAGTGGTGGGATTTTAAATTTTTAGTTTTTTATGTGCCTTCCCCCCCTGTGTTTGTTCTGTGTTGTTGTTTCCTGCTGTGCTTTGTTCCTCTTCTTCTTCTTCTCCTTTCGCTCTCTCTTCTGTTTCTGTTCCTTCACCTTCTTCCTCTTCCTCCGGGTCTTCCTCCTCCTTTTCTCTTTTTCCTTCTTTTCTTATGTTATTCTTATATACCCACGTTCCATGAAATACCGTAAATCCTTTATTCCGAATGTGCTGTTTTTATATTTATGTTTACCAATTACTTGGCTAACCTGGTTGCCGTCTATCTCCACTTGTGTGTCATGTATATATTGTGCCTTTGGTCGCTTTGTTGTTGCTTCTATGCGGCCTTCTATTCCAGTTTGTTCTGTCTTCTTCTTCTTCTTCTTCTTCTTCTTCTTCTTCTTCTTCTTCTTCTTCTTCTTCTTCTTCTTCTTCTTCTTCTTACTTGCTTTCTTGTTCTCCTGCTTCTTCCTTTTCTTTGTTCCTCTTTCTTCTTTTTCTGCCCTTTCCATGTATCAGTTTTATTTCTCGCTATTTTTCTTCCTTCCCTTGTTTTCCATCATTGTCTGTAGGTTGCACTGCTTATATTTCTGTGTTGACTGTGTGTCTCCCTTTTCCTATTTATCTTTTTCCCTCTCCTCTCTTTCGTTACCTACCTCAGTTGGTGTGTCTATTAAGCCTGGGTCAGCTTTAATCGTCTCTTCGGTGCTTGCACGTTTCCTATATTTCTGTTTCTTCCCTTTTCCGTTTGGTTCTTGGTGTTCTATATGTATATCCCTGCATCATTTCTAATATGCTTCGATCTCTGTATGTTTGGCCCTCTTGTGTTTGTGTTTGTGGTTCTTGTTGTTGTTGTGGGCGTATTGTTCGTACTTCTAGTTTCTCTATTCTCAGCTTTTCCATATCTCCGTTATGAAGTTTCTTAATTCTTTCCTTATATTTCTTATACATTTATTAACCTTGTTCTCCCGTATGTCTGCCCATTTTATACACCACATTCACGTTTTTGTCATTATACTCTTGACCATACTGGGCATGTGGCATCGCATCTTACAAAGGTTTCCATAATCCTGCTTTGCATTTGTTCTTTATCTGTCCGTCCTTGTCCTGCGTTTGCTTTGCTCCACGCTGTGTGCCATTCCGCGTTCTCTAGCTTATGCATTCTCAATATCCTGTTATGGTCTTGTGTTCTGTCCCTCGAGTATATTTTTATCAATTCGTTGATCCGTTCCTGCGTTCTTCGTGGTGTGTCCCTGTTTCCGCACTCTCCCGTTGTGTTAATCAGCGCTGCCACTAATCTCCCCCTCTGTCTTTGTACCTCTTCGCTGTTACATTCGTGTAATAAATGTGCATTTGCTTCCCGTTTTAATTGGTTGCACATTGTGCATGTACTATTTTCTTCCAGTCCTGCGTCTACCAAGAAGCCGTTTGTTGCCATCTTCCCGTGCATTATTTTTGCATGTCATATTCTTTCTTTATACGTCCTTGCTGGTAGCGTTTTCCTCATCATCCTCCATTCTATACTTGCATAGTCCTTTCCCCATGTCCCCTCACTCTTCTTGGTTGCCACTCTTATTTTGTGTCCTTTATTTTAATCTCCTCTAATATTTGTGTTCTTATATTCCCCGTTATTTCTCCATTCTGCTTACCATTCGTTATATATACTTTGCACCCGCCTGCCCTTTCTTGTTCCTTAATCTGTGTCTGTGGTATATCCTGGGCGTATCCCCCATCCGCCATCGCGTCCACGGCTATGTTCATCCATTGTATTTCCGTTGGTATCCTCATATGTCCTTGTTTGTCCTTCTTTTTGTTCACATGTGATTCTACGTGATGTAGTTTGATCCTGTTTCCCCACGCGGTTTGCATTTTAATTGTCGCTTCCCACACGCCTTTGTCCCTCTGTTTTGTCCAGGTGCTTGCTTTTACTCCCCTTCTGTATTTCTTGTATGTATCTATAACTGCTTGTGAGTCTGTGTGTCATTGTATTTTTCCCTTCCACATTAGCTTACTTAGTGCAGTCATACCATCCAGTAACGCCATCGCCTCCATTCTATATGAGTGTATTTCCGTAGTATCTTAATAATTTGTCTTTCGTTATGTTCTCACAGCCAACAGCTTCAATTCCATTAAGCTCTAGTTTCCCTAGTGTCCTCCTCACCGTTGACCATGCCCATGTGCCTCTTATTTGTGGTTCTTTCACCGATCCATCTGATACTATTATTATTTCCCTGTCTGGTCCTTGTTGTATATATTTTCTTATGACCCTATCCTCCTTTATCATCCCCCTCGTTAGTGGCTCATCTCCTTTATCCTCTTCCTTCTCTCTGTTTCGTTTGCGTTTCTTCCCTCTTTGTTTATCTATATATTCTTGTAGTTGGGTTCGGATTGCTGCTTGTGTACTTATCGGAGCTCTTTTTATCTCCCGCACATTAATGTGCCCCCCGTCGTCCATTATTTCTCTCACCTTCCATATTTTCCTCTTCCTTTTGCCCACTTCCATATTTTCTCTGTCTGTCTTTCTTGTACATATATCCATAATTGCTGGTTCGTCTATGTTTTTTTTCTATTTGTTTTTATGGTTATGTTCCTATATTCCATCCACTCCTTCAGGTTGTAAAGCCACACACTTGGTGGTTCATCGTCTGTGCGGTTTGTTACATCCAATATTAGTGTGCCCCTTTGTTGATCTTCGTATATTCTTGTAATCTGTCTATCGCCCCTCTTGCTATCATCCTCATTTTCTTCTCGCCATTCAGCATTGTAGGAGCATAATTAGTTTCTCTGTGTGCACTATGCCATCTATTTTTGTCTCTCCTATACCTCCCATTTGTTCGTGCGTGTGTATTATATCCGATGGTATTCGCTGGCTCATTCTTGTGTGCTTCCTTATCATTGCATCTATTTTCTCTTGTGGCTTCTGTATATCCTTGTTTGTGTACTGCGCGAATTGTGCCGGGTATATTATCTGTTTGTGTATAACTACTTTTAACACTTGCATCGCCCCTGCTCCCGTTATATTTCTCGCTTTCATCACTCTTATGTTCCTTTCCTGCCTCTTTTTTATTCCCTCTTTCCTCGTTCCATGGATCATACATTTCAACGTTTAATACACTGGTTCGTCCCTCTGCTGTTTGTATATTCCCCAGATGCCTGAAGAAGTCCTTCCTTCCTATTTCTTTTAACGCACAGTGGCCATAGCCACTTTCCTTGTCTTCCATTGTTCTCACTTTTATTTCTTCCCCTTTCCTTGTGCTATCTATGAAACTTTTCTCCGGTTTCACTATCGTTCCGGTGCATATAGCAAAGTCCGAGACTGCGCCTATCACCTTCTGCGCTCCTTTCCTCGTTTTCGACATGTAGGTACCATCGTCCGCGTATAGTGTTTTCGTTATTTTTAACGTTCCTTGAGTGTCGTTTTATCTTTATACGGTTGATTTGCATTCTGATCAGTCGCGGCGCACATCCAACACACATTGACGCTAGCCATCCTATCGCTGACTCTGGTGCCCCTTGTCCCCACGCTCCGCACTCTGGCTTTATTCCCTCCGTTAACCCACATGCTGTTAGTACTCTCATGTTCCGTGTATCGTCGTATTTCTGCCACATCTCCAATCCCTCTTCCGGGAAGCCTAGTCTTCGTAGTGATATATCCTTCGCAAATTGTTCTGTTGGGTCGTATGCTTTTGAGAAGTCCACGTCCACCATTGTCAGTCCTTTCCTCCTAAACTTTGCGTCTTCCAGGATCATTTTTTAATCACATTAATGGTTGTACCGTCGTTCTTCCAGTTAAGAATGCATAGTTATCATCGTCTATTATTTCGTTATCTCTCCATTCTTTTAATACTTTCTTTACTCGTATCCCTACACTCAGTTTCCTTAGCACTTCATGATACATTAACGGTCTTCTCTTTTTCATATCCATATTCCCCTCTTCTTTAGGTACCCAGCTTACTACTTCTTCTTCTCACATTGCGTATCCCATTCCTGTAATATACGGCAGTGTGATATTTCCAGCGCTATTAGCTCTCTCATCTCCTCTGGTAGTGCTGCTACATGGTCTATTCGAATTCCGCTTACTCCCGGTGCCGTGTTCTTCCTCATTCGTGCTATGTATGCGTCCATCTCCCTTCTTGTTATTGCTACTGTGCATATTTCTCCGTACACATTCTTCCTTCCATTCTCTCTCCGTTTTTATTGTACACCGTTCTTGCATGTTTATATATGTATCTTAATTTCTTTGGTATATATTTCCAGTCCGCTGGTGTCATTTTGCCTGTCTGTAGTCTTTTTCTCCAACCTTTCCCTTCCCTCTTCTTGAAGGGTCTTATTAGTTCTCCCTTTTGTATATACCATCTTCTTCTGCCTTTTCCCATGTGTGTTTCTGTGAACTCTTTTCTACTTCCTCTACTGTCCCTCTCGTATCTATCACTTTAATTTCTCCGTCCTTTGTTTCATTCATCAGCACATACGGTTCTTCTTCCTGTATTGGCCGTTGTAGCACATAGCTTATGTATGGTTTTAAGCCTTGTGGGCTTTTCCTTTGTTGTTCCCTTTTTTGTTTATATTTCTTCATCTCCGTCTTCCACTTTCTTCTCCTCCTTGCACATGCATTCCTCTCATTAGTTTCCTTACTATTCCTCTTATTCTGTTCTCATATTTTTCCATTGTTGGTGTGTTGCTTGTATTGGGGGTGGCATTCCTGCTTCGTTGTATAGGTCATGGTATTCTGTTCTGCACGTTGCCAGTATTCTGCTCATGTTTTTCTTTGCTTGTTCCCGTCATGATGGCACGCTGAATTGTCTCGCTATAGTTATAGTGTCATTCTCCAGCATCCCTTGGCGTTTTTCCCGTTCTTCAATTTTGTTTGCTTCGTTCCTCCTTGCATGGGGCTCTCTATCGTCAGCATTTGTTTTGTTATCGCTTTCATATATTTATCCATGCTTTTTTGCAGTTTCTTCCTCTGCTTTGCATTCCCTCCTCTACCTAGTTCTCTTGCTCTATTCTCCAATTACGTTGCCTGGTTTCTCAGCTTCCTCATCCCAATTGTATTCCATCTTTCTTGCGCTATTTCCTTGTATGTTTCTTTGCTTGCCTTAACTGCGCACTTTACTATTCGCTTCCTTTGCATATATTTATCTCCCTGTACTTGTATTTTACCCATTAGCCTTGTGATGTTGACTCTTGCTCCTATCATATAGCGATCTGAAGTATAATCTTTCCTACTTCTTTCTACTCCCGTTTTCACGATCGCCCCTCTGTTTATAGTTTTCCTTGTTATCCACATGTGATCGATGCAGGTTTTTTGTGTTGGGAACGTTATTATATTTTCCCTCGGCCATTGCTTTTCCATTGTGGGTTATGCATATCGTGCGTTCACCTATGATAACGTTCCGCTGGTCCATATGTACCTATGATCACCGTCTTCGTTTTGCTGTGTATTACCACGCTCGTCCACCTTCCCCATCCTCCAGGGTCATCGTATTTCGTGATATTCGCTGCCATGTGTCTTGCTATTATTGGGTGCACTGTCACTGTTATTCCTCCCGTTGTTGTTTTGTTTGGTTTAGCATGTTTAAACTTTGCTTCTCTCCCTTTCCCTGCTCCCGTCCATTGTGATTTCATTTCATATTCTATACCGTCTGTTTTTGTTTGTCTGTGGTCTATTATTATCGCTACCATGGTTTTTGTTCTTGCTAGCATATTCCATAATGTGTTTCTCTCCAGTTCTTCTTCCCATCCTCCCATATTTAAGCTCATTATCGCTCCTTCTATATTTCCCACTCTACCTTTGCTGTTGGTTTGTGCCACAGGTCATGTCCTTGTGTGTATGTGTTCTCCCATTCCTCGTCAAACATGCTTCCCGCCCATCTTGTTAGTAGTGGTGCAAACTCTCTATTTCCTTTCTCCTGTTTGTTCTCATTCTGTTTGCCTCTTCTTCCATGTTTCCTCTTTCCTTCCTTCTCGCCTTTGGGTCCGCCCCCCGCATCATTTGAGCTGCATTCCACTCCAAGTTGTGTGCTTGATTTCGGTTTCACTCCTGGCTTCTTCTCCTTCCTATATTTTTCTTTATTTTCCCTTCTTACCTCTTTGTCACTCCTTCTTTTTCTTTCCTCTTTCCTTTGTGTGCTCTCTTCCTCCTTTCTTTGTTGTGTTTCTTGCTGCGTGTGTTGTTGCGCGCGCGGTTGCTCGCGTTGTTGCGCGCGTTGTCGCGCGTGTTGTTGCGCGCTTTGTTGCGCTTGTCCTTTCGTGCTTCTGTTGTATCGGCCTTTATGTTTGATTGGTGTTGCCTTTTCCTTACTTACTCCTCCTGTGTTTACTCTATTTTCCTGGCTATGCGCTTGCTTCTTTTGGTTTTATTACCCTGGCTGTATGCTTGCGTTTTAGGTTGTTTTCCCTCCTCTTGTGTTCGTGTGTTTTTGTGTTTGTTTTGATTATGTTATTTAATTAATCTTGTTTGCTTGTTTGTGCTCTTTGTTTCCTCCCTGGCTTTGTTTTCCTGGCCATGTGTTTGCTCTTTCGTTTTATTACCCAGGCTGCTTGCTTGTGCTTTATTTTTTAATCCCCCCTCTTGTGTTTGTGTGTTTTTATGGTTATTTTGATTATATTGTTTACTTAAGTTTGTCATTTGCTCGCTTTTGTGCTCTTTGCTTCCCCCTTGGCTTTGTTATCGTCCTGGCCATGTGCTTGTTCTTTAGCTTTATTACCCTGGCTGCTTGCTTGTGCTTTACTTTTTGTTCCCCCCTCTTGTGTTTGTGATTGTTGGTGGTTGGGGTGATTATAACGGTTATTAAACGCTGCCGTTTGCATGATTGTGCATTCAACATTCACCCTACCTATACATTCCACCCTGGGCTTGTGCTTCTGCATGCTAGCTATTTTTGCGCCTGGTGTGCTTAGCAGCCGCGCGCGTATTGTCCCGTGGCCGCCATCAATGCCTTTGCACCATGCATCGCGCTCTATATGAATCACCGCTATATAACGTTTCCTTACTTCGCTGCTGTGTTGGGGGGTCACTCGCTTTTGTCTTCATCATTTCATCGTTGTAATGACCCCCCCTGTGTGTGTCTAGCACGCTCCCCCTCCCAGTGCTTTGGCTGTCCGTGTGGGCTTTCGTCTTCATCATTTCGTCGCTCCTACACATTCCGCTGGCACTTCCCTTCCGCTTCACTGTTTTGTGTGTGTGTGTTTGTTAGTTTGTTTTTGTTCTTCTTCGATTCCGCGTGTGTGTGTGCATGTGCCTATACATGTGTGTGTCTGTGCGTGTGTATGTCCACGTGTATGTGTGTGTATGTGCGTGCGTATGCGCGTGTATGCATGTGCGTGTGTATATGCTTGTTGTGGTGTGTGTGTGTTTGTGTTTTGTGATGTGTGTGCGTGCGTGGTTGTGTGTGTGTGCGTGTGTGCATGTGTGTGTATGGTCATGATCATGTACATGCTTACCTGTCTGCTGCCCGACCATCTGTCGTACTGCGGTGTGGAGCCGGTCCCTCCTTGTGGCGTGTAGCTACTGCTGCTGCTGCTGCTACTGCTTGCCCCATACCCCGTACCGTACCCTGCACCGTACCCTCCACAGCCATAGCCCGTGTTTGCCCTCTTGCTTCTATTCGCCTCCGCTTCACGCTTCTGCTCTCTCTCTCGTGTGTTGTCACCAGATGCACGTTGACTTGCAGGCCTTGTTCTCCAGTACCGTCTTTACCAGCTGGCGTCTTTGGGTTAAATCTTCCTGGCCCATGTAGTCCGGTTCCAGCACCATGTCCCATGCTGTTGCTGGGTTTTCATCACCCCCCTTGTTAACCTCCTTTTCGATCCTCACAGCAGGTGTCTTACTGTCGCCACTTCCTCGTTAGTTGGGTGCTTCCTTGGATTCCCAGCTTTTCCGCTGCTTTCTTGACCGTTCTGAGGCTCTTGTTCACCTTCAGTTTGATCGCCGCCGCCGTCGTTAGGATCGTCCTGCATCCGTCGTTGATCACCTTTTCTTTCACGTTTACAGGTATCCCCCCCTTCCACAGTTCTTCTTGATCTGATCTGTAGCACTCTTCTCTCTGCAGCTGCTTGCTGGTCATCCACATCTTGTTCGTCAAGTGTGCGCTTCTTTTTCTCCTCATTGTCTTCAATCCATCGTTGGATCGTGTCTTCGTCTTTTGTCAGTCGCATCGTGATTGCCGTATCGTGATCATAGGCTTTTTTCTTCTGCTCTTCGTTCGTGCCTGTCGTATCATCTGTCGACTGGCCTGTGGGGAAGTAAGCGTTGGCAACGCGTTTGTACATATATGCTTTACCTCGCTTGCTGACATCGTTTCGACTGCCGCTGATTGCAGGTATTCCTCCTGTTTCACCGGGATCGATCTCTCTAGCACTCTCTTCAAGATGATCAGACTTAGTTTTTGGACATACTGGACCCATTCTCTTTGTATGTGTCCTTCTTGTCCTTCTTCTTCGGGTTGAGCTCCTCCATTTCGGTGTCGTTATCCACTTTGGCAGCCTCGTACATGTCCTTCAGCCTCGTTGGATCCATCCTCTGTGGGAAGCTTATCTGCGCCCATTCTGGCAGTTGTTCCTCCACCAGTGCGATGCCTACGTTCATGTCTCTCGTCTGGGTTGCCACGTCAATATGCATCCCAATCATGGCCCTGACTGCCTTGGTCAGGTTTGCAAAATGGTGTCATGGTGGTTGCACTGCGCTCATCAAAGGCTTGCTCTGTTATGTACGTCAACGCCGCCATCGATTCCGCAACAACCAGCGTCTCTGTCATCTTGATCATGATCTTGCTTCCTGATTAGAATAGTCCCAAGGTTTCAATGTTGTCAGTGATGTTGTTTACCTCTTGGATTTGCCCTGCAATTAGGTGGTTGATTGCAGTGTCTCCCAGTCTCGGGTGCAGCTTTGCTTCTCCTGCTCCTCTTGCCGTGTTCGGGACAAATTGTCTGCAGAAGAGTGCCCCAGTTTCAGCGTCGAGTATTGCTTCAGCCCTCTCAGCTTGTTCCTCATCATCCGCATCTTCCACTATCGTTTCCAGATGTTGTTTGAATGCCCGGTGCATGAAGTGCAGGATGTTTTGTTTCTCGCTTTGAGGCCATTCCGTTTGGGTATTGTCGACCATCGCTGCGATTACTGCGTTTTTGTTTGGTTTCCCGAATCTGATTCCTGCTACCGTCGGTGGCATAATTTTTGCGGCAAAGCTTCCGTTTCTCTTCGCTTCAAACTCTTTGATTTCCTTCTTAAATGAGTCAATTCGGTAATATTGAGTTAGCATTTTTTTCATGAATGAGTCTTGTTTCATTGTTTTCACTGCATCACGCATTTCTCCAATCTGTATAGACTCAGTGACTGGAA
>Ga0099797_101766_pt1 | contig 10634 bp, 12 predicted proteins | sample Uncmet_Sort48C_1_FD_89871 | JGI IMG/M metagenome (GOLD analysis project Ga0099797, IMG submission 89871) | Marine eukaryotic communities from CALCOFI LINE 67, Pacific Ocean - C012_Sort48C_1 | ecosystem: Environmental > Aquatic > Marine > Oceanic | place: Pacific Ocean: Monterey Bay | collected... | reverse complement strand
AGGACAGCATCAAAAACGATTCCGATCCTTACAAACCTTCGGAGAAGAAAGAAGATCCAGCAGATCCAGACATGCAGAGGTTTATCTATCTATCCTATCTATCTATCTATCTATCTATCTATCTATCCTATCTATCTATCTATCTATCTGTCTATCGATCTATCTACCCACCTACTCAGCCATCTTGTTTGTTTGTCTATGTATTTGTCTGGGTGTTTGTCTCTGTCTATCTATCTGTCTGTCTGTCTGTCTGTCTGTCTGTCTGTCTTACAGCTGATAATCCTATACACCTCTCTCCCACCACACACACTCTTTTTCTCTCAGTGACATGCAGGCGGACAATTTGGATGAAAATGCATCCAGCACAGATCTATCTGGAGGGTCTAACGCCCAAAAACAGAGCAGCTCTAGTGACAATCAGACCAGCTCTCAGGTGGGTATGATTTCTTTCTCTCCTCTCTCCTCTCTTCTCTAGCTCTCCATTTCTCTATATCTCTCAACCTCTTTATCTATATCTATCTCCATGAAGGAAACTTCAAAAGTTGATCCCTCCGTGGCCTCTTCCTCCTCCTCGTTATACATCGCTTCTTTGAAGGCTCTGAGCTCTGAAGAGCTGATACAAGTCCTTGCCCCAGACCAGAGCCAACCCCAGCACCAACATGATACTCCTCTTCCTCCACCCTCCTCCTCGACTCCACCCCTGCCTGCTTCTGATAGTCAAGCAACCATTTCATACCCCGTCTCGAACTGGCTGGAGCGCTTTATACTCAAAACGACATGTGCTCGTTCCTATGCGCACGGGGTGTGTGATTTGTCTATCTGTCTCATCTATCTATCTCATCCACCTCATCCATCTCAACTATCTTATCTATCTATCTTATCTATCTATCTATCTATCTATCTATCTATCTATCTTATCTATCTTATCTATCTTATTTATCTTATTTATCTCATCTATCTCATCTATCTGATCTATTTGCCTTTTCTCTCTCACCGTCCCTTCTCTTCAGATCATCTATCTCTACCACGCTAGAAAGACAGCAGGGAGCTCGTTGGGAAATGCTTTGAAAAAAATCGCCAAAAAACTACGAGTCAAGTTTCTCGATACCGAAGGCGTGGTCGTGGATTCATGTGTCTTTGGTATCCCTAACCCTTACCTCCTAACCCCGAACTCCTTACCCCGAACTCCTAACCCCTAACCTCTAACCCACTAGGTGAGGACGTAATGGCCTCAGTTGCAATTCGTAATCCTATTTCTCGCATTCTCTCTCTCTATTGGTATGAACACGTAGACTTCTATTACAATCTAAAACATGAACCATCGAAAGCCAAGAGATTCCAGGTATGGAGAGATGCATGGTTGGATGGCTCCGCATGGAAGTCCACCATCAAGCAAGGTATCTCTCACCCTCACCCTAACCCTAACCCCAACCCTAACCCTAACACTTTTTTCAGGCCATCCATATGAGAATTATGTAGAGATTGAAAATTATTACGTTAAAAGTTTGCTTGGTTGGAATGGAGCAGAGGGTATTTTTGTTTTTCATGACTTTAACCCTAACCCTAACCCTAACCTTAACCCTAACCCTGATCCTAATCCTAACCCTAACTAATCTAACCCTAACCCTAACCCTAACTCTAACCCTAACCCTAACCCTAACTCTAACCCTAACCCTAACCCTAACCCCAACTCTAACTCTAACCCTGACCCTAACCCCAACTCTAACTCTTACCCTAAACCTAACCCTAGCCCTAACCTTTACCGACCTTCACTAGAGGGTAGAGCTGTCAATGATGCCGACTATCTGAAAGCTTGTGCTGTACTCGATTCCAAATTTGATATAATTATCATCACTGAGTGGTTGGAACAGCATAACCAAAGCGACTTCCTTAACACTATGCATTCAGGTGGTTATGGTTTCTTATCAAAGGATGTCGTGGGTAAAACAGATCTAAAGAATCAACTGAAAAGCCAAATGATGGGAGACAAAGAGAGTGTATATATTGCAGAATTAGCTGACAAGAACAAATATGATTTGATGTTATGGTCATATGCTAAACAGCTTGTGGAAACTCGTGCCGCAGCTTTGAGAGATATGGTATTCTCGGACTATCACTACCTATCTCTCTCTCTCTCTCTCTCTCTCTCTCTCTCTCTCTTTCTCTCTTTTTTTCCCTTTCTTTCTTTCTCTTGATCTATCTCTCACTCTGTCTCTTAATCCATCTATCGCTCTATCTCTATCGCTCTAACTCTATCGCTCTATCTCTCTATTACTTTATCTTTCGAAACACTACCACACACACAAACACACACACACACACACACTTAAATGTTAGATGTTGCCTGGGCCTAAAGTCGACGCAGCCACGTGTCGGGCCAGGTCTAGCCCTAACCCCTGACCCCTAACCCCTAACCATAACCCTAACTCTAACTATCTGGCCAGGTCGTCCATCAACCAGAAGACATGTCGCAACCCAGCTAAAACATTTGGCCTCTTTCAAACTCCAGGACACAAGGGGCCCTTTTAGATATAGTATGTAAATAACGATCAACGCAGGGCGATATCTAGCACTTCGTTCTAGATGCATTAATAAGAACTTCTAGATAGTCTAGCTTCACCTTAAAAAAAGGTGGCCTAAAAAGCGTTGCATCTGTTGAAAATATAGCGGTTCTTCTAGTAGAACACACTGAAAATAGTAATTACCGACTTGATTTATTCGATTTATTTATTCTAGAAGTATTTTAGCTACTAGTTTATATATATATAGATATAGCTAATTTTATGGATTAGCTATTAGTATTAGTATTAGTATTAGCTATAGGCCGGCCTGCCGGCCTAAAATCACCCTAAATCTAAAAAAAATCTAAAAATCTAAAAGTCTGAAAATCTAAAAATCTATCATGTGCGGATAGTAACGTTGAGAAATGTCCGTTTCGACAAATTTCCAAAAATTCCAAAAAACTTGGCATATCGAAAATGTAAAAACTTGGCACACTACTTGGCTAAGCTCAACGGACTTAAATGGGCAAAGCTGGGGGCTGAGGCTTGACACGAATGGCTTACTCCGGCGATGCTCTACGCCCTTACCGATGAGTACATTTTTGGCGAAGCTGGGACTGGGACCATGTGCGGAAAGTTACGTTGAGAAATGTCCGCTTTAGGTTTTTTTTAGATTTAGGGTGATTTTAGGCCGGCTTATAATCTACCATTTTATGACTAAAATAATGTTGTTATTGCAAACATGTATCAAGGGTTTTCCAAATCTGAGAAAACTTAGATTTGGACAACGTCTTGGTTCATGATTTATTTATTTTGGTTCATGATTTGTAGTTCGAGTTGTTGGAGTAGGTATTGTGTATTGCTCCATTCTCATGGAACAATCACAAATCTCATAATTCATAGTTAAACGCATACCTGTATAACTGCAGCCTCTTTCATTACGTTGGAAAGCATTGATAGCATTGCAAGTGGATTTTTTTGATTGGTCCGATTGGTTTTTGTCGTTGTTCATTTGCATTTCCCAACAGAATTCGAATTGTGAATACGTACACCTGGTACAGTAGCATAACTGAAGTAAGTCCGTTGGATTGCAGAATCAACAAGCAAGGAGGTGGTGACAAAGAGAGACAAGTAAAAGGGAGGTTATAGAGGTAAGGGATGGAAAAAGTAGAGGAAAGTGATGAAGTCACCCGTAAAATTATCTTGGAGGTACCACCAGTTGCAGACGCATATTCCACATACGTCGCTAGAAACCCATGGATGAGTTGGTTTATAGCCCTATCCGTGATGATAGGCTTTATCATTTTTGGTATCGCCATCACATTTGGAGTAAAGGGTGATTTTAAATTGGCAGGAGCTGGAATCGGTTTTGATAACCGAGGCAGTGCCCTCGCTGGTGAGATGTTGGCATTTGGTCATATTATGAAAGGAGAGTGTCAGGTACCAGTGGTCACGATGGCCATCCATCCATCCATCTATCTATCTAATCTATCTTATCTATCTCACCTACCTCATCTATCTCATCTATCTCATCTATCTATCTATCTATCTATCTATCTATCTATCTCATCTATCTATCTATCTATCTATCTATCTATCTCGTCTATCTATCTATCTATCTATCTATCTATCTATCTATCTGTCTATCTATCTATCTATCTATCTATCTATCTATCTATCTATCTATCTATCTATCTATCTATCTATCTATCTATCTATCTATCTATCTATCTATCTCGCCTATCTATCTTATCTATCTATCTATCTATCTATCTATCTCGTCTATCTATCTATCTATCTATCTATCTATCTATCTATCTATCTATCTATCTATCTATCTATCTATCTATCTCGTCTATCTCATCTATCTCATCAGGGAGAACTGACTCTTGCCATGGACGGCTCTTTAACTAAATATTACCAAAGTTGGGTTGAAGACGAATCAGATGATCCAACAGACTTAACTGCGGACATGTGTTACGATGGATATACTGATGAAGACCACAATCGTCGTCGTCATCGTCGTCTCAGAGACAGTAGTCGGTTCAAAAAGCAGCGCTCTTCTTCTTCTTCTTCTTCTTCTTCTTCTCCCTCTTCTTCTTCTTCTTCTTCTTCTTCTTCTTTGATGTTGCCTACATCTTCTGCTAGTTACAATAACGAGGAACCAACCTCGAGAATGTTGTCTGATGATATTCCATTGTGGCAACAACGTCTGTATGGTTTTTACACTAGCGAGCTTTCATGGATGGTTACAGATAATTCCAAAGAGGGTCTCTCGATGCTATTCGAAGGTGACGATCTATTTACCGCCACAAGCTTGAAAGGAATGTGCAGCATTGAAAACACAGCTAGAAATACTTTCGCTGACTTTGAGAATTACTGTTGGAGATCTGATGAATATGTATGGAATGGATTTGCAGACTCTTGGAGCTGCGCTGCTTCCAGAAGCCTTTCAAACTATGTTGTTATATGGAATAATTTAACTTCCTGTGACGATATTACAGACTCGGAGGTTATGTATGCCAAAAATCTCTTGGCCACGTGCAGGCCTTACTATGATGACAAGTCGTTAGTCGGTAATTGTTGGAATTATCACGAAAATTCTTACACAACTAAGTACAATACAGGTTCAAAGTATGCTGCATGCAATCTTCCCGCTGGAATGGAGGAGTGTGCACGTCTTGATTTGGTTTATGATCTCTTTCATGCGCTGGCTCCAGCAACATGGGATGATATGACCCAGTCTCTACAATACGCCCAGTCAATTATTCCTAGGTAACTTTGACCCTTTCCCTGAACCTACTAGCCCTAACCCTAACCCTGACCCCAACCCTAACATAACCTCTAATCCTAACTCTAACCCTAACTAAATAGCTTTGACGATGGGAACATGCTGCAGCATTGGACAGATGATTATGAAGGCTTCATCGGTACAACGGATGGAGGGGCAACAGTGGTAATTGTGTACAGAGATGGCTTTAAGGGCGAAATTTTTAACCAGAAGATGATTGGAACGGGCGTTTTTTTTGCTTTACTTGTTGTCATCATCTATGGTGTGATTCTTTATCATACTGGTTCGTTCTGGATCACCTCTTGTGGTTTATTGCAAATTTTTTGCGCTTTTTTTTGGGGATTTGTGCTTTACAACGTAGTTTTCTGGAGAACATTCTTCCCCTTCTTGAATCTCATTTCCTTGTTTCTAATCATGGGTATAGGAGCTGATGATATCTTTGTCTATGTAGATGCGTGGAAGCAGAGTTTCACTAAGCTGCCCGAGTCGTGTTCATTGGAGAGCCGTCTGACTTGGACCTTGAGAAGAGCAGGTGGGGCAATGTTGGTCACAACTATAACAACCGCTGTTTCCTTTCTCGCCAATTTGACAAATCCAATTACCGCTATGAAAGGTTAACCCTAACCCTAACCCTAACCCTAACCCTAACCCTAACCCTAACCCTGATCCAATCACCGCTATATAAGCGTTTGGTCTCTTCACTGCGGGTGTTGTTTTAAGTGATTTCATGTTGATGATTGTGTTCATACCTGCTACCATTGCTGTGCATCATTTGCACTTCAGTACAATGGCGACCAGTGCGCAAGTCAATAATGGAATGGGAGGATGTTCTGAAGTATGTGTCAACCGGAGGATTATACACGTAACTGCTGAGTATGCTGCGGCAGCTGAGGAAGTTGTTGCAATCGATCATGGAAGTGATGATGAACCTATCGTCTCGCACTCTGACATGGATCGAGCTGTTGAATCAAATAGATCATGCTGCTGTCGTTCTTGTTGTTGTTGCCCCTCCACTTTGGATGTCGACTTATGCGCAGTGCCTACTGAAATAGACCCCGCAACAGGGGCCTTCAAAGAACGATGGTCTGAATCCCTATTTAGAGAACAAGTGGCACCTATCTTATTGCATTCCATTGGTAGATGGGTTTGTATTGCTCTGTGTCTGGGCACTGCTGGGTACTTATTCACTTCCGCGATCCAACTAAAAAAACCCACGTCTTCTTATATGCAACTGCTTCATGAGGAGCACCCACTTGAAGTGTACGAGAAGACCCAACAAGAATGGTTCAATATCGGTGATGGTAATTCCTTTGATTTCCCGTATCGATTTGTATTTGGACTGGAGCCTATTGATAATGGTGATGTGTTTAACCCAGCTGATCTGGGTACTCCAGTGTATAAGAGCATCGATTTTTCATCTCAAGACTCTCAGCAATATCTTCTCGATCTGTGTAGTTACATCGCATCATGGGATTGGACCCCACAGACTGGTAACTCCCTGGATACAAACGCATGTGGAATGTTTTATTTCAAGAGTTGGATGGAGGTCAGCTGTGCCGATACCAACGATGATGGATATCTAAATGGTCCTGACAGGACAACTGGCTCCAACTGCTGTGACAAATCAAACTTAGATTTCCCTTACCCAACTAGTTTATTCAATGAATGTATGAGCGAATTTTCTATTCATATTGGAGGTACAAAACAAATGAACCATGGATTTTTCTTCGATACAAATGGGAATTTAAAAGTTATTCTCGTTGAGGGATCGAGTACTTTTATGTATTCACAAACATTTGATGAGGCTGACACCTACTATAAAGGCCTGAAAGCATTCTACGACGCTCGAGAAGATTCGCTTGGTGTGGTACCATCTGGATCTGGTTTCCAACATACATTTGCAACAACGGAGATTAACTTCTATGCGATGCAGAGCGCCATCACACAGGGAGCCACCGATAGTGCCATGTACTCTACCATATTCGCGCTAATTGTGCTTATTCTCATGACCAAGAGACTTGTATCTTCACTACTAGTGGCTTTTCATCTCGCATGCGTAGTGGTATGTGTACTGGGAGTTTTCGTTGAACTTGGATGGACGCTTGGTGTCATTGAAAGTGTTATTACTGCTTTAGCTGTAGGTTTGGCATGCGATTTCGCTGCGCATCTAGCGCATAGCTTTAACGACGAAGAGCCAAGGCCTGAGGAAGATGAAACTCCTTTGACATTCCCTAGGAGCTTAGAGGAGTTACTTCTGCACTTAAAATTGGCAAAGATGAAAGCAACAGGCGCCATTGCTAATCTTGGGGTAACCATATCACTCGGCTTTCTGTCGACTTTTCTCGCGGGTTGTTGTCTTCTCTTGACCGACTTGTACTTCACACAACAATTTGGAATCTTCATGTGCTGTGTTATGGGATTTTCTCTGTGTTTTTCATTCATGTATCTGATGCCTCTGCTTGCATCTATTGGTTGGGTAGATAGACTCTTGGCGCATTGGACGCAAGTTCATGTGATGGAACCATTTAACAAAGTTATAAATGGAGTCTCAGGACCTGATCAGAAGCTACCAACAGACACTGCTGATGGTGAAGATCCTAAATTCAACAAGCAGACTGAATTGGTCGCCTTAGCCTCTGACGAACCTACTGAATTCTGAGTTATGTGTATCACTTGACGACGATGAGTTCATTGGAGTTCAGTGGGCGTACATTTCCAGACATTCCGTGTATTTTGTGTATTTTGAGTATTTCGTATTTCTCCTTGTTTTATGTATGGCTAATTTAATAATTTTCTCCTTGTGTTTGTGTACCTTGTATCTAGTGTTTTGTTTTCGTACAGTTTTTGTTTTCTTTTTTGTCTTGATTTTTTTGTTTTTCAAATTATATTCGACATCAATAGATAATTTGTTTGCTTTGTGTGTTTTGTATTTCTTGTTTGTTTGTTTGCATTTGCGTTGTTGTATTTTACATCTAGTTCTAATTGTATATTCAATATCATATTGTAGCTAGATGAATTTTAAAATCGTATAGTATGCATGCAACTCCAAGCTCCAAGCTCCAAGATTTCGAATTTTTGAAATGTGAAATGTGAAATGTGCGGCGTACTTGTACATTTCACGGGACAATTAGCTATATCAAAATTATTTTAAGAAATAGCTGTATGAAAAGTAATAATCAGGTTAAATAGCTGCAAGCTACACTCTACAATAGAAGTTCTTAAGATCTCAACTGTGTTGTGAGTGTGCGTTCGATTTCATTTTTTGAAAGAAGGTTTTTCATTTTCGATGATGTTGAGGTCATAAAACCCAACGAAAAGAGAACAGGGATAATAATAATATGCTTACCTCTGGAGCCATCACCAGGGGTCTCCCTCGAAGCTTACGCTGTTTCAGCACCAGGAAGAATGTGGCTGCCGTCGGGGCATGGGGTAAGGGCAACCATGGAGCTAACAAAGCGCCATATCAATGCATTGCATAAGCACCCCTCAGTCTCTTCAACCTCAACCACGCCCTACCACAATATGCTTTACGGAACCCACATCCATGCAATATGACCACCCCCTATTCAACAACATCTCGTGCATTACTCTACTCATACAGTGCACGTAAACTCTGCGTATGTCGTTGTCACCTTCCAGCTCCATACATTATGATCGATCACCCAACTAACTACCTTCTCCTTTCTTCTTCCCATGACCAGCTAACTCCTTTAAATCTTCTATCATATAACCCTTCTCTAACTTCAACCTTACCATAATGACTGTATTCTCCTTTCTTCTTCCCATGACCAGCTAACTCCTTTAAATTTTCTACCTTCTCTATTTCCCCAAAGGCGATCTCGCGAAAAGCAGTAGAGCCGTGCGAGCTGGTGCGCGCAGTATTCCTATCCCTAACTTCTAACATCTAACATCTAACATCTAACATCTAACATCTAGCATCTAGCATCTAACATCTAGCATCTAACATCTAACATCTTACATCTAACATCTAACATCTAACATCTTACATCTAACATCTAACATCTTACATCTTACATCTTACATCTTACATCTAACATCTAACATCTAACCCTAACCCTAACTAACCCAAACTCTAACTCATACTAAGCCTAAACCTGGCCCTATCCCTAACCCTAAACCTAACTAAATACTTCAACCCAACTAGGTGACGTGGTTTATGTGGTACTCATAGACAGACACATACACACACGCGCTCACGCTCTCCCTTCCTTTCTATCTCTATCTCTTTCTTTCTTTCTTTCTTTCTTTCTTTCTTTCTCTCTCTCTCACACACATATATATATACGCACATACACACGTACAAACATACATACACACATACACACACAGGCTGGAACTTGTGCGCAGGGGGAGACAGCTCGTGATCAGATGAAGGCAATCTTTGGTCACACACACGCACACACACACACACACATACACACACACACACTCACTCACTCACATCACACACATCACACACAATGTCAACATCCATCTACGTTTCTTGTCGTTTTTCTCTCTCTCTCTCTCTCTCTCTCTCTCTCTCTCTCTCTCTTTCTCTCTCATTCTTTTATAATTACGTATTCTTCTGATTAGGTGTGATTGAACCTGCATTAAAGGAAGCGGGGGCAAGGTGCTTTCAGCTGATCTCAAAAAACATCTCTTTCTATCTATCTGTCTATCTCATCCATCTATCTCATCCATCTATCTCATCTATCTATCTCATCCATCTATCTCATCCATTTATCTATACCGCCTATCTTGTTTATCTTATTCATCTTATTATCTTTCTATATAACCATCTCTTTCGTACACACACACACCTTTCCATCCTACCATCTTGCTAACAGCCTTGATGACATTGTGTCTACTCGTCTGTTTGCAAGCGACATAGTAAACGACTGGGAAGGTCTCACCCTTTCTCCATCTATTTATTTATTTATCTATCTATCTATTTATCTTTCTTTCTTTCTGACTAACTAACTCTCCCTTTTTTTATCTTTACTCTATTTGCCTAATTCATCTCCTTTATCTTATCCAACTTCTCTATCTGTCTATCTATCTATCTATCTATCTATCTATCTCATCTATGTTTCGCAATGACCAGAGCTTGGTGCTGCACATGCTGAGATTCTCGGAGAGGCCCGTCCTGCGTGCACGCTAGTAGGGGGTACGTTGTTGATGCCATGGATGAAGGTAGGCGAAGTTATCTATTTCTTTCTATGTCTATCTTATCTCATCTATTTATCTATCTCATCAATCTATCTATCTATCTATCTATCTCATCTATCTATCTCATCTATCTATCTCATCTATCTATCTCATCTATCTATCTCATCTAT
>Ga0099797_101765_pt1 | contig 10641 bp, 10 predicted proteins | sample Uncmet_Sort48C_1_FD_89871 | JGI IMG/M metagenome (GOLD analysis project Ga0099797, IMG submission 89871) | Marine eukaryotic communities from CALCOFI LINE 67, Pacific Ocean - C012_Sort48C_1 | ecosystem: Environmental > Aquatic > Marine > Oceanic | place: Pacific Ocean: Monterey Bay | collected... | reverse complement strand
CCAGACTGCAAAGTCCTGGTAAAGAGACTCCAGATCAAGGGTCGCACGCGCGCGTGCTTCACGCTAGGTACCTCCGGCACGGTTGTCGGATTTAAGGTTTGGATTTTGGAGTTTAGGGTTTGATGCAGCTTTCATGGCTTTGCCTCCGGTGGCCCAAGCAGATGGCACTAATTCCAGACCATTCTGAGGCACCCCGAACTCTCTTGGGCCGTGTTGACCCCTGGTAATCAACGTTGATTTATCCTGATTCCCGGTGTGCTGGACTTTGGTTGTGATGTCACAGAGATTCCGATGAGTTGGATTTGTTGAAACGATATTGGGCTGAACCCGTATTCAAATAAATCGAAATCCAGATGAATCGGGATTTGGATGCACTGGGATTCAGATGAATTTGATTTCGATGAATTGGGATTTGGATCACCTAGGATTCAGATTAATTTGGCTTCGGACGAACAGGGACTCCGATCAACCGGGATTCTGATGAACAGATATTTCGGATGAACCAGGATTTGGATGAATTGGAATTCGGATGAACAAGGATTTTGTTAAATTTGGAATTTGATGCTTTGGCATTCTGATGAACTGGGATTTGGATGAACCGGGATTCGGATGAGCAGTGATTCGGATGAACAGTGATTCGGATGAACAAGGATCGCATGAACAGGGACTGGGATGCACCAGGTTTCAGATGAACAGTGGCTCGGACAAACAGGGATTTCGATGAATTGGGATGCGGATGAACCTGGATTTGGATGAACCGGAATTCAGATGACTTTTGTTTGGGACACACAGGGATTCGGATGAACCGGGATTCTGATGAACAAAGATTTCAGATTAACTTGCATTTGGATGAACGGGAGTGGGATCAACAGGGATTTTGAAGAATAGGCATTTGGATTAACTGGGATTTGGATGAGCAGGGATTCGGATGAGCAGACTCGGATGAACCGGGATTCGGATGAACATGGACAGACATGGAGTTTGATAAGCCTAGAGTCGGATGAACCTGGATTCGGATGAGCCAGGATTCAGATGAGCCGGGATTCTGATGAACAGGGATTTCGACCAATTGAGATTACTTGATAGATGCATTGCAATGCCTCAAATGTTCGGTAAGCCAAGGTGACAAACTCGGCCGTATTGTTTTGTCAAGTCCATGGCTACAAACCGCTCTCATGTTATTGCGTGCCAGCAATCTTCTCAAGGAAGCGTCGATTAGACACAAAACTCTCCGCGTGGCTACGTGGCTGCATGGAATGGTCATCGTCCAGCGCAGCCAGCCCGAAGACGTGAACCAAGGCCCTTGCCACACAGCATTAGCTGTCTTACGTTCATTCTTCTCTTTGTGTCCACGGTATCCACCTGACAGATCATGGGTGTAGGGGTTGCAAAATGGCCAGCCTGGCAAGGCCCAAAGCATGGGTGCATGCAAGCCGTTGTGGCCTGGTTGTGGCAACTTGTGCTGCCGGATGATGGTGCGTAAGTTACTTGTGTTGCGCTGTGCTGCAGGTACCTTTCCTGTACTATTCTGAGCACTTTCTGAAGATGATAAATCAGCCCGAAAACGTAGCGGAGGCTCAACACTTCCATGACGAGCATCTGCAGGGATATAATAGATTTGTAATTTGATTGAACTTAATGTTTGGACGTACAGATTCCACTTTGTCGTGCGGCATGCCATCGTGCGAGCAAGAATGATGATTGTTACATGAAGTCGAAACGCTACGCTTGTTTAGGGTTTGCATTGTGCAAGTGGTGCCAGAATGCTGGAGCATACAATCGAGTCACTGCCATTGGGTTGTTCTTTGTCTTCCAGTTCGAGGCCAACAGGACTTGCGCTGCTTGATGTGCCTGTGCTTGTGCCTCTCTGGCAAGCCTGCCCAGTCACGTGGCTGTTGGCTGTCAACATGCGCGTCCAGGGATTTTGTTGCCATGGCACAGAGCTGAGTCATCAGGTCAAAGCTTCCACGGTACTGTCCACAGTGCACACTCTCAGCTTGTTATCCTCGATTCAAATAGTTGACGCTGGAAAACTCGAGGATGACGCTGCCCTCCTTACACTGATTATTTTCTGTTGCCATGAAGATGGGTGCTGCATGTGGCGATGTGAGGATAAAATTGCTGGAAGCTATTGCTAGAAGCAACTGCAGCCATGCACCAAGAGCGATAATAATACATGCTAAAGGACAAGTTCATCGTGAACGCGTATGCACAACGGCTGCTGAGCGTACACACACAATGCCCGTTCAACGGGTATGTCTTGCGCGCAGCCGGTACGATAAGGACGCGATGTTCCCCAATTTGGCAGCGTACATACGCCATCCGTTGCACCTAGGTCACAAGCTGGAATTGTTGTCAGCTAATTTGTGATTTGCCGCGTCACAGGAAGGCGACTGTTTAGATTTGTCGTAGCAGCCGTTTAAAGCACTGAGGAAACCCCGGCCCTGTGACTGGCCCTATGGAGCTGAGACCTGTGTCAGTTGATTGTGTGTTTAGGGCGAAGCGGTGCAAGGTTTCAAGTGTTGTGTGGACGCACTTCTTTCGTAAGTGACATACAGTGCTCAAAGCTGAAACGCCTGCTAGCCACCACGCTTGCTTGCGCGAAACCACTCTTGAGAGTGTAAGCAAGCGTGGTAGCGGAGTGATGGCCGCACTGGCAAGCGGCCCTTCAGGTCTTGCTGCTGCAGATTCAGCAGCTGTGGCAGCAGCGCTGGTGTCACCCCATCGGTCGCAAGCGCTTCAGCATGCTATCCAGAGAGGAGCACGGTTTCAATTTCAAGGGCATCTCAATTACGACTCGCCATGTGTGATGCCTTGCAGAGTGCTGACCCCACATGCCCACGCGCCCAGTGCTCAACGCCATTCGTGGCATTCTGCAAGTACCTTCCCCACCTCCAGTTAATAAACAGCCCCCCACCCACCCAGATCCACCCATGGTTTATTAACAGGGGGGGTAGGCTGTACAAGGGGTTTGAAGTCATGAGGGCGTACGGTGGATTGATGTTTATTAACAGGGGTGCCCCCCGATGACTTCAAACCTCTTTACGTCCGATGGAGACGGATGGGGCGAAGTTTCTTAACAGGGGGTGTTTGTTGCCTGAAGCTGGGGTGGTACTCACTGAGACCATGGCAGTGATCAATAACCACGCTCATGTTGGAGATGTTGAGTTAAACTTAGTCGCCATCGAGAAGTTTGATGGGCATGCACAACTATCAAACATCACAACGATGCCTCTTACGCATCGGGCTGAGTCGATGGCACGACTAGGAGGCCGCTGGCACTCGAGGACGAGATGGAGCTCCTGGGACCTGAGCTGCGGAACCAAGGCTTGGCTCCTGGAAGGGCCCGATCGCGTCGATCCAGGACCCGCATCGGAGAGTCACGGAACTGGTCCAGCAGGACCAGGTCCTGGCGAGCGTGGCAGCCAGCTTTGGCCAGTGCACGGCCACAGATGACCTCGCAAGGCCGGAGTCGTCGGAGGCCTGTGAGGGCGGAGGCGGCGCAGCGCAATCCGGTGGCCTGTGAGTCTCTCCAACAGTGCCAGGACTCAAGTATCCCCAAGCTAGACTCCAAGTATCTCGGCCCTAGGCGGATTTTTCTCCGACCGTCCCCAGCCATAGACTCCAAGTATCGCCGGGGCAGGCCCCTGTCTGGCATGGCCACCAAGCCCGAGCGATCGGGGCGTACGCCGAGGCAGGAGCCGTCGGCGTGCCAGGCTCTTCTGAAGGATCTGGCCAAGGAGCGGACCGCAAGCCCCAGCCGGCCAGCTGTGGGCCTGAGTCAGCGGCTCCCGACAGTCGCAGTCCCACAGCTGCAGGAGCCAGTGCTCCTCGTCCCACAGAGGGTCCCACGGCAGTGCGCGCAGCCGCAGCCACAGCCCTGGACGGTCGCCCCTGCACGCCGCCGAGGAGCAAGCGACCAGTCCCGGCGTGGAAGGCGGCGGCCCGCCAGGGGACAGCACGCACGAACAACGCCACCGAGCAGAAGGCGCACCAGGAAGGCGTGCCAAGAGCGAGCTGGACTATGACAGCCACGACAGCTACGGCGCCGACGCAGAAGGTTCCGGAACTACGACCAATGCCGAAGAAGCACCCTGCGATGGGACCGAGTCCGGAACCGGAGGGTCCGGTCGCGAAGCGGGCCGCGCGGCGGGCTTGTCCGAACTTTCGGCGGCTCTGCGCGGCGTGCGGCGTTTTGGTCTGTGCAGATTGCACTGCTGCGGAGGCAAGCAGGCAGACCCGACGTCCATCCTTGAAGAAGAAAGGCAGGAGGGCGGCGAAGGCGACGAAAGCACTCCAGCCCTGGATTCGCTAGAAGGAAGAACAAGCTGCGGCAGCGACCTCGCAGGGCTTCTGGGCCCATACGCGCGCCCTACGGATGCAAGCCGCCGCCAGGGTGAAGGCGAACAAGCGGGACGCCCGGGAGGAGCGGGAGCCAGCCGATGCAGCTGCCCAGGCAGCGCTTCGGGCAACGCTTCGGGCAGCGCTTCGGGCAGCGCTTCGGGCAGCTCCCAGGCAGCTGGCCGCGCCAGCGGGGGCCCGGCGCGCCCGCGCACGGCGCCGCGGCGACCCTCATTGCCCGCCGAGGCAGCGCAAGCGTGAACAGTGGCTGGCGCGAGTCGGCCGCCAAAACCAAGACGCACGGCCGGCGGTAGAAGCCCCGGCCGCACCACCCCACTGCGCACTGAGCGAGGCGAGCGAGCCGACCACCCCGACAGGCTGCCGACCCAGCAGCTGCGCTCACTAGTTTTCGCCGGGCGCACGGTGGCTACCAAGCAGCGAGCAGACAGGCCGAGGCTTTGACGAGAATTGGGACAACCGCGCGGGTGATGGGCGGATCGCGTCCAGAGGGGCGCCGCCGACGCAGCGCACCCGCCCTGATGACCTCCTGCTTGGAGATAGGCGGATGTGCCATCGGCAGTTGCGCTTTTTCGGGCGCCGACGCGCACCGGGACTTCCACGACGGTGGTAGGCAGGTTGCGTCCAGAGAAGCGCGGCCAGGCGAGCCTGCCAGCCTTCCGGCCCTGGCGCTCAGCAACTCCGAGGCTCCCAGCGAGAGCAGGGATGCTGGTGAGGCCGCGGCCGAGGATTCCTTCCGCATCGCTAGCGAGGGCCATCCAGCGAGGTTACGTTGAGGACCAGGCCGCCAGCCACGGCATTGCAGGCCATTTGCTGCGCCCGGGTTTAGGTGGCGGTCATTCCGTTTGGAGCACGCGCGCGGGGGCGTTGTATGTATGGTGCAGGGGCGTATCGGGGGCGGGTTTTTTAGGTGGCGATATTTTGGCTTTTGATGCGCAACGCCCGGGTCAAGGGGGCGTTGTTCGTTGTTGGAGCTCGTGCGCGGGGACCCGGGGGCGTAGTGTAGGGCATAGTTGGTCCGGTTATTTTAGGTGGCGATGATGCGCGGCGCCCGTGTTCAGCTGGCGGTGTTGTTTTCCGAAGCACGCGCGTGGGGACGCGCGATGGCGTGTGGTACAAGGCATGGCCGATATGGTTTTTCATGCGTTCCGATCCGCGACGCCCAAATGTATTTGGTAATTGTTTGAAGCACGCGCGCGGAGACGCATGGGGGTGTGTAGTGTAAGGCGCGGTTGGTGTGTTTTTTGATGCTTACTATTTTAATTTGATGCGCAACGCTTGTGTTTAATTGGCGGTCATTTTTTCGAGGCACGCGCGTGGAGACGCAGGGGTGTGTGCGGCGTGCGGCATATTTGGTCCGGTTTTCTGAAGCAGTTCCATTTGCAATTTGATGCGCAAACCCTGGGTTTAGGCGGTTACTATCTTTCTTGAATTGGATTATTATCAGGGAGTCATGATTCAAAATGGATGTTGGAGTTGAAGATGGAATTGGATTTGGAGAATGATTATTAGGATGTAATAATTCAAAAGAGGAAGTTGAAGTTGAAGTTGGGGCTGATGAGTGATTATTAGCACAGGGCAATTCAAAAGTTGAAGTTTGGGAGTTGAAGTTGAAGTTGAAGTTCAATAATCAAAGCGGAAAATCTAGTTTTAATATGGGAGTTTCAATTTCCACGTTATTGTTTGTTTTCGGTTTGGGTGTTTGCGGTTTGTTTGCGATTGTTGTTGCGTTGTTGCGTGCCAGTTGTTTATTGCGTGTTGTCACGTTTTCAGGGTTCATTGCGTTTGCGGTTGTGTTCCGTTCCCAACGCAATTGTCATGGCACTTGAAGCATGTTAATGTAATATCGCGATTTGCGTTTTGTATTCGGTTGGTGCGTTTTCCATTCCAGTTCGATTGTTCGTTCCAATGCCGTTTGTGGCTGTATATGCGAGACTGCGCAGTCGCATTTGCAATCGGAGTTGCACCGATGCACCATCATTGTGGTATTGTTTTTGGTTTCGTGCATGAGCGTCGTGTGTTGTCGGAGAATGCATTTCCGCGAGTGCGATGTTTGCGTTTGAATCCGGCGAGTGTTGCGTGCAGAGTTTCGCGTTTACGCCAAAGGCGCAATGCGTTTGCGTGATCTGTTTTCGCGAGTGCGCGATGTGCATGTTGTACATCGCATGCACAGAGAGTCTCGTTTGTTTCGCGAGTGCGCAACATGCATTTTGTATCTCACAAACACGGGGTGTTTGGTGTGCACGGGACCTCTCTCTCTCTCTTTCCCTTTCTCTATCAATATATATATATATATACATATGTATGTATATATATATATGTATGTATGTATGTATGTATGTATGTATGTATGTTTGGTTGTATTGTTGCATCCTTAGTGCATGATCACGATTAAAATTGCCATTGGGTCTCTCGTCGGCCTCCTCGCCTCGAATTGTTGCATCCTTAGTACATGATCGCAATTAAAATTGCCAAGGGATCTCTCGTGGGCTTCCTCTCCTCGAATTGTTGCATCCTTAGTGCATGATCACAAGTAAAATAGCCATTGGATCGCTCGTCGTCTTCCTCGCCTCGAATTGTTGCATCCTTAGTGCGTGATCACAATTAAAATAGCCATTGGATCTCTCGTCGTCTTCCTCGCCTCGAATTGTTGCATCCCTAGTACATGGTCACAATAAAAATTTCCATTGGATCTCTCGTCGGCCTCCTCGCTTCGAATTGTTGCATCCCTAGTACATGATCACAATTAAAATTGCCAAGGGATCTCTCGTGGGCTTCCTCGCCTCGAATTGTTGCATCCTTAGTGCGTGATCACAATTAAAATAGCCATCGGATCTCTCGTCGTCTTCCTCGCATCGAATTGTTGCATCCTTACTACGTGATCGCAATTAAAATTCCCATTCGATCTCTCGTCGTCTTCCTCGCCTCGAATTGTTGCATCCTTAGTGCATGATAGCAATTGAAATTCCCATTCGATCTCTCGTCGGCCTCCTCGCTTCGAATTGTTGCATTCTTAGTACATGGTCACAATTAAAATTGGCATTGGATCTCTCGTGGGCCTTCCTCGCCTCGAATTGTTGCATCCTTAGTCCATGATCACAATTAAAATTGCCAAGGGATCTCTTGTCGGCTTCCTCGCTTCGAAGTGTTGCATCCTTAGTGCATGATCACAATTAAGATTGCCATTGGATCTCTCGTCGTCTTCCTCGCCTCGAATTGTTGCAGTCTCACAATTAAAATTGCCATTGGGTCTCTCGTCTGCCTCCTCTCCTCGAATTGTTGCATTTTTAGTAAATGATCACAATAAAAATTGCTATTGGATCTCTCGTCGTCTTCCTCGCCTCGAATTGTTGCTTTTTTTAATAAATGATCACAATTAAATTTGCCATTGGATCTCTCGTCGTCTTCCTCGCCTCGAATTGTTGCATCCTTAGTACGTGATCACAATTAAAATTGGCATTGGTTCTCTCGTCTGGCTCCTCGCCTCAAATTGTTTCATCTTCAGTACATTATCATAATTAAAACTGCCATTGGATTTCTCGTCGGCTTCCTCGCCTCGAATTGTTGCATCTTCAGTACTTGTACATGATCACAATTAGAATGACCAAGGGATCTCTCGTCTGCCGTGGGTTGTGGCGTTGTTAGTATAAAATCACGTTTTAATTGCAATTGGTTGGAAGGCGTTACCATTCGCTTTGTCGTCACGGACGTTTTGTAAGCTTGTAAAAAGAAATGGTAACCCGTTTAGCGTTAGGGGGCGACAAGTGCGCAGATCGATTTGGATTCGGAAAAACGCGGGTTTGGGGAACCTCATGTGTTTAGGATGCATTTTCGAAATGATGTTTTTTTGCGTTTGGCAGTTGTGAAGCTAAAATGGTCACGCTTTACCGCCACTTGCGTTTTGATTTGCAAAACTTCTGCCAGATTCAAATGGTAACGCTTCTTTGCCTTGGTAACGCCTTACCGCCGTGCAGGGTACAGCTTAATATTATATTTTGATAACACCAGACCATATGCACATATATATATATATATATATATATATATATATATATAATTGCTTTCCGGCCAGGGGGTTGCGTTCAACCAGCCCCCCCCCACCCTTGCCAGGCGGCCGCGGGTGTTTAACCAACACCCCCACACTTTGCCCAGGTAGGTTCGGGGGTTTAACCAACCACACCCTCCCACTTTTTCCCAGGCAGGTGCGGGCGCTTAACCACCTTCCCCCCGCTTCATTTTTCCAGGCGGGGTGCGGGTGCTTAGCCGTTTCCCGTTTTTTCCGCGTTCTTTTCCCAAGGTGGTTGCGGCGCCTTTTTTTCCAAAGGCAGTTGCTGTTGTTTAGTTGGATTTCCCAGGCGGTTGCAGGCGTTGAGCCAACCGCATTTTGTTTTCCCAGGTGGATGCAAGCGTCTAACAAAAAAATCGGAATGCAGTTTCGGAATTGCAGGGCGATTCGCCGAATCGCGGGTATTGTTTGGAAGTTTTTTGGCGGGCTTGAGGGGTGTCGAGTCGGGCAGCGGGCGCGGGAGCGCAGTTCGGACATGTTTTGGGGTGCAGGTTGCGGGTTGGGAGGGCGTTCGCCGGGCTTGGATTTTCACATTCGGCATTGGTTGGGTTCGTGCGAAAGGTGGGCAAACACCGGCTCACGACCATTTTAGGGAGCGTTGTCAGGATTCGGGGGGTAGGGGGCGAGTCGGGCGGCGGGCGCGAGAGCGCAGTTCCGAAATGTTGGGGGTGGCTGGGGGGTTCGAAGTTAGGTGGGGTTTTGGCGCAGTAGCAAAAATTCACATTCGGCGTAATTGGAAGCTTGTTCAGGTTGAGGCGGGCTGCCGAATCGCCGCGATTATTTGGGAGCGATTTCAGGATTTTAGGGAAGGCTGGGGGCGGGCAGCGGGTGCGGGAGCGCGGTTCGAAATGTTTTGGCATGTTGGTTGCGTGTTTTTTTTTTCTGTGGATTTTCGAATTCCACGCTCGGTTTTATTGCATTCTGCTTTTATTGAGATGTCTGGCATTCTGGATGGTTGGTTGCATTCTGGATTTTCTGTTTTGGCATGTCGGTTTAGAGCACTTTTTGAAGTGATGACCTTGTCTCCCCTCAAAATCCCGCCAAAAAACTTCCAAACAATACCAGCGATTCGGCGAATCGCACCGCAATTTCGAAACTGCATTCCGAAATTTTGGTTAGACGCTTGCATCCAACTAGGAAAAAAATGCGGTTGGCAACCGCCTGGGAAATCCAACTAAACAACCGCAACTGCCTTTGGAAAAAAGGGCGCCGCAACTCCACTTCCACTTTTGAATTATTAATTCCTGATAGCAATAGCCCAACTTAAACCCCAACTTCCACCCGCACCGTTTTATTATTATGACCCGGTGAGACCGCATCCAACTCGGAACCCAACTCCTGTTTCGAATTGCTGCCCCAAATCATTATTGTCCGTCTTGAACTTCAACATCCACTCCAATCCAATTTTGTATTTCTACCCATTTGCACTCACTACCCAAATCCTCACACCCCCCCAAACACCTTAAAACTATAAAAAGCAAACTGTGAGAAACGATAAAACGAACCCCCCCAAATCATCAAGCCTGCTCTGCGTAACAAAAAGGCACACCAAACTCAATGCTACTTGCCCCCGACCACCCGGTGAAACCCACTTGGTTAAATGTAACATCACTTGGGTACCGGTACTACCGATTTTGCGGCGGCAACACCAAATGCATGACTGTGCGATGCTAGAAACAACATTGAAAACACCCACCGGACCTTGCCACACCCATCGAAACCAACCCAGCACCGATGCGAACCACCGGCGGAAACAAAAAAAACAACTAACAAACAACTGATCGTGCAGAAACGGTGGCAACACCGAAGCAAAACAAATGATCCAAAACGCCTGCGCAAACCTTAAACAAAAACAAACAAATCCCTAAAATGGCAAGCGATGAAATGGAACAAACCCGGGCTCGCCGTGAACCAATCATGGGAACAATTGCGAAACAAAAAAAACAAAACGTGGCAAACCCGAAATACAAATTCACAAACACATCAAAAACAAAATGCATGGGCCGAAATTGAAACGCGGCAAAACCGCCTGCAACAACCACTGGCGCAAACAAATGCTGATAAGCCCGGCAAATTGACCAACCAAACGAATACAATATTTGTGTATGCGGGGACAAATTGGGCAAAACAAAACGAAACAAAAACAATGAAATTGGCAAGGCCCGGGCCTCCTGGCTCAAAATCACTGGCGACTTGCAAATAATTCCCGGCAACGT
>Ga0099797_101764_pt1 | contig 10648 bp, 3 predicted proteins | sample Uncmet_Sort48C_1_FD_89871 | JGI IMG/M metagenome (GOLD analysis project Ga0099797, IMG submission 89871) | Marine eukaryotic communities from CALCOFI LINE 67, Pacific Ocean - C012_Sort48C_1 | ecosystem: Environmental > Aquatic > Marine > Oceanic | place: Pacific Ocean: Monterey Bay | collected... | reverse complement strand
CATGCCGTGCTGGGTGTAGGGTCCCAAGCTGCCCAGTGGACTCGCTTGGGTGTCCTACTGCCCAGCCCATGCTGGGTGCGATGGCCCATAGTTGCCCGTGGGCTGGCTTGGGTGCCTCGCTGCCCTGGCAGCTATGCCAGCTAGTGTCCTACCTATACTCCTACCACTCAGTAGGCGAAGTCCACGCTTGCTGTTGTTTAGTGTGTTTGCGTGTTTGTGTAAACGCCACCTTCAAGTAGTAAACCTTGAACCCTGAACTCTAATTTGCGGCCCCGGGTCAATAAACCAATTTGTCCGGCCCCGGGTCCCTTCAAAACAGGTTGGGGATGTGTTTAGATGCATCTGAGTTTTTTTGTTGCATCGAACTTGCATGTGCGAATGGTTAGAACCATTGTACAAGCGATGGGAGATTTTTCAACATTTTCGAATATTAATGCTAATAGCCTTTTCCTTGTGTTGGGGCCTGGCCCTCCCAAGCCCCCGCTTTCAAGCTGGGGGGGCTTCTCCCCCCAGACCACCCTATGGCGGCCTTAGGGACGCGATCAAGTCGGCGAAATTGGCCGCTTAGGCTGCCAATTGCATCTGATTTGTTCCAGCCCCCGGACACCCCTCATGTTAATGAACCACCGGGTTAATAAAGTATGCTTCCAAGCAAACCGAAAATCCGAACAAATCCTATCTAAAACCGTGGCAGCCCGGATAATAAGGAAATAGCTGATCGTATTGATAAACGAGGTGGGAAGGGGCTATTAACTGGAGGTGGGTCTTATTTGCGTGTTTGCTTGTTTGGTTGCGTCTTCTGTTTGGTCGGTTGTTTCTGTGTGTGTTTGGATGTTTCTTTGTGTCTTTGCTTTGTCTTCTGTTTCTTTATGGTTTGCCTTTGCTTGGTTTGCTGCCTGCAGATTGTGTTTTCCTGTCATTTCCTAAACAGCGTACACGTTGGAGGGTCCCCTATATTCCTTGTTACGCACAGCTGGGTGGATGATCAAATCCCAAATCGGTCGCTCTAGACTGTAGGCCCCCAGTCTGTAGGCTCCCAAGCTATGTAAACCCAGGTGAGTGGCTGATTAGATCCCAAATCGGTGGCCCGAGACTGCAAGCCCCCAACCTATGTAAAGAACAGATAAGTGGGTCAGCAGATCCAGAATCGATGGCCTGAGACTGTAGGCTCCCAGACTGTAGGCCCCCAATGATCCCCTGAAGCCCCGCTGTTTAGAGTCTTTTACCGCCAAAGTGTGATTTTTATAACTGTCACACTTTGGGCTGGTGGTCCATTTCCCAACAAATCAATACCCGGCCTTACAACACTCGCCCCGCATCTCCACTGGCAAGTGCAAATTCTACAAGGACATAAGGTACACCTATTGGGAGGTAGTTAATAAGCTTTAACACTAATGGGATTTAACTCAATGTGTATTGTGTTACCCGCTTTCACGTCCCGGGACTAGTCCCATTCGATTCGTGTCCAAATTTCATGCTGCTCCAAGGTATTTACGCAATCGAGAGCTCTCATGATATATTTGATGGACAGCAAATCCATTTTAAACGATTTTGATAGAGGCTTGACACTAACAATAGGTTTAATTCAAATAGGGGTTAAACCAAGTTAGATTAAACCCATGAAGGGCGAACTCATACGGGCTATAGGAAGGAATTCATTCAAATGCTATAAGGTTTAATACCCATTTGAATCAAACGAATTATTAGTAGTTGTTGAAAAATGGATTTGTTGTCCGTGAAACACCTCATCGGAGTTCTGGACGCTTAAGTACCACAGAATAGCATGCAATTTCGGGACGAATCGGATGGGACTAGTCCCGGGACCTGGAACCGGGTAAGAAACAATAGAACATTGAATCAAAGCTCAATAATGGTAAACCCTATTAATTGGTTGGCTCCAATGGGCATGCCCAATGCGCGACACAAAAGATCAAAACCCCCAATACAAGAACCCCCAAAAACAATTTTACTGGTAAATCGATGGTTCACCAAAACATGTGCCAAGATATTTGCTGGTTTCTCGTTTGGGGGGTTGTGGCCCGGGCCCTAGGCCCGTCTCCGGTCTCTGCGCCAATTTGGGGGCCCGGGGCCTCGGGCCGCGCCCTGAAAAAAACTCAAACTAGACACAAAACTAATGGCGACAATCATTGGTGAACCATCGGTTTACATGTAAATCGGGTTTGGGGTGTTCTTGGATTTCTTAGTTTTCATGTTAATTGGGGCTTAAATGCAAATGTCTCAACGATGCTCCTTGGCCGAATAGTATGGGGATTAAACCCCATTTAGATCGAACCCCATTAATGGAGAATATATTAGGAATGTGAGAAGGAATATATTCTAATGAAGTAGACAGAGCAAAGGGGCGCGGCCTTCGGTCGCGCCCCCTTGTGGTGTCAATAAGATTATTGACACCACAAGGGGGCGCGACCAATGCCGCGCCCCGTTGTTCTGTCTATTTCATTAGAATATATTCCTTCTCACATTCCTTGTATATTCTCCATTAATTGGGTTCAATCTAAATGGGGTTTAATCCACATTTTAACTAAATCAAATTAGTACTACACCCATTAACTACCTTCCAGCTTGGAGCCTACCAGCAAAAAATGACAGATTTTTGTGTGGGTGCGTTTTTCGAAAATGTATTTTCCCCGAAGGGCGCTCGAAAGAACTCCCAAAAATGGGGTGTGTGGGGGGGTAGGGGGGTTTAGGGGTTATGGGGGGAATAGGGTTTCGGGTTTAGGGTCTGTCGGAGCGTTATTAACACCCCCCTTAATTATTATCCCGTGTAGAGTAAACAATGCTCCTTGGAGCCTACCAACCCATTAACTACATCTGGAACCTATTGATTTCCAACGGTTTGGCTTTTTGGCCGACAGCGGTACCGTGGGTGAGCTTTCGAGGCTTAAACATTTTTAACGGGTCTGAAGGCGGATGAAAATGCTGGAAAAGACAAACAAAGATAGCATTTTTGATTAGACTCAAAAATCATAGCATGTGTTTGATTATACTCAAAAAGATAGCAAACTGTTTTGATTAGAATCGAACACATAACATGTGTGATTATACTCAAAAAAGAACATAGCATTTTCGATTATAACTAAAATGGAAACATAGCATCAGTTGGTTATCAAAAGCATAGCAATTGTTTTTGAGTACAAGCAAAAAAGAAACATTGCAAACTATTTTAATTACAATAACAAAGAAACATTGCATTTGCATCCTAATCAACAAACCATAACAAACTTGTTTGAGTAAAATAAAAATAACAAACGTTTTTGATTACAATCCACAAAGATAACATGTTGATTATAATCAATTATAATCAAAAATGCTATGTGTTTTTGTATTTCCAGCCGACAACGGTACCGCGGGTGAGCTTTCGATGTTGAAATGGTGCTTTTGACAGAATCGAGGATTCAAAATTCCCAGGATTGCTTGGGTAGGCAAAATCAAGTTTGAACTTGTTTTTTTCATGGATTTGGCTGAATCCTGGTCCGGGACGTCGTCCATTGGATTCGGTTTGCCGAGACGCCGAATTTGCGGCTGTTTTTGTGTCCGTAGCATTTTTGACGGTCAGCTTCGTGCCCAAATTCATATTTTGGAATCCAGTCTAGAAAAATGTGAAAAATAATTGCAAGCAAGACCGGGGAAATGGTACTTTTGACAAAAGCGGGCACGAGCTGATTCCAGAATCGAGCGTTCAAAATTAGTACCTGTTTTATCGATAATTTCGAAACTAACGTCATTAGCACTGCCAAATTGTTCAGAAACACTAAACACGCTTCAAAAAACAAGTTTGGTCTGGGGTCTGGGGTTTAGGGATCCGGAAATCGCAATTTCGAAACTAATGCAATAAACGTCAGCAAGTTGCCCAGCAATGCTTAAAACGTTTCCAAAAACTGATTGGGGTTTCGGATGTGAAGAAAATACAACTGCTGGACGTAATTAAGCAGCACTTTGGTGTTTGGGCCTTGGGAATTTCATATTATGACTACATTTTCGTTTTGGGTGTGTTTTTCGAAAATGTGTTCACCCCAGAGGGCTGGCAGAAGACGTCCCCAAATTGTTCGATCGAATAGTTCGAATAGTATCGGTTGTACAATGGTTGTATGTATTTTCACATGCAATTTTGATGCAAGAAACAGCCCAGATGCATTTAAACACATCCCCGTCCTGTTTTGATGGGCCCCGGAACAGAAAATAAGCTGTGAGGAACCGGGACCGGAAAATAGGGTTTTCGGGCCACGCACGAAACTTAGCCGCTAGGTGTACCAAATTTCGTACAGGGCCTAATGAACAGATTTTTGAACTAATTGGGCCTCCAAGGCCAAACAAGGAAAATCCAACACGCCCATATATTCTAATATTATTGACACCACAGGTGGGGCGCGGCCGAAGGCCGCGCCCCCCCTGTTGTGTCCATTGCATTAGAATATATGGGCATGGTGTTGCATTTTCATTGTTTGGCCTTGGAGGCCCAATTAGCTCAAAAATCTGTTAATTATGCCCTGTAGGAAATTTGGTACCGCTAGGTGACGACAAAGACACGATTCACCCACGGTACGTAGCGGAGTCCACGTGCTGCTGCCCAAGTCCGTCGCTTTACTGGATCTCTGCGTGCTGCTGCTGGACACTCGGCTGCCACCACTCGCAAAGACCACTCCAGGTGAAGAGGGTCCAGCTTCTCGCAAGCTTGATTAGGATATATTCTGCCGATGGTTGCAACTCCCCCAAGATTTTGGGGAAATCTATATATATATATATATATATATGGGATTGGTTTTTATGGGTGATATATATATATATATATATATATATATATAAGAAATATATGTATATATATATACACCCTAAACGCTAAACCCTAAACCCCTGGGAGTTCTTTTGAGCGCCCTTCGGGGAAAATACGTTTTCGAAAAACACACACACACAGAAAATCTGACATTTTTTGAAGATGATATGTCAATTTGGTCTGCCCCAGGATTGGTCGGGTAGGCCAAACAACAATTGAATTGTATTTCATGATTTCTAGCCGAATCATGGTCCGGGACGTCTTCCATTGGATTCAGCTCGCGGAGACGTCGAACTGGCCGGTGTTTTTGTGTCTGTTGCGTCCGTGGCGGTCAGCTTCGTGTCAGAATTCATATTTTGCATCCTTGTGAAAAAATGAAAGTTGCCCCGAACAAGACCGGGTCAGGGTTGGGGGGGGTGCGAGTGATATGTGGAATGCTTTTACAATTCATTTCCGGAAAGTGTGCACAAGGCTTAGCAAAAGGCAAAAGTGAACACAAAGTGTGACAACAATGTGACCAAAGGCCTTGGGCCCTCGGGCCCACTTTGGACTCACTTGGGTCACACTTTGTACACTGTTCGGAAATGAATTGTAGAACATTCCACATACCACGCAACTTTCATATAGCGCTGGCTGCATCGGGCTGATATCCGGTGAGCCCGGCTCCAAATGGCGTTGTGCGTCTTTTTTGTTTCGACTGGGATTCTGGGTGTGGTCAGATTTTGTGGTCGAAACAAATCATGGTTTTTTTTAATGATCACACAAAAACACAGGACAAGTTTGGATGATGGACGACTTTTGAGAAAAACAATTGTTACTACAAGTAGTTTATGTTATCTCGGAATGGGTACCAAATCCTATTCCGGATTTACTTAATAGTGGTTTAGATATGTCTTATAGGATTCCTATATGTCTCCTACGGCATGTAGCCTACATTCCAATATGTTCGATAAATGTGCAAATCATGTAAAATCAATGTGACATGAATGCGAAATCCATAACTTCGCACACAATTCAACTGAGTTCCACCTGTTGGTCTCGTGGGTAAGCTTTCGAAGCTTTGAATAATTCTGAGAATCTTTTGTGGACACAATTTCAATTGAAATGCCATAGGCACCGCCAAATCACAACGAAACGCTCAAAACGCTTCAGATTGGGGTCTTGGGTCTGGGGTTCGAGGGTCCGGGATAACAAAAATAGCACATATCTGTGAACACACACACCAACACACACACGGTCTCATTTGGGTGGCAGGGTGCCCCCTCCCGCTTGGAACTACGGGGTGGCATTGGAAGCTCAGAAAATCAACTCGTTCGATAAATTTAAAATAACTGTGAAGTCTGCCAATACAAATAAATGTATACTGTAGTTCCTATCCGGGGATTGCTCGGGTAAGCAAAATAAGGTTTATTTTTTTCGTTACGGGTTTTTGACCGAATCCTGGCCCGGGACGTCCTCCATTGGATTCGGGTCGCAGAGACGCCGAATTTGCCGTTTTTTTTGCCTCTGCAGTGTCCATGGCGGTCAGTTTCGTGCCCGACTCCATATTTTTGAACCCTGCGGGGAACAACAATTATAAAATAGTTGCAAGCAAGATCGGGAAATACATTTATACTGTAGTTCCTATAACCGCCATGTGGGGGGGCCCCCCCCCCCCCCCCCGCAACCCCCCCCCCCCCAAACCCCGCCAATGGCCGCCTTAGGGCCGCGATTAAGTCGGCGAAATTTGCCGGTCATGAAACACATCTCACCTCAATTTTCTAGCTCCCGGACAACCCCCTGAGTTAATAAATCTCCGAATTAATAAAGTATGCTTCCAAGCAAGACACAACTCGCAACAGCTCATTTCTAAACCCGTGGCGGCCCGGATTAATAAGGAAATAGTTGATCGTATCGCGAAGAGGTGGGGGTGGGGCCCCCAATTAACAAGAGATGAAGGTTACCGTAGTTCCTATACTTATGAGCTTGTCTTCCTACACTGTAGTTCATGTACTGTAATGCCTATACTGTGATTCCCACTGAAGCTATAAGTCTTTAGCGAAACAAAGGATTCTGCAAACTGATTTTTCAGCCAACACGGCTTCGGAACATCAAGGTTACAAAGTTCGCCATATCGCCTTGTAATGGGCTTGCCATCCAAGTACATGTGCCTAGAGGGTGCCACAATCTTGACACGCCCCTTGGCAGCAGCTAGGCACATACAACCTAAGCCTCACCCAGAGCGCCATCGGAATCCAACCGGAAACGACTCTCTTCCTCAACTGACTTCCAGAACTACCCATGGGATCTTTCCGGTAGGACTGAAAACCGAGGGTGCTCATTTCTCCAAGTGTAAGTTGTTGGCGCCTGCGACCCAACACTTCGGCTTCGCACGGTGCGAAAAGCCCTTGTGGCCAGACTGCCACCATAGATCCCCAGCCCAAGGCCAATGACCGCAACTGCAATGACGAACCAGCCACTGTAGCCCTGGACCACCTGTGAATTCACCGGCATGCACTGCTGCCCCGAGGCAATCGTCGCAGCACTGCCGCAAAGTACAGCCTTCGCCAAATTCTGCCCTTCTGCTCTGACTGACTTGACCACTTTAACCTTGCCTGCCAATCCAAGCTCGCCCGCATCGGCCAAGTCCTTGATGTCGTTGACTTTGACCAGCTCCACCAACCGGTAGGGTTCTGTGACGGGGCCCCAACCAGTTAGCGGTAACAAGGCTTCCAAAGTTTCCTTGCTCACATGTTTGATCAAAAGATCCGCCACATTCGACTTGGTCGGGATCTTTTTAGCCACTGCTTCTTTTGACTTGAGCAGTTTGCGCACGAAAGTGTCCGCAGCATCCATACGTCGCATTCTGCCAGACGACATTTTAGCCGCCGCTTCCAAAGCTGCTGAAGCATCGCACTCCAGAACCAATTTCACCTTATACCCCAATTCTTCGAGAATCATCTTAACATGTAGGCCAACAACTGCCCCCCTTGTCATCGCACGCATTTCAGACTCGCCACTTGAGAGAGCCGGCAATCCAAGTTGTGTCTGACTCATGTGTCCAATCTTGTAGCCGTCGATGCTGACCTGGATCGCCGTAGTGGCTCGCCCGCTTTCGTCGCCAGCCCAATTGGCATCAGTCGTGACTGTGACTGTCGCCAAGCCTTCCTCTAAGTTTTCTGAAACCACCTGGCAGGTTCCCCAGTCTTCTTTTCCATGCATGTATCTGATCAGCCGCGCTAAGTCTTGCCAATCTTCCTGTCCAGCATTGCTGAGCTTTCGACTCAACTCTTTCGTCGGATAGGCAATCACTTCAATCTCCTTAGTTGCATGAATCAAGCAGCCGACACAACTGCGAAATTCGGTTGAGCTGCCATAGTGCCCATCGTCCTCGTCCGGAACTGTTTTCGTCCGCTTCACCCCAGGAGTCACCGCAGCCTTGCCTATGGTGTCGAGGCCAAGCCGCGCCGCAACTCCCCGCACATGGGCCGGATCTGGTTTGGTTATCCAACCCCGTGCAATCCTGATTTTGATATTGCCCAAATACTTGTAGGCCAAACCCTCCTTCACCGGCTCGGAAAGTTTCATCAGCATGGACCGCGAAAGATGAGCTGTGACCTGTCTCTGCGCCTCCTCTGGCCCGGTCAATCTGGCATCGTCCACATGGTGAACCAACTGCACCTTGGTTTTCTCGCTGTAGTACATGCAAGGCTCGTTCTCCAACCGAACAATCTCTGCCTTCGGAGTGCTGCACACCACACTTTCCCAAAAGTCCCTGAAGGTCGCTCCAGCCGATTTCCTGCCATACAAGTTGTGCAGCATATGCCAGACCATGGTGCCCACCTCGATCTTGTTCGCCTTGTACCACTCCAATGGCGGCCGCATGAACACATTGGGGTTCTGCTCCAAGGCATGAATAAATGCCGAGACAATGTCCGAGATCGCGACCACAAAGTTTTCGCGCGCACTCCTCCAATCCACAATCCCATTCGACCAGCCTGAAGGGGTAGGGCACGACCGATCCTCCAAACCTTCCGCCCCTGAGCCAATCTTGGGATCGAACCGCCTCAAATCCTTGACCGTCAATCGTGACTTCGAAAGTTTGTCAACCCAAGTGTAGTCAAAGAGTCGAACACCCGCTGGCATTTCCCCCAACAACCGAGCTGCGAAGGATTTGAATTCCTCCAACTTCCCAATCTCCACCAACCGATTCTGCTCACGAAGTTTCTCATCCAAAACTGCAACCGCCTCCGCATACTCACTCACCTCGTCAATCTCGAACAGCTCTGTATCCACCACCTCGCCATCCAAGAACTGAATCACCGCCGCAATCTCCATGTCGGTAACCGGTTGCCACCGCTTTGCACCTTCTGATCCTGTAGCCCTCCAGTTCGAACCTCTCGCCAACTGCATCTCTCCACCAGTAGTGCCTGTCAGGCCTCGCTCTGGACTTGGAGGCTCCAAAGTCCGCTTGTCGCCCCTGGGTGTCATCGCCTGGTCCGGCTCCAACTCCAAGCCCGCGCTTCGTGGCAACTGCACTGGCCTGGGCTCCATAGCCATGCCTGGAGTCGCATTGGTCTCTGGAACCCGCTGCCTGAACACCGGCACTGTAGGTCTTTCCACCACCGGAGCCGAAGGACCTGGCACCGCCTCTGCTGCTTCCGTCGCCTCCTTCGCCTCCTGCATCCTCGTCGCTGACACTGGTGCCGAGTTTGCCGTGAACCTCCGATCGCCACTGGCGCCCTCGTGCCTGCTCCGAGGAACTCCGCAAGCTCGCCCAAGTAGTTCCGCATTCCACCGATTGTCCTCCGGAAGCCGCCTGATCTCCCTGCTGGTAACAAACCCAGTGTTGTCAAGGCCAATGTTGCTGTTGTCCTTCGCCGAAATTCCAACCCACACTGCTTCACTCCACCACGATCGCCCCTTGGAGATGACCTCATCCGCACTGGCCTTGAGTAGGACACGCTCGCCAAACATAGCCGAAGGGATCCGAGACTCCGTGCCCTTAAGTAGGAAATGGGCTGTCACCCCGGTGCTGTGTACATGGTGATGGGTAACAAGAAAGCCACAGTAGCGAATCAACCATGCAAACAACCTCGTCCCAGGCTCGATCACAACCTTGGTAAAGTGGGCCAACTGCGATGCATAGGTCCTTGCATAGCCACCCACAATGTCATGGTATCTTTCCGCGCCTCCAATGGACTGGTGACTCCCAACCGGACTGGCTTCCACCAAGATCGTGACCCCCTGCTCGCTACACCTCTTCGACACCGCCCTGATCAACTGCTGCAAAGCCGGTTCACCGTCACCTCGAACACGAAAGGTCCGTTTCTGAATCCACAAAAGAAACTGCACCAGCGCAACTCCACCATGTAGGGCCACACTCCCTTCCTGATAACCACCGAAGTACAAACCGCCCCACTTTGTCTGTGCACCATCGTCGCCACACACACCGCCCCAGGTCGCTCCTCCTTGCCGTAGTTGAAACCCTGGTGAGAGTAGTAGGTGTAGTCAATCTCACAAGCCTCCTCGATCGCCGTCTTCTTGTGGTGCTGAGTTCCTCTGGCCCGGCCTGCCAAGCAGAACTGACACCAAGGAGCAAACTTGGCGTGTGTCAGCTCGTGTTCCCTTCGCTCCTCGGGCGATGGAGCTTCAGGAACCGGAATCGCTGGCCTCGGCTTCGCCGCCACCCGAACCAACTCTGAGAGGTCGCCCTTCTCGCCGCCAATGTAGGCAAAGAAAGTCGTCTTGATGTTTCTGGGCGCCCCCGGCAACTTTCGTGTCCAACTGAAGCCATCGCCAACTTCCGCTTTCACATCGTCCGCTATAATGTCGCCACTGTCTCTGTCCACCGTCACCCTTCTGATCAGCGAGCTC
>Ga0099797_101763_pt1 | contig 10656 bp, 9 predicted proteins | sample Uncmet_Sort48C_1_FD_89871 | JGI IMG/M metagenome (GOLD analysis project Ga0099797, IMG submission 89871) | Marine eukaryotic communities from CALCOFI LINE 67, Pacific Ocean - C012_Sort48C_1 | ecosystem: Environmental > Aquatic > Marine > Oceanic | place: Pacific Ocean: Monterey Bay | collected... | reverse complement strand
AAAACATTGAATCTATTGATCTGACCATGCTATTTTAAGTCTTGTTTTATGAACGTTTTCGAGTAACTTTTCTGTAGCGTCAAACCTTTTTTAGCTAAATGGTCAGCTTTGTCGTTTAGGAGATCGTTGCTATGGCCTTTGACCCAGTACCAAGTTACTTTATGCTTCTTATTCAAAACATCAACTTTTTCCCATAGATCTCTATTTTTAACTGGCTTTTTGCTTGTTGTCTTCCAATTGTTTGCCACCCACTTGTTCAACCACAATGTTACCCCTTTTTGGACATACTTTGAATCTGTGTAAAGTTCAATATAGTAATTGCTACCTTTTAATGCGGATAATCCTTCTATCACTCCTGTGAGCTCCTTTACCAGGATTAACACTACATGCCCCGTCAGTGTATATTGTGATCTTATTCATATTATATTTTTTCAATTGAAGTTTCTAACATTTATGTTCACTCTTGACCTTACTATTTTATTCATTTCTTCAAAGTAGTTAGGAAAAGTTTTCGACACGCACTCAGCATTGTTTATAACAACTTTACTGCCCCGCAATCCTATCAATGCAAGGGACATTGCGATTCTGTGATCGTCGAAGCTATCCACTACTGCATCTTTTATTTGTGACTCCGATGGAAAAATATGCATGCTATCTGCACATACTGTGATAGCTACTCCTATCTTCCGTAGGCCGGCTGCCATCGCTACTATTCTGTCAGATTCCTGACGTTTTGTTCTTGCTATTCCTGTGATATGGGTCGAGCTTTTAGCAAAACAAGCTACTGCCGCTGCTGTCATAAAAGTATCTGAGCAATTTTGCATGTTTACATTAACCCCCCGTAATTCTTCGCTGCCTATAACAACGACACCCCCTCTTTCCTCAATTATTTTGCAACCCATCTGCTCTAATACATTCAAAAATTCGATGTCCGACTGTGAAGATTTTATTTGTGTACCTTCCACCTTTACTTTACTTTTAGTAATGGCTGCAAGTGCCCAAAAATAAGAGGCAGTTGAAACATCAGGTTCAATCGTATATTGACAACCTTTATAAGTAATTTTATCTCTAACTGAGTAACTATCCTTACTCCCTTCGACCTTTACTCCAAAATCTTTCATTACACCTTTGGTCATTTGAACGTAAGCCCTCCTACAATCACTACTTGCACGAATGATTAGATCACCTTTGATATTGGGCGACGATATTAACAAGCCAGACAAGAACTGACTACTCTTTAACGTATCGATTTTTACCTCTTTGCTAAATAGCCCATTTGCCCGCACAATCATTGGTAGAGAATAACTTTTGTTAGTATATTCAGCTTGCATGCCTAGCTTTTCTAAGATTAGTAGTAAATCTTTTATTGGTCTCTCTGTCATCTGCTTTGAGGCATGAATAAAAAACTCACCTGTCTGCTGTGCTGCACATATGGGTATTATAAATCTTGTCAGAGTGCCAGCATCCTTGCAAAACAATTCATACTTACTTTGTTTAAAGTTTCCACCCGACCCTATAACTTCTAGGGTATTGTCATAAACCTTGCATTGTACACAAAGTGTACGGATAGCTTCTATAGTTGCCCATACATCTTGATTAGCCGGAACATTTTTTATTACGGATTGCCCTTCAGAGAGAGCGGCTGCTAATATGACTCTATTGGATATGCTTTTTGAACCTGGTACGCCTACTACAATCTCTTTGCTGCAGCTCATTTTGGATAGATACTTTCGCATACCTTATATTTACTCTGTAATTTGTTGGGAACAGATAAGTAAATTGCTTACAAACTCATACACTATTTATTTGATTTTTGTCTCTTTGTACTGCACATGTTTTCTAATTTTAGGGTCAAATTTAATTATGGTAATTTTGCCAGTAACGTTCTTTTTATTTTTTGTTGTAGTGTAGAAATGACCACTTCCCGAAGTAGATAACAATTTAATTTTTTCTGACATTAAATGTTTCCTTATTAACTTATTTGTTGTTCTTAATTTCTTTCAATACTTGCTCTATACCTTTTTTATCTATGATACGTAGACCTTTAGCACTTGTACGAATAGTCACATAAGAACCCTTACTTTCTACCCAAATTTTTTTCTTGTGTAGATTTGGTAAGAACCTTCTCTTTGTTTTGTTGTTAGCATGGGAAATATTGTTTCCAGTTATAGGTTTTTTTCCAGTCACCATACATATCTTAGACATATAACCTCTTTTTAACTAAAAATTACTTAATTTAATAATACAACTCTATAACTTATAAGTGATAATATCAAACCTTAAATTCATAACATGCTTTTCTAAAGCACTAATTTGTAACGGTTATCCAATCTTTACGAAAGTATTTTAAAATTTACACAACTTTCTAATCAAGGTTTTTTCTATGAATGTAAACAAACTTATTTTGCTTCACCGGATCCTATCTGCTCAAATTGATAAGTATAACTACTATTACTTCACACTCAACAAACCAATTATTTCTGACTATACCTATGACTTTAAGTTTAAAGAATTATTGAGCTTCGAGAGACATTTTTCTCTATCATTGCCTTTAAAAAATTCACCTACGCAGAAAGTAGGCGGAAAACGTGTCTCATCCCTTAAAGGGATACAACATAAGACTCCAATGTTGTCACTAAACAATGCTTTCGATTTTATCGATATTGAATCTTTTTATGATCGTTTAGTAAAACTAACAAATCACTCTAACTTATTTCTTAGATGTGAACCTAAAATGGACGGTTTAGCTATAAGCATGCACTACAAATCTGGACTATTCTTTTACGCCGTCACACGTGGTGACGGTATTTCAGGCGAGCAGGTGACAAGCAATGTTTCTAGTATACCTAATGTACCTTTGAGATTAAACGATGATTATCCCAACTACCTCGAAGTTCGAGGTGAAATAGTCATTAGCAAGCGAAATTTCTTCGATGTTAATAACGTTTTGAAGAGTAAGGGATTAGAAACATTCAAAACTGCGAGAAACTTAGTTGCGGGTATCATCCGTCAACTGAGGACTGACGTCTCCATAATTAAGTACCTTAGGATTTATGTCTACGACATTGGATACACTTCTTCGGACTTTATTCAAAGGGATAGCTTGGGTAGTGCTATACGTCATCTTCAGAAATTGGGATTTAATACTAGTAAGCTTAGTTACGTTGTAGACAGTTTACCAGAATTACACAACTATTATGAGCAGATGAAAATTATCAGATCAGACTTTTCTTACGATGTTGATGGAGTTGTGTATAAACTTAATAATTTAAGCTTACAAAGTAAGGTCGGTAATACATCTAGATTCCCTCGTTGGGCTGTAGCTTACAAATTTCCCGCTCAACTAGCAGAATCTGAAATTCTAAAAGTGGATTTTCAGATAGGCAGATTGGGTATACTTACCCCTGTGGCTAGAATCAAACCAATTTTTATAGGAGGCGTGATAATTTCCAATGTTACTTTGCATAACATGAAAATTATTAGGGATAAGGATATACGACTCGGAGATAGGATCATCATAAAAAGAGCAGGTGACGTCATACCTAATATATGCAAAATTATCAAAGATTGTAGAAATCAATCTTCACAGTTAATCCCAATCCCCAACAATTGTCCATCTTGTCACTCTGTGCTAACTTTTAGCGAAACGAGTTTAATTGTTTCTTGCGTTAACGGTTGGTTTTGCAAATCCCAGCGTAAGGAGATCATCAAGCACTTTGTTTCAAGAGAAGCAATGAACATTATAGGCTTCGGACCCAGTATCATAAATCAGCTAGTTGATAATGGCAGAGTAAACATTCTTTCTGACTTATACACTTTGACTGTCGAAGATTTATTAACCTTAAAATGTTCTGGAAATAAGCTATCTTATCGCTTGATAAATACCATACAGGAATCAAGAAGTATGCCTCTGGAAAAGTTTTTATTTTGCATGTCAATCAAAGGCATAGGAGAGAAAAAATCAGCAGATATATCCAGTTATTTCGAAAGTTTAGAAAAATTAACATCCGCTAGTATGCATGACTTTCTTTCCATTAACAGTTTAGGTAAAAAGCTAAGCTTGAGAATTAGAAAATTCCTAGATAACAAGTTCAATAAACACCTAATTACAAGTTTGCTAGAAGCTGGGCTTACCATAGAGAACTGCTCTAAAAGCAAACGTGGTAAAACAGGAAATATATTTTCCAAAAAAAACATCGCTATTACAGGAGTATTTAGTAACTTTGCAAGACCTATATTAAAAGACAAACTTTTGAATATGGGAGCACGCATGTCAGTTGGTTTATCTAAAAATGTAGATTTTTTACTGGTAGGTAAAAAACCAGGCAATTCCAAAATGATGAAAGCAAAAAAATTAAATATTGCTTTCATTAACGAGTTAAATTTGTTACAGATATTATCTGAATTTTAAAATTACAAATCTATGAGTGGTCAAAATATGTATAAAGAAAGTAAAAAAATAGCTATTTTAGGCAACGGACAACTTGCTTCAATGCTTCAAGAAAGTGTTGCGAGTCCGAATCTGCAAGTTGATAGTTTTGACTTACCTTGTGTCGATAAGAGCGGCACTAGTAGTAAGGAAGAGATAGATAAATATTGTACTTTAGTGAAGCACTATGACTCGGTGACCTATGAGATCGAAAATATTTCTGTCGCTTTGTTAGACAGTATTAACAAAATTACTCCCGTTTTTCCTTCCATTGACGCAATATCAACAGCACAGGATCGCTTATCAGAAAAAAATATGTTTAAGAGTTTGTCTATCCGAACTAATGACTTTTTGCCAGTTTATAACTACGGTGATTTAGAAAATGCATCTAAAGTGCTAGGTTACCCTTTCGTTTTAAAAACTAGACGTTTTGGTTACGATGGTAAGGGTCAAGCAGTTATTAGCTCTTCAAAAGATTTGAAGAGGGTAATGGATGCTTTACCTAATCGCTCTCTAATTGCTGAAGAATTTGTAAAATTTGACTATGAAGTTTCTCAGATAGCTTCTCGTGACGCAAACGGTAATATAGTCTACTATCCTTTAGTAAGGAATGAACACGTTGACGGTATTTTGAGGGAAACCCATTTATTAAATTTTCCTTCAATTTTAACTAACAGTGCTCGTAATGTGATGGAAAAAATGTTGAAGCATTGGAACTATGTTGGCACTTGCACCATAGAATTCTTTGTAATAGGGGATGAGTTATATGCTAATGAAATAGCTCCTCGTGTTCATAATTCTGGGCATTGGTCCATTAATGGATCTGAGGTAAGTCAGTTTAAGAACCATATGCTCGCAGTTACTGGCCAAGACGTCTCTTCTCCTTTACCTTTAAGTGATAACGTTATGATGATCAATCTAATTGGTGAGGTGGTTCCCCGTGACATTAAATGTAACTCTATTACGCACGTGAAAGATTATTGCAAATCTTTGCGATCAGGAAGAAAAATGGGTCACATTAATATAGTTTCTCAGGATAGTAAATCATTCATTTCCGCTCGTGATTATGTTTACGCAAATATTCAAGCAAAAAAAATATTAAATCTACCTTGATTTCCTTTTTTTTATGTCCGTAATCACTAAACTTCTCTATAATCCTGCAATTGTGTCGAACGTTGTTACCTTTCAATTTACTTTTCACTTACAAAAGTAGATATTACTATCAAGTTTTTGCTACATACAGCAGGTATTTTTTTCTAGAAATGTTAGTGAAACTTTAACACTACTAAAGTATTATTAGCAATACACTAAATATAACGTTCAACTTTTAAAGTATTTAGTGGATTCTAAGGCTTTTCGCATACATCCTCTTATTATTCTAAAATACTTATCCATTACAATAGCAAAACTTTATTAGTGAGATGATTTTAAGCTTTCATGAAATCATTGTTTTTTTCTCGCCGTTTATCCACATACATTTGATGACACTTCTATGCTGAGTTATTTATGCTTCTATTAAATTATCCCCCAATTTAACTGAGCAGACCTATCTTAATCCTTTACCAAAGTCATTGTTTTTATCCTACTCTAACATTTTGAGAACTGTGCAGTTTATTTATGTTCGAAGTTATATTACCTTCAAAAGATTGAAATCATTCAATATTCCCATAGTCAATATAAGAATTATCAACCTGAGGTAGTAGCATACTCTACTAGGTATCTCTTTGACGCCTGCTCTTATTTTACAGATTGCATAACTGAATTGCGCACTCTCACAACAAGTGTAAAGAATTGTGTTTTTCAAATAAAGGAATGTGTTTGCCGTAATTCTTAGATAACGTCATGATTTTGAAATTTTCAGCTAACTCTGTTCCCAATGTTAGCTTTTTCAAATCTTGATTAAGTAGCATTACTTCTTTCGTTCTACCTTTTACTTCTGCATACGCGCTATTGTAACAATCCATTATTCCTGCAGACATTAGAAAAGTACCCTGTGGCAAGAAACCTTCCACTTTGAATGCATTTTTTACTGCACTTTCTGCAACATGAGTAAAGTCTACGTGACTCGTGATGTCTTGCACCCCTAGTAGTGTTAGAGGATTATTGTGCACGTGATGTTTATAGTAACATCTTATAGATCCTTGCCTTCTATGGGGGGAGTATAGCAGTTTTCGTTGATATCCGTAATCACATATGAATACTACCCCTTTTTTAATAATTTGTCCTACTCTTTTTATCCAAGGTGATATGTTTGCGTTTATTTCAAACATATAATCTCCGTAGTTACTTTTTATGTATTCTGTTAACCTCAATTCTTTAATAAGAATATTTAAACTATTAGTTAATTTTTTGCCTTGACACAGCTTAAGCTCTTCTTTATCTGTTGTAACCATCACTTGATGGAAAGAGTTGTTTTCGAATAACATTAACTCTATAGGCATAGCATCTAATATTTCATTTGCAAAAACTATTCCATTTATGCCTCTTAGTTTTTGTGCGTTCCATACTATATTATCGAAATATTCGGGTATACTGTTTTTTAGCAATGTTTCCTGTTGTATTTTAAAATTTTCATTAAGTTCGATAATGTAATACTTACTAGGTAAGCTGTTAATTTTTTTTAAATATTTCAAACAGTCCAAAGCAAATTTACCCGTTCCTGCTCCAAACTCAACAATGGAGGCATCCCCACTCAATTTTTTCAGTATCGAACTGAACACATTCCCGAAGGTATAAGAAAAAATAGGAGATAAAGTTGGTGCTGTTACAAAGTCTCCTGACTGCCCAATTCTATCCTCCTTACCCATGTAATAACCTAAGTCTTTTGCATATAGTACTTTTTGCATGAATTCGCAAAAAGATATATCTCCCCGCTGCTCAATAAGTTTAATTATGTGATCTTTAAATATATAGTGATTCTCGTAATCTTTCTTACTTAGAGAGTTCAAAATTTTGTCTTTTGTGATGTCCATCATTAGATATCAATCGTTCTCTTCTGCATCTAGAATATACTAATAATTGTACTTTTTATGTGAAATAAATACTATTCCTTCCCCTTTTTCTGAGCTAATTTTCACATTCTTTTCAGTAGCGCAATTTCTTATTCCAATTTGTGATCCGAACTCCAATGTTCTATTATCCAGTTTAAATTTTAATCCTTCAGATCGTACTCTTTTTAATCGGAACATTGGAATAATAGAGATCATTCTGCCTTTTACATTCCTTTCAACTATTTCATTGCCTAACAGAATAGAATATCCGTACTCATCAATGAGCTTACATTTTATGTGGTTATTGTATTTTATCAATACCGAAATGTTTCCTAAGTAGTGATCCATTTCTTTACCCCCTCCACCATAAATGATTACTTCCTCGAAGGAGCATTTTATTAGATATAACATTATTTTTTCGAAATCTGTATAGTTTTGATCATTAATCATTGTGTATTTGACAGTTTTACTATTTCTTATTGAATCGCCATCTCCGATAATTTGAACAACATTCTTTCTTAGTTGTCTTGAAGAGACTACTTTATCATAAGCTCCGTCTGCACAATAAATAGGTAAGTCTTTGTAATTAGAGAGAACATTCAGAGTGCAAAAGTTAGAGTTTATCGTCCCATTTAAAAATACAACTGCTTTTTTATACATTGAAGAATAATCTTAATTTATAGAGTTGAAAGCATTACATACTTTATCCACATTGTAAAACATTCACTTTGTATGATACAAACTCAAATTCCGGTGAGTTTCTTCATATTATGAAGTGTTCTACGTGCCCCTTCTCTTGCTTTTTCAGCATCATCTTTCAGACGTTTTCTCAAAATACTTTTATTTTCCAGCAAATAACGGTACTTTTCACGAAAAGGTCTCATTTTTGCTTCTATATTTTCAAATAACATTTTCTTTGCCGTACTCCAGCTTATACCGTTTTTATACTGTCTATTAAGGGCGCATATTTCTTTATCTTCTGAGAAATATTTAAATAAGCTGAATATTGTGCATGATCTAGGACACTTTGGTTCTTCATGTGTCTGTGAGTTAGTGACTATTTTCATAATCGATTTGTACAGTTCATTTGAAGAAGCAAACAAAGGAATTATGTTGTTGTAAGATTTAGACATTTTTTTACCATCTGTACCAGGAATCAAATTATTTGCCTTATTTGGCATAAATGCAGACAACTTTACTTTAAATCTACCGTATGATTTGTTGAAATTTTTTATTATGTGATTTGCTATTTCAATATGTTGTACTTGATCTTGACCTATAGGAATTATATCAGCATCGGATGCTAGTATGTCCGCAGTCATTAGTATCGGATAGTTGAAAAGTCCCATATTTACACTCTCATCTACATTCTCTATCTTACTTGCTATCATTTTTTTGTACGCATGAGCCCTGTTCATAATACCTTTACTTGTTACGCAAGTCATTATCCAGTTTATTTCTGTAATTTCTGGTATATCTGATTGTTTGTATATAACGAATTTATTATCTTTTGGTTCTAAAGACATCCACATTGCTGCAATCTCGTAGACGTATTGTGTTCTACTAACCGCACTTGAAAGCTTTATCAACGAATGATAGTCAGCAATGAAGCAGTATGAGAGACTACCACTTTCTTTAACTAGCTCTACAGTGGGGTGTACAACACTAACGTAGTTTCCTAAATGTATTGTTCCTGAAGGAGTAATGCCAGCCAAGATAATTTTTTTTCTTTTCTCTATTTTCATTTTTTTGTCACTCATTTACATTCTATATATTTCGTCTGTTCTTACTGCTCAATTATTCCTAACATTAGAAACAACTTCAGTATTTTATTGATCATGCAAAGTCTGTTATCTCTTACCTTTTTATCCTCATCTAAAATCATGACGTTACTAAATAATTTGCTAATACTATCGTTTAATGAGGCAAGCGATATCAATGCATTATAGTAAGATTGCTCTCTTACAAGTATTCTAACAGATTGTTTGACTTTGATGTATTCGTTGTACAATCTAGCCTCAGCATCAGTGATTATTAGCGCTTTAGAAAAATCCATTCCATTAACGTAGTATTTATAAACTAGCTTACAAATTCTCTTATTACTTTTTATAGTATGTTCTGCCTCCCCAGTCTCTAAGAATTTAGCAAGGCCTTTTAAATGCTTATCAAATGTTAACATATTGTCGTGATCCAACGAATATACGTGATTGAATGTCAATTTCGATATGTTATAATGCGTTTTGTATACATTTCTTAGTTTTTCAGTAAACAATTTATTAATAATCTTTTTTACATTTGGATCTGTTTGTAGTCTATAAGCACTTAGCGCATGATCAATCATATCTCTTAGATTTATCTCTAGCCCTTTTTCCTTTATAATACGCAATATAGATGTTATAGCTTTCCTTATACCAAATGGATCTTTAGAGCTTACACTGTGTGTATATTTTTCTAACGAGCTGATCAATATACTTAATTTGTTGGATATAGATAATACTTGAGAAATCACATGATTTGGTAGCTCATCCTCCGACTGTTTTGGCCAGTACTGCTCTTCTATACTGCGGCACACTTCTTCTTTTTCCCCATCAATTTTAGCAAAATGTTTTCCTATTTTTCCTTTTACATCAGGGAAATTTTTTATCATATTTGTTGCTAAGTCAGCTTGTCCCAAAACAGCAGCATTATACATCTCCATACGATTTACTTTAATCATTCTGGCTATTTTTACTGCAATATTTGCTATGCGAAAAGTGTTGTCCAACATTGTGCCAAACTTGTTTTTAAAAGGTATATTTTTGAGTAAAGGGATGAATTCCCTTAATTTTTTTTCTCTATCTATTCTGTAAAAAAACAAAGCATCTGATAGCTTGGCATTGATTCCTTGTTCGTTACCTTTTTTCACTCTAGAATCATTTAGACTATCTATGTTAACAACAACAATGAAATAATTAGTGATCTTACTTTCATGATTAAATGTTGGAATACAGTTATGTTCATCTTGCACTACTGCAATAATTACTGCCTTTGGAAGCTCTAAAAAGCTGTCATCAAAATTACATAGAACTGATTTCGGCCACTCAACTGTTGCGTTTATACGTTGAGTCAAATTACTATTAAGTATTGTAAGTCTTTTTTGTTCGAGCAAACTATTGATTTGCTTTCCTAAAATACTTTTTCTCTTGTTCCAACTTATGATTATTTTTCCTATATCCCTCACATTTCTTAGATACGTAT
>Ga0099797_101762_pt1 | contig 10660 bp, 8 predicted proteins | sample Uncmet_Sort48C_1_FD_89871 | JGI IMG/M metagenome (GOLD analysis project Ga0099797, IMG submission 89871) | Marine eukaryotic communities from CALCOFI LINE 67, Pacific Ocean - C012_Sort48C_1 | ecosystem: Environmental > Aquatic > Marine > Oceanic | place: Pacific Ocean: Monterey Bay | collected... | reverse complement strand
AAACGAGCCAGAATTTCAAGATTCAAGAAAAAAACTAGAATTGTTGCAATGCTACAATGCACATGGAAACAATGCCCTGCATATTGGATGTTTATCTGGAAGCTTTAAAATTGTACTAACTTTATTACAAGCAGGAGTAGATCCGTTATGGGAAACATTGTCAACAAAAGAAAATGCATTCGACATAGCGAAACGATACGATTTAACCTCTGGTAAAAAAATTTCTTTATCGACACTGATGGAATCATTTATTTTGGATTTAAAACACATGAAAGAGGAAGGGAATGTACCTAGAAAGAAGAAGAAAAAGAAAAAGAAGAAGAAGAGAATGATATAAAAGTGTTGTGCATAAGGTACGCGAATTTTTTTTTATTTTTTTTATGTTTGCTATTTACATTAAAAAGACGGAATCATTGAATGAAAAATTAAAAATATTAGGGTGGAGAAGCACCTACTGCATTATTTTTTTTTTCAATGATGGTACGATATCACAAAAAAAAGAATATATGACGAAAACTTACGAAAGTACAATTGTGCAAGAATATCACATTCTATTATCATACACACAGCATATAAAATACATATTTAAAAATCCAATCAGTTTTTACTCTCAAGGTACTTTTACTATTTATGTTAAGGTGCATGAAATAAACTTTTATACAGAAACGTTGATGAATGTACGAATATTACGATTTTAGCAAGAATAGTAGTACGAGTCTAACAGTATAAAATATTGACATTTCATAGGTAAAAACATCAAAAAGATGTATAAAACGACCACTAAACACGTCTTTTTGTACTTTCTTTGTATAGGTAATTTGTACTTCTTACTATACTTTTGAACCACAACTACATTTAATATATTTTTATGCATTGTACTACAGTATAAAAAGTAAAACATTGTTTGTGGTATTGTTTCATACAATTTATCGCATTTTCTTCCTATCAAAGTATACATATTTTTTATACTTATAATGTATTTACATCTGTCGAGGACACAAAAGGAGCTTTTTAACTATTTTATCGAATATATGATATTCTCCTTAAATAAAAGAGACATGCTTCGAAATAGGACCAATCATGGAATTATCATATTTTTATATTTTTTTTATTATTATTCATTATTATTATTATATTTTTTGTTTTTTATTTTATATTACCTGTATTGGCCATAATGATGATGGTGGTGGTGAAAAAAAACCTATTATTATTATATATAAAAAAATTCTACTATCTACATTTCGTACTAAACATGAACCAAAAAAATTCATCCCTAATTATTAGATACTACCGGTTACAATACATGTCTCCCACTCTTGTTCCATTAAACTTCGTAAAATAGAATAGATAGATTTACTGATCACTTATCAATTACAAATGAATATGAAGAACTGTTTAAACCGTCGTGTTGTAGTAACGGGTCTTGGTACAGTAAATCCGTTAGGTTTATCAATAAAGTCAACATGGGATAACTTAATTTCCAGTCAGGTTGGTATTGATGTAATACCTGAGTTTAAAGATGCTGGTTTACCAGTACATATAGGAGCGCGTGTCAAGCGGGGAACTAGCAATGACCATGAGTATCTAGATTTCGAGGAACTTTTTTCAAATAGGCGTGCGGAGGATGTGGATTTTATTACATTTGCGTTGGCAGCTGCTAAGGAAGCATTAGAAGATGCAAATTTTTGCCCAGAAACAGAGGAGGAGCAAGTTCGTAGTGGTATAGCACTAGGTGCTGGTATTGGTTCATTGGATGAAATAGTAGCAGGATCAGAGACATTAAACGGCCCGCGTGGATTAAGAAGATTATCACCATATTTTATCCCTCGTGTACTAGTTAATCTTGCAGCAGGAAATATCAGTTTAAAGTATAAATTAAAAGGACCGAACCACTCGTGTATTACAGCATGTGCAACTGGGGCGCATTCAATAGGGGATGCAACTCGTTTTATAATGTTTGGTGATGCAGATTTGATGGTTGCTGGTGGTACAGAGTCAACGATGAATCCATTAGCTGTAGCTGGCTTTTCAAGAATCAAAGCTCTTGCATCTAATTTTAATGAAAATCCAAAAGAAGCATCTAGGCCATTTGATATTGATCGATCAGGATTTGTTATGGGTGAAGGTGCTGGAGTACTTGTACTCGAAGAGTTGGAACATGCTAAAAAACGCGGTGCTGATATTTATTGTGAAGTACGTGGATATGGCTTATCAGGAGATGCATATCATATTACCGCACCCAGTGAAAATGGCAATGGTGCATTTCGTGCTATGAAATCTTCATTGCTGCAAAGTGGTTTAACAACTGAAAATTTAGATTATATTAATTGTCATGCAACATCAACCCCATTAGGGGATACAGTAGAATGTAATGCCATTAGAACATTATTAAATGATGATGATGTTGGCAACAATTGCCAGAATATTCCATTTATTTCATCTACAAAGGGGGCAACAGGGCATTTATTAGGTGCAGCAGGCGCCGTTGAAGCTATTTTTTCCATTTTAGCTATACATACTAATGTAATGCCACCAACAGTAAATATAAATAATCCAGATGCAGAATGTTTTAAAGATTTAAATATAATTAGAAATGATGCTGTAAAAAATAATGAGGTAAATGTTGCATTATCAAATTCATTTGGTTTTGGAGGCACTAATTGTTCCTTATGCTTTGCAAAATATAATGAGTAGAAAAAAGGTGTGTGTAAAAGAAATGCTTTTGTAAATAAATATAAAACTATACATATATATATACTTTGGTATATTATAAAAATATATATATTTTTACTCGTAAATTTTTACCAACAAAAGTATTTTTTTAAATCATAACTCCTCGAAAAAATAAAAGATATATAAAATTGTTTTATACATTTAACACGTTACCGGATTTTTTTTTTACATACTTGTAAAAAGGCTAGATACAGATAATGGCATTTTATAATATATCTATATACATATATGTAATCAAATTCACTTACCCTACTTTTTACATATATGCTTCTGGCTTTAAAACACCAACAAATGGTAAAGTACGATAATGTTCAGCAAAATCCATTCCATATCCAACAACAAATTCATCTGGACAATCAAATCCAACGTAATCAACATCAACTTCTGCTGAACGCCTAGCTTTTTTATCAAGTAGACAGCACAGTTTAAACGAAGCAACTTCTTTGCTTTCGAAATGCTTTTTCACCCATGCTAATGTATTTCCAGTATCAATCAAATCTTCAAGTATAAGAACATGTTTACCTTTTGGATCTACGTCAATATCTTTCTTTAAGTTGATACTACCTGAACTTGTAGTCTAAAAAATAATCATATACGTTAGTGTGTCTATTCTATTTGCATTTAGTGGGGTACATATATATTAAAGATAGACTGTACTTACTCCATGGCCATAACTGCTTGCTATAATAAAATTTATAGAGCTTGGAACAGTTAGTTTTCGTACTAAATCAGCTACAAATAAAATAGCACCTTTTAATAAACCAACAATTAAAATTTCTTTCCCATCATAATCTTTCGATATTTCAGCTGCCATTTCCGTAATTCTTTTTGCAATCATTTCCTCCGTAAACAATATTTTCCCTAAAGTTTTATGGTATTTTTCTGGTATCGGGGCCGACCCGGTTTCAATTAGCGACGTCATACTCGTTGCCTCTTTTTAAGCGTTTATGTTACGTATAATTTTACTTATTCCTTACTCCATAACATTGTGTGGTAATGCACCGTTCCCGAAGGTACTCTCTCTGATACAATGTGTAAAAAACGTTCAGGTAAAATTTAACAACAAGAAAATAATAGTATTTAGTGCTTTATGATAGTGCAACAATAATACAATAAAAAAAATGATTTTAATAAAAAATTAAAAAAAAATAATAACACAAATTATAATAGGAATAATTTTGTTAAAAATAAAAAAATGATTGGCGATCGGTCAATTCGCTCTCCGTTTGTGGGTTGGTGTTGCTATGGATTCAGTGTATTTAAGGTATAGCTTACAAAGTTCGCTCGTCATCTTGAAGTACGGGTGGCCAGGTGGACATTTATTTCAAGAAGCCGAAGTAATTCTGGACAGGAAGATTTACCGATCAATAAATCAAAGGATAATCTGGAATCACACCCCCCTCCGATTTTACAAAAAAAACAAAAAAAATAAGTACAATATTAGTATACTATAATTTAACAACTTGATAGGGAATCGACAAAAAAATGTAACAAATGTGTATATTTTAAATTTCAAAAAAATAATTATTATTAATTTGGTAAAATTGTTACATTTTTTGTCGATTCCCTATCAAGTTGTTAAATTTAGTATATTAATATTGTACTTATTTATTTATTTATTTTTTGTAAAATCGGAGGGGGTGTGATTCCAGATTAAGATTTGATAAAAATTTCCCAAATCGACCAATACCTGCTGTTCGTAATGCTGTGTACATGCTATTTGACCTTTAGCAGGGAAATAGCAGCTACATAGCACGCAGGCGAAGAAAGTATTTATTAGTGTATTTTTTAGCCCTACTATCTATGATACGCTTACTGTGGGAGGATATCCTCAAAGATCCTATTATAACGAATGAGACAAAAGACAAAAAGCAGGAATTTTTTAGCTCCCGTTTTTTACAAATGTGATTGCATTGAAAACTTTTGTTAGATTGTTTAACTATCGTAGTTGTACTGGAAACAATGGAGAAGCTACAGCACAGGGGAAAAGGGGAGGAGGTGGATGTTGTGGAGAGGAACTCGGCGATATCGGGGGACTTTCAAACGGATAGTGATAGTGCAACGTTGAATCCATTGTATATAGAGAAAAAAAGTGCTGATGCATCATCATCCGTAGATGATGATAATGATAATGTAGTTAAGAAAATAGATTTTAAAAAACGGTGGTACCTCTCAATTGGGACACGCGCTGTCTTCTTTCTTATTCTACCGATTGTTTTAATACTTAGTTTTTTTAAAGATGAAAATGGGTATACAATTTTATGGTCGTACATATGGATTGGTTATATTGTTATTTTTCAATTTGTCCTTGTTTTATCAGTTGTGGATGAAAAGAGTAAAAAAAAGCAACAAAGTATGAAAATAATGGCAGGTTTAATTGCTTTACCCGTCACGTTGACTATCGGTGTGCACATGATACCTGACACAAAAAACAAAGTGGAAACATATTATTCAAGTGAACCAGATTATAAAAGTTGTACACTTTTTAAAAAAACAACATTGCCACTTTTTTGCAGGCTTTATTTTTTGAATAAAGATGAAATGTATGCAACACCAACACGATTTAATGGGGAGCATTTAAGCCTACAGACGGTAGAATTGGTAATGACATTGTTTCAGGTAGGACTAACTAATAATAATCGTATGGAAAATTCAAATTCCCAGTGTGACACTCTAGTTTATGGTATCCTGTGTCAAAGCGTCTTGACTCCATGCGATACATCTTGCGAGCCATCAAAACTAAGCAAGGATCAATGTACCAAACACATTACCAGTTGTACTCCTACATCAACTAATACATTTTATATCCAAGAAGTATTGTCAAAACTTGATTCAATAAACATCTTAACCGACAAGTCCGAAAATAAACTTCTAATACAATTACTCAACCGAACAGCGACGGATCTGCTTCGCGCGGCAACGTTAAATTATCTTTTACGTAATATTTTTTGAAAAATATTGTTTGTGCATCTGCTTGACCCCAAGTATCTTCTTGACCTTGTGGTTTTGGTAAAAGACTAGATGCTACGAATGTTGGTGCATTTTGGGAACATGGAAGAACATTGTCTCCTCTTTCGCTACCGAAATCGTAAACCAAGTAATTCTATATTATTATTATATTATATAATTATTAGACTATTATATGGTACTTGGTACATCTAAAAAAAAAAATTGATTATTATTTTGTTGTGCATTTTTTTTTGTTTTGTTTATTATAATTTCAATAATTAGACTATAATATGATGATGTTAATTATTATGATGATAAAACATTATAATATAAAATAATTATTATTATTTTATTTAGAGTTATTATTTATTATATAGTATTATTTATTATTTATTATTATTTATTAATAATAATAATTATTTATTATATACTGTAGTAATATTATTTTTTTTCTTTCTATCTTCTTCTCTTCTTTTTTTTTTACTACTGCTACTGATGTATTTAATAGGCACTTGAAAATGGGCCAAGCGATTTATAGGTACAAGCATATATGCATTACCCACAAAAATTCCACAGGGTCGTGGTTCTTCCAATAGACTATTTGCATACCCCAACCACCCATAGCAAGTATGTTCACGTTGTTTGTATTATTAATTTCATTATTATTTCCTTTAATTCGATGTATTGATAATAATAATAATACACCGGCTATATTTTGGGATTTAAAAAATGCAAATATAACAAACTATGAAGAAGAGTCGCTAGTCTATACTCTTCAAGGATTAGTGAACAGACTGGGTGAACCCCCAGAGCTATTTTATGATACAGGCAAAAAAAATATTGACTTTCCACAGTCAGATAGACTATGGGTAGAGTATTTCAAAAAATATCGTAATGTAACGTTTGATAATAAGCCACCAAAACCAATACTTTGTGACTTGGTTAACAAATATAAAAGTAAATTGGATGGTGCTGTTTTATTTAATAGCGACGGTTTCAGCATTCACATTGCAATGACAATTGCTGGTCTTGATAATTTGTTGCCTGTATCTTCCAGCTTAATGCAAAATCATGCATGTTTAAAAGACGTTAGGATTGTAAAAAAATTACCAGACTTTAAAAATAAATTTTCTGCATATCGTTGGGCAATACAATATGTATTACCACGGACAAACCCGAAGATAGTATTTAATGCAGATTATTATCATAACGCCGTACAATCACAAGGTGCAGCAACTATAATGTCAGTTGATTATCCGATACAGAATAAAGCATTCATAATGAATTTGTGCCCACTTTGGAAGTGCGATCCTTTAGATTGTGGCAAAGGTGGTGGACGTATTCCAACCCCAAAAGAAACAGCCTTGTATGTAGAAATCTTGGAATCAAAACCTGAATTAGTCTCCGTATGGGGATGGTCTGATCCAGAACATGCATATACAAACATTACATCACATGCAGGTGGTGTTGTATTTTGCACATTTTCTACGCCAAATTTATCATTTTGGCGATCCATATCAATCTATTTAAATACTAAACCAATTAATGCACCAAAACATGATTTGCATAGAAAGTTGGACCATACAAAAGTATATATAATGTTTGAAACAAATGAAGGGGATACACCACGTATTTTATCCTCCCAATTTACTGGTGCGTGGATATCGGCCCATCGTGGTAAAATACCAATAGGGTGGGCTGCAGATCCATATTTAGGTACAATATTTCCCGAGCTATGGAATTTTTATTCAACGAATACAACAGTAAATGACACGTTCATCGATGGTGTTGATGGTGCCGGTTACATATTTTTAAATTCTTTGGGAACACATGCCCAAGTGTACGAGAAAAGAGCAGGAAAAGTATTGAAAGAAAGTGGTATCTCTGTTGTCGATGTTGGTGTAGCATCAAATAAATGGCCCGCTGCAACAAAAAGTGAGCTTGAAGAATATGTAAAAAATGCACACCATGGCAATGGTGACGACGACAAAAGTCCTGGTATGATGTTAAATGCATGTGGGACAACGTGGAATCAGCCAATCAATTTTTGGCTGAGTGATGGCACACCTGTGATTAATAGTGTTTGTAATGGTCCAAAAAATGATACGAGCAATGGCCATTACTTATATTATTATAGAAATTATTTAAATCAAACAGAGCCAAAGAAAGATTTGGCAGGTAGAATTACATGGGCATCAAATCACTATAAGAAATCAAATGAGCCATTATTTTTATTGATCTTCGGAAGTTTAGGTTTATACGGTGGTAATTCAGATGTATTTACGTTCTTATCAGATGTTATAGATTTATTGGAGCCAAATAAGTACGAGGTTGTCGGCTCGTGGGAAATGAGCAGACTAGCTAGGGAGCAATTTAAATACCACAAAACAAGTAACAATAGCTTTGTTGATACTAACCACGATGTTAATCATAACATTGATAGAAGCACGGAGAATAGCGAGGAGCTATATTTAGGATCTGGATGTTATTGGGGAAGACAATATAATTATGTGCAAATTGAGCGCTCATTGTTTGGGAGAACAAGCTCACAAGTTACATCTATTGGGGGCTATATGTTCGGCAATTCAACAAATAAAAAAGCATGTTACTATAATAAAAAAAATGTATCTATATATAGCGATGAAGGTCATGCAGAAGTTATAAAAATAAATGTTCCAAAATTAAAAATTGGCCAGGTACTGCAAACATATTTTGAATCCTTCATACGTGTTGATGTTAAGACGTGGGAGCGCGAGGACTACTTTGACCTTGGTAGTGGATATCGTGCACTTATTGGGATGAAAGGTGGAATGAAAAATATATATATTATGGATATAATTCAACAAGTAGATCCACATAATACAACGTTTAAATTAGGCATAGGTTCAGACCCAGATACGTTGGGAACAAACACAGTATACATTTACGATAGTGACAATTTTGAATTTCATCAAGCAGAATTATGTCTACAGTTTCATAATAATCAAACTGGTACCTACCCTAAACAGTATCACGAGATAAAGAATGAATTAGTTTCACGAGGCAAATTGGTGAAGACTTTTTGCCCAACACCAGAAATCGTAGGTTGTAAATAAAAGAATTTTTATATAAAATATTTAAATATATATATATGATTAATTCTTACTCATTAAATTATATATATATATTTATTTACAGGGAGTAAAATTTTATTAAATAAATGAGTAAGAATTAATTATATATACATAACTCACAACAGAAATATATATTTTTATAAAATGTAAAAATATGAGAGATATGATATTTTGTATTTCATATTAATATTTAGAGGATTTTTTTTTTAATATACACTCATTCTGCTTCCACGTCCCGTATTCATGGGGTTATCTACGAAATCCATTGACATTTCACTACTTCTAAACGATGAATGTCTTTTTAATCCAGGTTTAGCACTTGGAATTGTATCAGCTGCATTAGGTTCTTCCTTTGGAAAAATTTGTGCAATCCATTCCATAAGCGATTGGCCTGGCCTTAAATCAGCGGGACTTGCAATATATGATTTGTCATTGTAGCCAAACTCAGAAAGGTCAACACCTCTTTTGTCAAATCTTAAATCTTTATCTTTACGTGCCCTTAAAAATGTCGTCTGACTGATGTGTACCTTCTCTGGAACACCTTCAGATTCCATAACTTCTGCCATTTCGACAGTATCACCCCATATGTCGAAGATGAACTTCTTACCACCAACTACCCCGCCAACAACAGTCCCACTAGCCAGTCCTACTCGAATACGTAAATCTTTATTTTTCGGTCCCTTTCCTCGAAGTTTGAACACGTCATTCAATTCTCCCATAACTCCATGCATTCCAATGCCAAATTTTGTCAACGTAGAAGCATGATTTGCAATTGGAACAAGTAGACCACAAGATGCTACATAACAATCGCCTAGTGTTTTAACTTTATCAACTTCACATCGAACAGCAAGTGCATCATGTCGGGAGAACATATCATTCAAAATTTCGACTAATTTTTTTGGACGATCTTCTGGATCGCGTGCCAACACATCTGAGGAGGAGAAAACAGTGAATGACACAATGTCAGCGAAAAGGACAGTCCCATAAGCATCTATTACTATATTTTTGCCCTCCTGTAAACCTTGTGTAATAACGCGAGGTAAAGGTAACATGGCCATATTCTTCGCTCGTTCCAATTCACTTTTATCTTTCAGATTCGAGATTTCTTTGGTCTTTAAAAAACTTTGACGCGTAGATAAATCAATAGATTTACCTTGAACAAGCGCATGGTAAACGGTTACCATAAATAAAACAACAAATTCTAAACGTTCGCGTAGTTCATATGTTTGATACGACACATTTAAAGGAATGGTAACAAGAATCATTAATACACATATTGCCGTGATAATGTAGATTATACCATGCGTTAACAAGGAATATGTATTAAAGCCATATAAAGCGGTTAAAAGCATATGACCGAACCAATAATGGCAGGAGAAAAATTGATATGTAATCAAAATCAAAATTATTGCTAAGACACAAGTAGTTACAACTTGTTCCCAATGGATAATTACACGTTGACGAATGTTAAGGTATATGCGCAACGGCGTACCACCAATGCAGCAATTTTTTGCAAGTTTGGAACTAACATCCTCTTTTGTATTTGCGATAGCATTATAATTCAAAGTATTACTTAAGTGTATCCATAAAACTATTAGTGGAAAGAGCAAAAAGATATTAATTAAAAGTGCTCTTTCTAAGTTGTCAGCCATTCCAGGAAATATTCTTGTACTATTGGAAGCAGACCACGAGAAAATCAGGGCCTGATTATTTGACCATGGGTTAGAGTACCAATTATCACCACCAATGCTAATGCCAGTAAACCTCACATTGCTTTTATTTATTTTAACGAAAGAGGTGATGAGGTCTATAACTGTATTATTCATCTCTTTGGTAACACTTCCCACTTTAAACAGTTCACCATC
>Ga0099797_101761_pt1 | contig 10664 bp, 8 predicted proteins | sample Uncmet_Sort48C_1_FD_89871 | JGI IMG/M metagenome (GOLD analysis project Ga0099797, IMG submission 89871) | Marine eukaryotic communities from CALCOFI LINE 67, Pacific Ocean - C012_Sort48C_1 | ecosystem: Environmental > Aquatic > Marine > Oceanic | place: Pacific Ocean: Monterey Bay | collected... | reverse complement strand
ACAAAGTATAATCATCTGGGTTCCAACAGTTTGCCCGGCCATGACTTTCTGCGGTGTATATCCTCCCATCGGACCCCACTGCTACGTCATAGATTTGTGAGGCGCCAGTCGTCTTGATGTTTAGTAGCTCGCCTTGTTCTGAAAGAGCCAGCAACTTTCCATTTGCATTTCCTGCAAAAAACTTGGGCTCTCTGGTAATAATCAGCACAGTTATGATGGACTCCGTCTCTAAGTCTTCTGTATCCACTGAACCGCAACGCTCGCGGATGTTACTTCCACTGTCATCAACAATTCGATTAATCAAAAAAGGAAATCTTGTGAGATCAAGACTAATCTGTGTATCATCACTAATTGCTTTCTTCCCTTTTTTCGCGTCCTTTTCATCGTTCACTGGATAGAAACAAGATTCCAGGTCGTCCTCAACACCATCCTCCCAGTCTAAATAGGCATCAAGCTCATCGTCTTTCAGGATCCGTACTTCCGTGACGCTAAATTCGAGCTTTTCCGCAATTTGTCTTCGTATCTCAAAGAGCGTGATGGTCGATTCGGAGGAAGAATGCACAGCCAGGCGATCACCACTCATCATGGTGACCAAAAACTCCACTGCCATGATTGCACTATGTTGAGCCTTGTGGCCTCCTATTGTCACTCTGAAGTTTCTATTATGGATACGATTCCCAAAAGTGCACACCTTGAGATTACAATTTGGAGTGTCCAAATCAGAAAGTTGTCAGCATCGCAAAAGAATGTAACATCATGTATCTTCTGAAAGATTCAAATTGGATGCTGAATGTGGACCAACGCATTTCAGAAAAATCCGTCTGCAAAAATGTACCAGTTCGCAACGCTTTTCGAAATTGCCGCATTCTCTTATCTGACGCTAATCGGCACTAGATCTGACAATCTGCTTCAATCTGCACAAGTGCGAATAACCTTGATCGCAAGGAGATCGAGCACCTGTTACCCCATCTCGAGGAATCGAAATTACGTGATATAACCATCGTGCTGTGAGTTTCTTGGAGCAGGAAACAGCTTCCATGTCACACGTTACAACCGGAACAAGCTAAATCGATTCACAAACACCTGGGCATCCTTTCAATATTATCCCTCAGCGACAGACTTCGCCACGATGATGGACTTTTCCGCTGCGGCTCTTCCACCCCACACGTCATCCCAAATACCAACAAACGTCTTCATCTTCTCACTCCACTTGTCTCGGCTATCAGCGAAGATGTCGCCATCAGTGTGTGTACCATTTTCACCCGATGCACTGATCGACGGATCAGGTCGACGGAAAAATATCGCGCTCAATGCAAAAACCTGCCGTTGCCGCAGATAGTATGCGGCTGGGAGAACTCCAAGGCAGGCATCTTTTGGGAGCAGCGCTCGCACCTCCCTTATCAAGCCTTCCGCGCTTCCTTTTTGCTTTTGCGCGGCGAAATGGAAAACCAGGCAGAAGAACCCTGAAGACATGCTCGTAAATGCTGTTTGGCTGCTGTCTGTCAGCATCACTTCCGCTATCCACTTCTTTACAAAATCGAACCAAAGATCTCGCCATCGCCGGACGCCACCATCGCATAGCAGTATTGCCACGTCTGGCACTGGCCCACGATTTCTAAAATCGATTCCTTGTGCCGTGAGTGAAAATGACATTCCAACTCTTTCAGGACGATGCCTCTTCTGACACCTTGCGTCACTTGTAGTCGACAAGCCAATAATGTGTTTCAGTTTTTCAAATTGGCTGTGATCATTTGCGGCGCAACAATGAATCTCAATTGCGAGGGTCAGATCCTCCGCACATTGTTTATCCAGTGAGGTGATGAGTTCAGGCAGCACATAATGAAAGCCAGGCTCATGCAAAAGAATTCGACAACCTGGCTTTGCAACAGGAATCCTCGTCAGCACGACCATTTCTGCCTCTGGCAAGACCGTCACAGCAGCCCTTTCGAGAAAACGAATAACAAAGGCGCTTATCCATGGCTTGACCTCCTCGCGATATTTTTCAGTCCATGTCGAAGGAACAACACATCGTCTCACCCAGCTGGCTTCTACTGCTTCGGCGAATTGATTGTGCGTTTCAGACCACTTTGGCGGAAGCGTTCCTTTCTCGTCTTCTCCGATGTCTCGCGACAATGGGTTGGTCGGTATTGGTGATAGAAAATCACAAGTCGCTAGCTTTTCTGGGAAAACAGCGGCTGTCGCTTCTGCAACAGCCGCTGCTTTAGAGTCAACGACACGAATGATAAGAATAACATGCGGAGCACGAAATGTGAAGTTGAAGACTGATAACAAAACCAAACCCCACGTTTGACGCGCCTCGCTTTGAGCAAGCATACGTCGGATGCCGGCGAGGAGCCAGTCAATGTGTCCGTCCTCCCAGAGAACCATTCCGTTGTACTTGAGATGGAGACCCAAGACAGTTCCGAGCTTGATCCATCCGCGTTCCAACAAGTAGTGCAGATCACGCCATTCGTGGCACTGCTCGAAATCACTTGCGCTCATGGTGTGGGGGTAAGACATCCAAACCGCAGGAGATTCATCACTGTTCGGCCCAGACTTCGCAGCAGTCTTGAGTTCAGATTCAATAACAAGTTGTGGCGCGATTCCATCACGGTCCAGTTGTGCAGCCACATCGTTTGCTATGATCGCGTCAATCACATCTGGAATGACGATGGTAACCGCGAGACGCTCGTTGGATTCCCATGACGCATCCACAAGTGCTTTTGTCACAGGAAGTAACTTGCTATCCATTATAAAAGCTGCTCTCGTTACTTTTACGTGCATCATAGTTTGTTGAGCAAATCTGGCGGCAATCCGTTGTAATCCACGGAAAAGAGGCGTGAACTGTTTCCTATTTGACGCCTCTAACAGTGCTGTCCAATGGTCATACATTGCGACAGAACCACCTCTCAATCCATTTAGATTGCTTTCGTCGGTTTGCTCCGACGCTGCATCGCAAGTCGTCAGGCCTGTTTTCGGTGTGGTCATCTGCTCTCTTCCTTCACATGTTGCACCGATGTGGAGTTTTCTCGGCTTTGCGCTCTCGCTGAAGCTACCTTCGCTTGGACGACCTCTTGTTGAATCTACAGAAATGACCACTGTATAGATGCGCGATGTAATATTATGTATTGCAACGCCAGCACAAGACGCTTTCCGTCGCGTGCCACGATCTCCAATCACGCCATGTGCTGAGGTGACATTCTTGACAAACCCGAGAAGGACATCCACGACTTCATCTTCGTAATATGTGACCGCTCCACGCTGCGAGGATGTAACAGCTAATACTGCTGGACTGCCAATGAGGTTTTGTGTGAACAAGCGCACAATGTCTTCCTGCCGACGACGACCAGGCTTGGATGAAAATGTTCCGCAGTAGTCCAACCAGATGAAATCAAATGTCCCGCGCCAGCCTCGCAATCCGAGCTGCTTTTTCAGATTTGAATCGTCATTAGAGTCCAGCATTCGTAGCAGTTCGTGGGATGTAGTTGGAACGGCGAGGACCTCTGGGTGGAGTCTGTTGATTTTCGAGCATTCAGCCAGAGACGGATTCGGCACAACCATGTTAGATTCCGGAATTCGCAGCTCCGACAGCTTCCCCAACATAGTGGCAATACTTTGCGCGGCACCCGTTTCAAGAAGAAGAGCAAATCGCGAAGCTGCATTCTCGCCATCTGCATCAGGACCGTCTCCACCAGAAAACTCGCGTGACGCGATGTCAATTATGAAGTCGTTGACTGCTTGCTTCACTGGATGCCTTCCTCGAACATAATCACACTTACCAGTCGAGATTTTCGCACGTGCTGCTGAAAGAGGCTGAATATCAGCGAACAGCTTCTGCCTCTCATCTTCATTTTCTTCAAAGTCTTCTTCCATGATGAGCCACTGCTCTTGCAAATTTCCCTGATGTCGAAAAGTAGATGCTAAATTTCGTTCGCCGCAAAAGCCACAACATCTTTGTGTGTTTCAATTCGATCACTGCAAAAGTTTGCGGCGCTGCTTCGCTTAGGAGCGGAAAAAATAAACAAACCCAGCGAAAACGCACTGTCACGAGTCAGAGAACCGAACTGCCAGCACCTTCCACTAAATCTTAATTTTGTTTTCATTTTCGATGCTCACTTCCAAGGAGCAGAATGCGCAAAGTCGAAATTGCAATCACACACGCGACGTCGTCCTGTGGTATGAAAACAAGCCACGGAAGCTTACTCTCGAAGATCTCGCGCAATTGAAGACCCTGCCCCAAGTCTCGCGAGGCCCCTGATCGCAAACCTTATTGATGTCCGCGGCCCCCCGTCCACCCATTTGTGAGACCGTCCGCACGTGTCGCCATGCTGCAGGCATATGGTACTCCTTTGTTGCGAGTGCCCATGGAGCCGCGGACATCTGACGTTCACAGCTAGCGAGGGTAGCATAACTCGTTATCCGATACAGTCAGCAGTTAACAATCGCCGCTCTGCTGAATCATATGAAATGGAGGGCACTCTGCCGCAATAATGTGTCAAGCGGAAAGCCCTTGAGTTCGCATTCTTCATGTCCACTGACTGTACCAATGCAAACACACAGAGGACATTGTAGCTGCAACGCCGCATCAAATGGCTCTCGATCCTGTAACTTTTTCGGCCAATGCAGAAGCTCACAAACCTCGCGGAACATCCAAACTTCTCGCAATTACCATCTGCGAGAGAGCCATTTTCTGACTGAAGCGAAGGAACACTGTTCTTCAAATCCTGCAGGGTCAGAACCAACACACTCTTGGTATTTGAAAACGCTGTGTCTTTTGAAACTTGCAGAAAAGGGTCGCGACTTGCGCGCGATAGAAACTACTTCCCCCGTTTGATGATTCGCATCAAGGGGCGAATGGTCGCCGCAGAGAATGCAATCCGAAAAGGCTCGAAAATCGGATTTATGCAGAGGGCAACGCCCAACTTGCCGTGATCAGGATCCAGAGTATCCAGGTCTATAATTCTTTTCAGAAAGGGGAGTGTCTCAAATGCTGTGCGCAGCAACCCGAGAATTCTTTCCCACTCTATTACGTCTGTTCTCAAAACGGTGTAGATACTACCCAAGGATATCAGCCAAAGTGTGTTATACCTGGAAAGAAAAGAAATATCAACACTGCTTTTTTGCCTTTGCAACGTCCACAACAAAAATATTCACAGCAATGTTCGTCTTACACATGAAAAGCCACGTACCACATGAAAAGCGGCAACACAAGTTTCTTCTTGTCCTCCGCTTCTTCGGCTGTAGACTTTTCTAGCTCTTCTGCAACGTCGGGCTTATCATTCTGTGGATTCGCTTTTTCGGGTCTGCTCTTGCTGGAAGAGCTGAACGTTCTCACTCCGATGGAACTGCCTCGCAGGTCACCAAATGTTAAAGCAAATCCGCCCAGACTCGCTTCTGTGGTCCGCTCGCTGTGAATGTCGATGGGGTTGAACCCTTGTGGTAACAACTTTGTACATACTCCGTTCGTGCACGCCAATCCTAATCGCAAAGTCGCATGATGTGTTTGAACGACAAAACCGACTTCCCCACTTCTCAGGGAAATACTTCTCGGACCAAGAAGCTTGTACGTCTGAACGTTCCGCCAACGTGGTAGACATTTCGAAGCCATCATCATGCCTGCCACACAGTCCTACCAACGGTATAGCGCTACCGATGTGACTCCTTTATTTCCTCAACTGTTTCCTTGAGCTTTTTTCCTGATTCCTTGAGAAAGCCTGTGCATATGAAAACCATTGCTGTCTGACAAAATCGATAGAACCTTTCTGATTGGAAACGACTACAGTTAAGATCCGTCACAATGCCGTCTCTAAATTGTAACAAATGAAAGTGCGAGAACGTTGCTCGACAGAGCCACCCACTAATGGCAAATGACTTCAACGCTCCAACTTTTTGGCCTTTCGTGTGGGCTTTCGTTGCCAGCAGCTCTCGGAATCTACCGACAGAACAGAAAACTTCAAAGAACCTTTGCGCACAAATACAAGTCATAAAGACAAAATGAAAGAAGTTCACAGCTTTTGAGATGCTCTTTACGCAGTGCACAAAAGCGTAACATAAGTCCTAACTTTACTGATACAGTGTCATGGACATGCCAACACAAAAGCAGATATTCTAAACACGATGGAGATTTTTCTGCGGTGAGACCAGTGTTGCTCCGTTTTGACTCAGCGTTCGCGATGCTCTAAAGGCTGCAGGAACGCTTTTGCCGGAAGGGAATCGCCCAGCAGCGACGTCGTCAGTATAGTCCATGAGACTTTCCGCGACGCCACACTTGGAATGGGTTTTCATTGGCGATTTTAAAGGGTTTTTTTTGCTGCTACCAGTCGCGGCGCCACTTCTGCGAAAACCTGCAGACTGTGCGCCCAAATTTAGTGCTGATGGACCGGATACCGCAGGACTCATCATCATATTCTCAATGATCGCACCATCATCGAGATGGAAGACTGGCGTCCTGCTCGTAGATTCCGATTGCGCACTTTCCTCCGTCTTCTTGGTGCTCCTTCTTGTGATGCTGGAATCATGGGAAAGTTTTCGCATCAACAATCGTCGTTGTTCTTTTGTCAGCGGTACTTGCCGAGAGCCAGGTTGGAGATCAGCGTTGGAAGCTTCCATCGCGCCCTCCACTTCACCTTCCTTTGTTTGCAGTTGAGCGCTTACAAAAGCACCGGCATCGTCTGCTGCAGCAACGTTGTCAGTCGTTGGAGACATCAGATAGAATGTGCCATCCTCATTTCTCCGCAAGTGTCCGTTAGTTTTCGCATTCAAGAATATATTGAACGTGGAAACACAGTCTTCCTGTTTTCGTGACTCAATGGATCCTGGCCGGCGAGAACGCACAAAGTCGATTCCTTTTTTTGAGAGTCCTGCCTTCACGCTGCCAATACACATCTGTCGGTTGAAGGCGTGGATATATTGATACAGACACGCCGCCAGTGTACCAGCACGACCCAAACCACCGCGACAATGAATGGCTACATGGTTTGCGGATGCCAATGACAAATGTTTTGTTATTTTCTTGCACGCATAATACACCTCTTCGATACTTGAAAACGCCGCCATTTCCTGGACTGGATAATGAAAAAACTCTACTTCCAGTTGTTTTGCCAGCTCTTCGTATTCGTTGAGTCGCACGCCCAAGGAGAGCAGCTCGCTCACACCCAGAAGACATACGATCATACTCACTCCGTGTGGTTGTTTCAATTGTTGCAGATCCAATTTCAAGCTGCGTGCGTACTCGGCTCCGTCGCGCCCGCGACTCAATCGCTTACCTGGTGCCACAGTCAAACACACGCGAGAAAAGAGATCCGTCTCACCGGCCATCCAACTGACACTTACCGGATGCGTCTCTGATGTCACGACTTTATGAGCGCTTTTCTTGTCCCCAGAATCAATATCGGTTCCGCCACCGCCGCTCCTGTTGGCACCGGTTTTGGAAGGCATTTTCCGACTTCCAACTTTTTGCAACATTCTCGCAATGATGAGGTCAAAATTAACTATAAACGAAATGTCGAGAATGTCAAAATATCGATCAAACGCTAGCGCACTGAGGTTTCCCGTAGTTGAACCGCATCTCTCAGGCGTGGATGGATATGGCAGCTCAAGCCTGTTACAACTGACGAATTCACGAAGACACTCCCTCTGGACCTCACAAAAAATCTCTCAATAAGATCCTGGCCTTCTCATGAAACTCTTTTAACAACAAAGGTTGAGTTCCCCACTCCAAAGAAGCGATCCTAGCACTAAAGGGGCAGTTGGCACTTGTAGATAAAGCTGCGAACACCACGAAGACGTTCAGTCCACTTGTGATCCAGTTCCATATTTCAGCTGTCATGTTCCTGTTTTAGTCCGCACGGCTAGATCCGACAATGATCTCTGACAACACTACTCATGGAAGTTCCAACTAAATTCAAACAGACATCAGCTTGGTGTCTTGTCTTTGCATTTCTCGAGCAATTCTTTCACCAGGCGCATGTTTGCACCCTGCACTCTTCCGGCCTCAACGTCGCCAACGGAGAAAACGAAAGTGGGAACAGCCTGTATGTTGTAGCTTTCTGCAATGTCGCCATTCTTGTCGATATCCACTTTGCAGACACAGACGTCGTCACCTTCTGAGACTTTCTCCACTTCTGGCGCCACCATCTTGCAAGGACCACACCATTCTGCTGTAAAATACGATATGACAACCTTGTCTTTATTGTTGCCTCGTGCGGTGGCCAAACTCTCAGGCGAATCAATTGGCACACATGCAAAATGCCGGGACTGGTTCCCAACCCTCCTCCCCTGGTCCTTCAAAAAAGCACTTGATCGGAGAATCGAAGGAAATCGACGCATTTTTCTCCGGTCTTTGGAAACGCTGCTGTAAGAAGGTATTGCCTCAAAAATAGTCACTGAGATTGTTCGACTGAAGTTATACTTTATCCAATGCCCATGAATCATGCAGGTCGCCCGAGCAGCTGCCACTATCTTTTATCACAAACACTTCCCTTTTCATTTTTCAATTTGCAGAGACAAAAAGAGAAAAAAACCCGTACCAGAACACCCACCGGAGAAACTACGAAGAAAAATAACTCGCGATTTGGGAGACGTAACACGCTTTGCCGAAAAATTGTGGGACATCAAATCATAATCGGACTTCCGAATTGTATTGGTCAGTTTCCAATTTGCTATGCATGCCACTCCACGCAGTTCATGACAGTTTACACCTATCAACAATATCTTTGTGGACCTCTCAAAACGCAATATAACTCACACCGTAATTGTGTCAATTCTCTGAATTTTCGGCCGCGCGCTGAGTTTCCGGTCGCCATAAGATAGTACTACGAGACAACGGCAGTATTGCCTTTCTTTGGGCCACAACAATCCCAGACGAAATTCCAGAACGAGGAAAATGATCGCATGAGATCGAAAATGACCCAACACCATTGCCATGTTCGTCTGCAAACTATGTGACCACTACTACTCCACGCAATTCCTCGTCCAGTTCCTATATTCGGCAATCGTACTTTTATTTAAACGAAGAATTTCTTGACATTCTGGAATCCTGGTTACCATCTTGACATGCAACTTTCTACAACACATCGCGGATTTCTCATAGGTCTATACTGGATATTACACGCAACTACATACTGCACACACACAGTCACTACTTTTTCAAGATAACAATGCTTCACAACCTTTCAAATCACTCGTCTAACTTAAACATTTGGTACGTAATGAGTGACTACTTGGAAATAATACAACAAAAACACTTGACGGCCACATACAACTCGTCTTAACCGCATTGCTTGTAACAGGAGGAGCTTGTACCAGAAGACCAGGCAAATGTCATCTCCTAGTTCCACTGGACTGCGCGACTCTTTTCGAACGACAAACAAAGGTCGCGTGTCACGTGTGTCTTACGGATGCAGGAGTGTGCACAGACGACGCACTTTCTGCAACTGCACGAATCCCACGACTAAGCAAATCACTGGGTCCTGCTGTCTCCCTTTATAACTTTTTGTAAACACCTGTATTCCTGCTAACCGGAGTCCGTAACTACATGACTCTCAGTTTGAAACCGATTCTCACGAACATCATGAGCGATCCGACTGGACACCTGAACTGTATCATGAACGTGGTGGCAATAACACCACCGACGCTTTGTCTTTCTCTTGCATGTTCAAAAAACTTGCTGGCAGAATTCAGTATATCTTCGCACACACACAAACAATACCGACGTCGTTAGGTTGATACTACATTAGCCACACACTAGTCTTCCACTCACAGTGCAATGTTATGCGATGACTCCGGACTAGGAGGATTATCTTTCGTTTCATCTGGAAACTTGTATCACCTCTCATGTCACGCTTTCGACTTGCGTCCCGACTTTCTCACATCGAAAGCTGGGCTCTTCGCCACAGATGTGGTCCGTTTCGCCATCGCCGAAGTCTTTGCTGGCACACTTTTCCTCTCATTCTTGTTGTCTTTCTTTGGTGGTGGACCTGCTTTTGCCATCGAACTGCTGGCTCTCACAAGGGTTGCCGCAGCTGCTTTCGGCACCGGTGACGAGTCTGCGATAGCGTGTATAGGTTTTGGCGCTGACTTCTTGGGAGGTCGGAGATTTATTGCATATTTCTGCCAACCTCCGTCCATGCCTTTATACAGCACATTCGCCCTCATGCGACAGCACGTCCGATTGCGGCCTGGCATTCTCTTTGACAGCTCGACCCAGTTGCCACCAAGTTTCTCTGGTCCCTCAATCAGTTGCTTGAGGGTATTGTCTTCGTCTTCGGTCCAGGGTTCAAGACTTTGTTCTTCGAGTATAAGATTTTCAGTCCAGTCTGTAGTTGCCTTGAGGTCTTCTCCTTCTTCAACCATGAGTGCGCCATTTGCGTCCAGCGCCTTCAATAATGGGATAAATGTGAGCCCCTCCATGACACGTTCGCGCACTTGCCGTCCGGTACGACTCGGGATGTGATTGGCGATGCGCTGCCACTTTCGCCCATAGAGAGGAAGATACTGATGAATAATCGCGTCCTCATCTTGCGTCCAGTATCGGCGACCGTCGGTCGTGACTTTGGCCTGTTCCGCTGCGATGGCGGCTTTCTGACTCAAAGCGCAAGCCAGCCGATTGTCAGGCAACGGCTTCAGGGAAACAAAAGACTTGACCGTTTTCATGTACGTCTTCT
>Ga0099797_100784_pt2 | contig 10665 bp, 4 predicted proteins | sample Uncmet_Sort48C_1_FD_89871 | JGI IMG/M metagenome (GOLD analysis project Ga0099797, IMG submission 89871) | Marine eukaryotic communities from CALCOFI LINE 67, Pacific Ocean - C012_Sort48C_1 | ecosystem: Environmental > Aquatic > Marine > Oceanic | place: Pacific Ocean: Monterey Bay | collected... | reverse complement strand
GCCAGCTAGGCGATTTGGCTGGCATAGGAAACATAGAAACGACCACACAAATAAAAATACAAAAAAATACAATAGGAATAAATCATAATTATGGTTGAAAAAAGGTATGGCTCCATCATCACAATTGATTTTTAGGTTTTCTTTAGGTTCCCCTGAGGCTTTTCCTGAGGGTTTTCTTAGGCTTGTCTTAGGTTGTCCTGAGGTTGTCGTGAGGCTTGTCTTCGATTGTCCTTTTCTTAGGTTGTCCTGAGGTTGTCCTGAGGCTTGTCCTTTTCTTAAGTCGTTCTTTGGTTTTTCTTAGGGCGACCTGAGGCTTTTCCTGATGTGTTTCTTAGACTTGTCTTAAGTGTCCCCTATGTTTTCCTCAGGTTCCACATATATGTTCCTGAGGTTTCCGTCCGGTTTTCCCAAGGTCTTTCCTTAGTTTTCTTTAGATTTCCCATATTTGGTCCGACTGGTTTCTTATGTCGTCCTTCTGCAGTTTAGGATTCCTTAGGTTTCCCCGAGGCTTTCCTTAGGTTCCCCTGAGGTTTTTTGCATTAAGTCTTCCTCGCTCATCGCAGTGGCCCATCCCCAAAGATGCAACAAAATCTCGCATGTTTTTGACACCTAGCCATCTCGAAATGTTGTGAATAACTATGCCCAGCAACTTCTACAAGGAGTCATTACTTTCCAGACCTGTCATAAGTTCCTAAGTTATTTCCGAGGATGGGACACATACCCACACACAGCACACTTTCGCAACAACAACAACAATTCGGTCATCTTATCGACAGAGGGTTCTTTAGTCGGATTTCAGAGCTAGGTCAAAATTAAAGGCGTCCAGCTATTGTGCTCATTGTTCTTATCATTTCCTATGGAATGGCAGACTTAAAATTTGATATTTGTTTGTATCTCCCTCATGGCAACCGTTGCCCATGGAATCATTATATTTGTGTTCACCGATTATTAGTTGGTTGTGTGCTTTTTCAAAATGTATTTTCCCAGACGATTGACCAAAGACCCTATATCAACAAGTATGAAAACCCTACAGCGTTTTTGATTTTATGAATACCACAATGCTTTCACCACTGAAAAGCAACTTCGATGCAACAAATATCCCGATGCAGTTGAACAGGTTTCCGACTTGTTTAGGGAGGTTTCCGAATAAACAAAACAAAAACACACATGGTTTCTTTTGAGTTTTCTTCCCAAGATTCCGCAAATTGTATATGCCAAACAAATACCACACATGTACCAACACAAATAATACTTAACAATGCAGGAAACCGATAAAAAACTCTCATTGCTCCTATCAGCACTTGCCTGTGGGGTTATGGTATTGGCTCCACTGGACATTAAGCCGGAGGATGCGTCGCTGAATGCAGCGCTCTCCTTCTCAAATGCGGCTGGAGCACCTCTGTGGAAGGTTGGATTGGCTGACAATGGCAATTTCCTGATCACACAAGTTTTGTCAGGAGAGGGTGTTACCGATTTTTTTCGGGAATCTGGTCCCTTAGCCCCTCCCCCCCGGCTGGCTTGGATGGAAAAGGCAATTTCTTGATCCTGCAAAGTTCGTCAGGATAGGCGTTTGCATAATTCGGTATATTCATCTTTGTTTGTAAAGTGGGATGCATATTATTTCCTGGTTGCATATATGGATTTTCGTTGTATGGGTGTTGGGCGGCTCTAGCATATTTGCTAAGCTGACTTGGCTAAGCTAAGGTTGCTAAGGCAAATTTGCTAAGCTAAGTTCCCCAAACGGATGATTTCAAACAAATACATGTAAAGGTAAATGCTTAGTTCCCTCCTAGTTAGGGTCACGCTGTGATGATCTGACATATATTTTTCACGGACAGCTTGACAACTACTTCTCTTGCCCTCTGTCTTTCTCCATGCAAATGTATATGCTGCAAGAGTGAGTTAAGAAATTCGATGAATCCAGCCAGGTTCTCCAATCTCTTCAAAAAATTAGAAGAAATTGGTCTGGCCCAGGGTCTCAGACTCAAAAAATCTTAAATTGTGGGTGCCTTCGGGGCCCATGGGGCCCTATGGGCTCATATACCGCAGGGGCCAATGGCGCCCCATGGGGCCCCATGGGCCCAGACCTTCAAACTCCTCAGGAAAATGAAAAGAAATTGGGGCCGACGAGGCCTGAATTTCTTATTATTGTTTTCTTAATTGATTCTCCGACTGTATATTTTTCACGGGCAGCTTGACAACTACTTCTCTCGCCCTCTGTCTTTCTCCATGCAAATTTATATACTTATATCTAAGATTTTGCGCAGGGCTTCAGAGGCCTTGGGCGCAAACGATATACATTTGGGAGTTTGTATGGGCCTATGTAATCTACTCAAAGTTACTCAATAATGCGTCCGGCTAATTTATTAATCCTTCCGGCTAGGCTGGAGAGGCTGGAGGGCCCCAGGCCCGGGCCCGGGCCTAAAATTGGCTGGGGCCCATGGGGCCCATGGGGCCGGGCCCGGGGCCCGGGCCCGCGCCAAGTTTGGTCCCGGGCCCTTCAGGACAGCCGGAAGGATTATCAAATCTGCCGGAAGGATTATTGCACACCTTTGAGTAATTGTTCATTAATATGTTCTAATGGGTCTTGCATTTGTTGTTAAGCCACTTCCAGGTCCGACAGGTCCCATCACATTCATCGTGGAAGTTCATGGTATGTAGGGGTATTTACACATCCAGAGCAAGGATGGTGTATTTGACAGACACACATGTTCTTTTTATTTGATGTATTTGTTTGTTCGTTTAGATTTTTGTTTTGTTGTGTGTGTGGGGTCTTTTGCCAGGCTGGCCTCTGGGAAAAGTACAATTTTGGAAAACATACTCCTACAGAACATCGTCCTGTGTTTGAGCACAGGCACCGAACATGTGCCTTCGTGCAGGTTTGCTTTTCTGAAAGGCAAATCCACTCCACAGGTGTTGCAAAGAACCGCCTGAACACTCGAGAGTGCCGCCCCAGCACGCTTCGGAGCCGCCTGGGTGCTATATGTTTCATTTCCACCAACCCTTTTCATTATCTCCTCATGTATTTCTTTCACTAGTCGAAGGGTTTTCAATGTGTAGCTCACGCTAGGGGCTTTATTTTGGATCGTTTTTGTTTTATATAACAATTTATTGTGGTTATAACATTCTCAATACGTTCGGAACATCCTTAGGGCGGGTGGGCCGGGGTTTACTGATTGGTACCTTGACATTTTGGCTCAAGGTACCAACTGTCAAAGCTTTTCAAAACGTCTCCAGCTTTGCTAAGTTGGTGTGTCGCTCTGCTCAGGAGACCATGGCCTGCCTCGCTTGACATGCTGGGCTGGGGTGCCTTGACTCGGCTGGCGATCGCATTTATAGGTCCGTGAGGGTTCTCACGACTTGCCAACTCCGTTTCGGCAAGGTGAGGGGACCAGTCGAGTCTTCCTCGTCTGGTCCTAATGTGTGTGGCACGCTGGCTTTGTGCTTCATGACCTCCGGGTGTCCCCGTGGCAGCGCGTCATTGAAGGTGCCACACAATTCTCCTCCCGGACCGAAACTTAAAACCGGCAGGCCCCTCCGACGCGCGCTGTCTCGGCGGCGTCCGTTGGCGGGGCCTCACGGTTTTACAGGCACGCTTGCGTTGGGAAGCGTCTTTGTGGCGATCACTCGAAACCGGTAGGCCCTCCGACGCTTGCTGTCTCGGCGGCGTCCGTTGGCGAGGCCTCACGGTTTCGCAGGTACACTTGCATTGGAAAGCGTCTCTCTTGATGGTTTTGTTCAGGATGAAGCGGTTGGAGCAGGTTGTGGCGGTGGTCCGCCACAGATACATCTACGAATGGCTTGGTACGCCGGCAGTCATTATGAAAGCCATGATGCTCATATTGTCCTTCATTCACGTGGGTGGATGTGCTTGGCTATTTTGCAAGGCTAGATAATGCTGGATATAGAAGAGTCGGGTGGCTTGGGCCACTTCAGCCACACCTCACAGTGACCGCCCGTTGTGACGAATACATATTGTCGTACACTGGGTCTGTGCATGGTTGCTGGTCCAATTGATGCAGTGGTCAGTCCACAGAACATCATTGCATGAGTGACTGAGACGCACACCGTTATTATTGTTTCGGTGGTTGTTCTCTGCGCTGCCATTTCAACCATATCGCAGACTCTGCGTGAATTGAACAAGTTCGGGACGGACTGCAATGAGGCGATGCGTGAATTGCGCCGCTACTTCAAAGACATGGGCAGGACTGCGGAGTTGTCATGCCGGAGCTTGGTATTGGCATCGGTGACGTGTAATAGCCTGCACGTCCTGGACATTGGACCAGGCGTATTGTGATTGCTGTCCATGGCCTTTTGTCCTAAGAGACTGTTTGTGTCAGCGGGAAATGAACTTGGTTACCACCCATTGCTGGCCACCATGACGAGCGCGTTTCGACCATCCCTCTCGATGTGAGCACAGTCGCTACAGTGGTGTTTCTCTCCCAATGGTGTTGTGTTCGTGGAAAGCACGGGGAGCGATAGGATGTACTTCACTACATGTGGAGGTTACACTCTTGTGCAACACGGCGTGGAGCTGGAGAGCACCTAGCGGGAATGGTAGCGTTGCGTAGCGTCTCTCTTGGTGAACGCTCAAACCGGGTGGCCTGTCAGCGCTTGCCGTCTCGGCGGCGTCGGTTGGAAGGGCATCACGGTTCTTTCTGGCACTGTTGGTGGATGCTGTTGCAAGTGTGGTTCAATCGCCGGCGCTATGAGTGAGTAGTGTGAGTGCTCTGTTTCTTACATTGGCCCAGCAATGTGAGTGCAATTGTATTTGCGTACCTGCCTTACGCGGTTGCTCTTTTAATAGTTGTATTCATGTGCACAGGTGGGCTTTGCGATTGCCCTTACAACTATTCTTGATCACAAGCCTGGGCTTCTGCGGTTGCCCGTGATCACATTTGAACTTCTGCGGTTGCTCTTTAATAGTTGTATTCACATGCACAGGTGGGCTTTGCGATTGCCCTTACAACTATCCTTGATCACAAGCTTGGGCTTCTGCGGTTGCCCGTGATCACATTGAGCTTCTGCGGTTGCTCTTTTAATAGTTGTATTCACGTGCATAAGTGGGCTTTTGCGTTTGCCCTTACAACTATTCTTGATCACGATGGTTGGGTTCCTTTGCACCGTTGGGTAACGCGTCTCATTCGATGTGGTTCTCTCTATGGTCTTCGCAGTGGAAGGAACCGCTTATACGCTTCGTTGCAGGTACTGTGGCATTGGATGCAAACGGATTGATGCTCGATCAAAACCGTCAGGCCCCTCAGGCGCACGCTGTCTTGGCGGCGACCGTCGGTGGGGCCTCACTGTTTTGCAGGTACAAGTGGGCTGGACAGCGCCTTTCTCGGCATTCTACGTTAGAGGTCAAATTGTTTGCTTTGCCGTCCGGACGCCGCTGGCCGCCGCCCGCCGGCCGGCCGCCGCGCGCCGGCTTGGGCCCGTTGGGCCCCCTTGGGCCTCGCGGGGCCCGTGGGTCCTGTGGGACCCGCGGGCCCCTCTGGACCTTGGGCCTCTTCGGCCCCCTTGGGCCTGGGACGCCCCCGTGGGGCCCCCCTTGGGCCCATTTCTTTGTATTTGACCTCGAAACGCAAAACCGGTGGCCCCTCGGACGCTGCTGCCTTGGCGGCGTCCTTTGGAGGGGCCTCACGGTTTCGCAGGTACTGTGGCGTGAAAAGTTCCTTTCTTAACGATCACTTAAAACCGGTGGGCCTCTGCGGCGCGCGCTGTCTCGGCGGCGTCCGCTGGAAGGACCTCACGGTTTTTACAGGTACACTTACTTGGAAGCACCTGTCTTGTCGCTGAATTGTTCTTTCTTACAATCACTTAAAAACCGGTGGGCCCCTCCGGCGCGCGCTGTCTCGGCGGCGTCCGCTGGAAGGACCTCACGGTTTTTACAGGTACACTGGCATTGGAAGCACCTGTCTTGACGCTGAAACGTTCTTTCTTCAATCACTTAAAACCGGTGGGCCCCTCCGGCGCGCGCTGCCTCGGCGGCGTCCGTTGGAAGGACCCCACGATTTTTACAGGTACTTTGGCATTGGAAGCATCTGTCTTGACGCTGGGGAAAAGTTTCTTTCTTAACGTTCACATAAAAACCGCTGGGCCCCTCCGGCGCGCGCTGCCTCGGCGGCGTCCGCTGGAAGGACCTCACGGTTTTTACAGGTACAGTGATATGGGATGCACCTGTCTTGACACTCTCTCAAAACCGTCAGGCCCCTCAGGCGCTCGCTGTCTCGGCGGCGGCCGTCGGTGGGGCCTCGCAGTTTTGCAGGTACATGTGCACTGAAGAGCCATGTGTGCCTATTTATCTCCACCACTTAAGTTACTCCTAGGGATACATTATGTTAGCATGCAGCGCCTAATTATCTGTTGTCAGGATGCTAGCTTAATCCTTGCGCGTGTGTGGCTCAAGTTGCCTTGAGCAGCTTACCAGCTTGTACGGAGTGGCAGAGTGAGCAGTGGAGTCGAGTGTTCCAAAATACTCATTCATTCATCTTGTGCATCCCATACTGCAACGGCCTTCAGCCGATACTAACACAGTCTGATACATTTGGTTCGTGGCTTCGCTAAGCCACTGCATACTCACGCAACGCATCGAACATGTCAGATGGGCACATTGGCAACATTGGCAACAGCAATGAGAACATACAGGTTAGTCCACGCAGTGGTCACTCTTCAGACAACACATCATTGTCAGTGTATAGCCCGCACGATGCTACGAGGGTTATGAGCCCAAACATGACCAATGATCAGCTCGTGCCGTTCAATAACGCTACCAACTTGAGCATCCTGCCGGGAGTCCAGGCTCTTTGCCAACAGTGTGGACAGATGGCAGTCGAACCAGCAGTCTGCACCAACTGTGGGGCAATTGGGCATCCTGTCTGCCTAGGCCTGGAGACCTTCCAGGGCTATCCCTTTTGTGGACAGTGCATGGCCACAATCCTGGCACAATTCACAGCCATGGAAGATGCTCAACGACGACAGGAGTGGTCCAGCTCCCTGTCTCGTCAACTTGGAAGTTGGAAGGCTAGGGCGACCCAAGCCATTGGCGTCTCCGCCTCACTTGGGGTTACATTGGGAGGAGCTGTGGCTACCACAGTCAGCGCGGCAGTGGCCATGGGCCAGGGAGTGGTACAGGGAGCCACTCAAGGAGCAGCCCGTCCAGCCATCGCTGACGCATCGCCACCACCTCCACCGCTTCCCATTGAAGGAACCGCCAAAAGGAGATGCAGTTCTCTAGGGGCTGCGCCACAAGGATGCTTGGCGTGCGACAAGGGAAAGCATGTCGCACACACTTTCACTGGATCCTGTAAAGGTCTCCCGCGGGGAGTCTACTTTAAAGGCGCGGCAGCGACAGCCTCGTCTGGACGAACGGGATCCAGTGAAAGATCAAAGCCGTCCTCAGCACCTGAATCAGTTTCAGCCTCTAATGCGCCTCCGACTGAGACCACTCGTCGGAAGGATCAACCTAGCTCCACCAGCGCGGACGATGCACTTGATCGGCTGATCAACGAGGGCGTGAAACACCCTGACAGTTTCACCAGTTTGCCGGATGAGCCACAGAAGGCACTGCCAGCATCTACTACTTCGCAACCAAGCCCACAGTCACACTCTGGAACTGGGACGCCGGGACCTAACAGTGACTACCGCGAGGTCTCTAGCGAGCTTAAGCGACAAGCAGCAGCTCTTCAGGAGCTGATCGCAGCCGTTGGAGGACTTCAAGATTCTGCAGTTAATGTGGAAACGCAGATTGCAGAGCTGCGAGACTCTGTAGGCACCGTAGATTCGCGTGTCGCAGTGCTCGAGGAAATCAACGTTCAGTATGAGCGGGAAGAGGAGCTTGGTGGGGATCAGGAATTGCCTGAACAATACATTGGAACGCCTCGAGGAATCGAGGATCAGTACAATCAGCACTGGACAGACCCAACCACATGGGCTCAAGGTGCTCAACCACCACCGAGGACTCACGATCTTGCAGCAATTCAGGCCTCTCAACCGGTTCAATCCGCGGAGCCCTTGAGAGACATTAATGTTGTAGAGGATCGACAACAGTACCCACGAGAGATCTTTCAAGACAGGATAGTGACCCAGGGTAGGGAAGCAGCAGCGGCAGTTGGAAGGCCGAACGCTCCAGAGACCAGTGTCACGCAAATCAGTCAGGCCATCGCCGGTATCCCAGGGTTAGTGTTGGAGCCACTGGTACCAACCGCCTTGAACACGGATAGCGATGTGTTCTCGTTTCTCGCGGGTCGTCAACCATCGCAGGTTCCCACCCAGTCGGATCTGGGAGGAAATGGATCACCTCCTAGGACGACGGATCAAGGTATGACGTCTAACCAGTATCCAGGAGCCACTGCGCCACAGTACGTGCCGCAGGCAGCCCAGGTTGACCCAGCTCTCAATGTCACCGGAGTTGGAAGCCCACCGGGATTGGCGACAGAAACCCCAACCAGTACGTTGCCAACCTCTAGTGAGCTTGGAATGATCATGAAGGCCATCGCAACGTTCTTGCCGGAATTTCCTAAGTTGAATCTGGGAGAGGGGCAGAACAGGGCCAGTGCTCTGCTTTTATGGCGCACCAAGGTAGAACAGGGAGTTCGACCAATTGGACCACTAGTCATTAAATGGTGGGCCTGGTGTGTCCAGGAGGCAGAGAAGACCTACAAGGAATACATCATCACCCACATACATCAGCGTGAAGCTCTGCTTCCAACCGCAACGATGCCTGTGGAGTGGGCACAGATTGAGTCATGGATGCGACCGAAACTTCTGGAAGCCAGTCCGAGTGCAATCAAAGAATGGTTGTCTACCAGGCTTCGACAGGGTTACACCGACGACTCTCATATTATTTTGTACGCTATTTGGAAGCATGCTGCTCCAGGCGGAGCAGATGAAAAGGTGGCACTCCAAGGGATCATCCTGAACCCACATGCATGTAGTGTCCCCAAGTCAGCGCAAAGCGAGTTGCTGAAGTGGAAAGAGGCCATCCGCCGAAGTGCGGAGTTAGGCTGTCAGCCACCCGACATTTTGTTGGTCTACCGTGCAATGGAATCCATCTTCTCAGCAGTTTTCGACAAGGCTGAGCCACGTCTTCAGGCCAGATGGGTTAGTCTTCAAAATGAGCTTGGTCTGCCTTACATAGTCAACTCAGAGGCACTTGAGAAGGTTCACAAGTTCGCAGAAGCTGAACTTAGTGCTTTAGTGCTCTATGGTAGCCATGGTCAGAACACAGGGCTTCCTCTTACTGAGAATCAGAGACAGAGGCAGCAGCAACTCAAGGAGAATGAGAAAAAGAGAGCAGCAGCGGCTCGACAACAGCCTCAGCCTGCACCCAAAAAGAAAGCAGAAAAGGAAAAGGAGAAAGAACAGTCTCAAGTCCAAGACCCTCCTAAACCGGTGGTTGCCAGAATCTCCTCAATCACGTCCATGTGGGCCAAGCCCTGCAACGATTGGACGGCGACTGGATTCTGTGCGCGTGGAATATCCTGCAATTTCAGGCATGAGGGCGTTGACACCAATGAGAATCGATGTGTCAATTGTGGGAGGAAAAACCACACCACAAAGGAGTGCAAAGCTCCAGGTGGGGGAGCGGACCCAGACTATGAAAAGAACTGGGCAGAGTATCGCAAGCGACGCGATGATGCTGTAGCCCAGGGCTTGATGCCTAAGCCTAAAGAGAAGAGAGGCAAAGGTAAGGGTAAAGGTAAGAAGACTGAAGGAGAGAAAACCGCTGAAAAAACAGAGAAGACTGACAAGGGAGGAAAGAAAGGAAAAGGACGTGGAAAAGGCAAAGATCAGGCTAAGGCGCTGATCGACAGAGTGGCAGCCATGAGAACGGGGGAGGAACAGTTTCCTGCGGATGGCGTTGGGTTAGACAGTTGGGCCAATGTCTACTTGATTCACTGTAAAAAACGTATGCCGAAGGATACCTTGATACACGATCTCGCCTTGGCGCAGGGCAATTGCAAGTGTCGCCGGGAGGTCGGTGAAAAGGGCATTCCGAAGGTTCTAGTACCATGGGACAAGGAGGCAGACAACATCGACTTGTTCCCTGAAGGTTTCCTTTTTGACCGAGGTTGTGAAATTGTGCGTGGCAAAGTTCACACCATCACCACTCCTCGTGGCAATACCTTCACTCTAAAAATGTGGAAGACTTTACCGTATGTCTCCAAGTCAGTTTTGAACCAGATCATCAGAGATCTTCCTGACGTGACAGTTCCAGGTCGCGGGGGAGATTTGCCAGAGACGCCAACTGCTGCTCGGGTGTGTCGCAATGGATGCACTCCCGCAGAACTGCGACAGCAGTTGGGACATCTCAAGGAAGACCTTGACAAGCCTAATCTCTCCAACATCACCTCTAAGTATCGCAACCTCCCAGAATGCTACTATGGAGGGAAACAGGATGAGTTTGTGGGCCCCAGCAATTTTGAGGATGTCGTCAATCTCAAGGTCGGAAATGGAGTCGAGCTCAAATTTTGGGAGTGGTGTTCAGGGTCAAGCACTCTGAGTGCTAGAGCTCGTGCGAGGGAGATCTCTCACCTACCACCTATTGACTACCGTTACGGGTGGAACATGTCCAAGGTCGACCAGCAAAAGAGGTTGATGAGCGGTCTGATCACAGCTTGTGTGGCTACACTCTTCGTTGCGCCGAACTGTGCCCCGTGGGGA
>Ga0099797_101031_pt2 | contig 10672 bp, 9 predicted proteins | sample Uncmet_Sort48C_1_FD_89871 | JGI IMG/M metagenome (GOLD analysis project Ga0099797, IMG submission 89871) | Marine eukaryotic communities from CALCOFI LINE 67, Pacific Ocean - C012_Sort48C_1 | ecosystem: Environmental > Aquatic > Marine > Oceanic | place: Pacific Ocean: Monterey Bay | collected... | reverse complement strand
GCGCATACTTATGGGCCAAAAACAACAAACACGAAGCGCGACGGACACCCCCTAAACTTTTACCGTGCAACAACAATCTTTCAACAGGGAGCCTCCCCAAACATAAAAGTTTGAATCTTTGAACAATTGAGCAACATGTAATCGAGTCCCAAGCCGTATCAAAGACGCCAAGTCAAGTCAAGTCAAGCCTGTTTGCCCGGAGGCGGCCCCTTGAGGGCACAGGCGGTCGGAAAAGGCACGTCGCGGCATCGAGGCCGATGAAACACGCGCGAAAAATACGGCACGTCCCGGCATCGAGGCCGATGAAACACGCGCGAAAAATAACACTAGCATGAAAAACTGGGGTCTCTTCAAACAAATACAAGACTGCCCGGGATACGGAACACCGTCTGAGAGGGAAGGCATCAAACGTGGAGTTGAGCACCTCTAACCGCCTTCGAAAACACAACGCACGAACGACGGACAAAGACACCGTAAAGTCTAACCCCTGTGGACCTTTGTTTAGACTTTATTTCCTTTCAAGGTGAGATATAAGACTCATCTTTATACTCCCGCCTAGAGTCATCGCCGGAGTGTTTAAAAATAAAGGGCCAAAACTTTGAACAAAACTTTTGGGGTAATTTGGGAAGCCACCCTGGAGACCTACAAGCGTTAAAGAACAACATGAACGACAGATTCTCAGACAGGTCCACGTGGTGAAGGCACCAGGGCTAAGAACAGCCCAAAAATAAGCGAAAGCAAAGGTCAAGGTCAAGGTCAAGCTCGTAAGCCCGCGGGCAGCCCATTAAGGGCACGAGCGGTTGCTGGGCATGTCCCGGCTCCGGAGCCGATGAAACATGTGCGAAAACACACTGAGGAAATCACTGAAGCAAGTCCGGTCATTCTACGCGCACCATGAAAGAGAAAGCATGGCGGGTCAACTAGCCGAATTTTTAACTCGATTCAAAAATCGATTTTTTTTAATTCGGTTTTGCACAAACAACAAAAAAAAAACACTAGAAGACCTAAGACACACGGGCACCTGATGAACTCAAGGCAACTAAACATGCAAGAAAACCACAAAAGAATCAAGACACGGGACCGCCTGATGAAGGCGAGGCAGCTGAAAATGCAGAAAATACAAACCACGCGGTCGCCTGATGAAAACGAAACACTTGAACTTGCAAGGAAAGCAGAGGCAACCAAACAAACCGACAAGGAGCGCAGGGCACGGAGGGCAAAGCGTAAGAGCAAGCACGCACCCACAAAACAAGCGACCAAGGACCTGGAAAAACAACCAGAAGCAAAGATGCACCGAAAATCCGATAGGCCCAAGAGCGGCAGACCCAGAGAAACCAGCAAGAGCCACCTCGAAAGGCGACCGAAAGAACCCCGGGGAAACTCACCCCGACAAGGCGGCTAACAAAAAATAAGCGCAGACCCCAAAACCAAACTTGTGTTAATTGATATGATAAGCCGGGCCCAACATAAAGGAAGCCGCCAGACAAAATTGATTTCGAATCATAGATTTTGAAAGGTCAGCCTGTTTTTAATTCCAATGAATCTCTACCATGTGTGACCAGGACCACAACATGCAAATGTGTGCATGTATGCGTACACATAGCGAGATTATCCATAGGGGATTGAACCCCTATGACACGTAAACGGCCTGTGCTGATACCACAAAGATGACATGTAACAAAACCCGCACCAACCCGTACCGGACATGGTTACGGGTGCCTCGGAGGGCTGACACCTAAGCACATGCAATGACAAGAATGGAAACACGAATGGCTTTGCAGCAGTATCGAAGGCACCCTAGCAACCAAAAACAACGAAACACAAAAACATAACATTACAGAGAACGCCCAAGAAGAGATTAAGAAAAGAAATTGTTGCGTGCGTGTACATGTATATAAATAAATATATGTGGGTACACAAACCGAAAAGCCTCCAGAAGTCCATCCAAAAATCATGAAGGCCTCCAAAAGTCCATCCAAAAAACAAAAACCTAAAAACCAAAAACGTAACGAGCAACGAAAAGCATGAAAAACAAAACGGGAAAAAACAAAAACGGAACGCACGCAACGACGACGACTAACGAACTAACTACAAAACTCGCGACAAAACGCAACGACCAACAAACGAAACCAAAGAAAACGACAAACGAGGCGAAGTGGGTCCTGCGCGCGGTGGGCCCAATGACGGTCGGCCCCAGGCCGACTGCCACCAGGTCCCGGGACGTGTGCCCCCACTCAACACCGTCTCTGATACATTCCGGCCGATGGCCTCAACTGAGAAGGGTGGCATCAAACGTGGCGTTGGGCACCACAAACCCGCCTCAAAGGAACGAACGAAGAAGGAAAGCACCGCAGAAACCCGCACACAATCAGCAAACCTGGAAAGTAGTATAAACGTCTGACCTCTGTAGAAGTGGGAACAATGCCAAAGATAGAATGGAGCTAATTTGGAAACCATCAAGGGAGCATGCGCAAGTCACAAACAAAGAACGAAATTCGAAAGTGCTGGGAACAACAGCACCCCATTGCCTACGGTCCAGGCCTCTGTGCTGTCCAGACATTCGAATAACTTCCTTGCAACTGCTTGATATATTCTCCAGGATGTGGTCAAGGTCAAGGTCGAGGTCAAGGTCAAGCTTGTAAGTAAGCCCGAAGGCAGACCATTCACGGCACGAGCAGCCGCTGGGCACGTCCCGGCGCCTAAGCCGATGAAACACGTGCGAAGACTCACTGAGGAAAATCTGCTCGCTCTGCGCGTAACACGAGAGAGAAACCATGACGGGTCGAGAAGCCGATATTTAAAAAAATCGTCCTTGCAATATCGTTTTGGCACAAATGCCTGCTCCACAGGGAAAACTGCGACTAATACATTTAAAAATGCAACGCGGAAACCGCTTAGGACTCAAGCAAGCAAGCAAGCCCCAAAACACAAAACCACGAACCCGATAAAATGCTGCTGCTTTCAAGCATGTTCGTACTCGCAATAGATAATTTCGAAGCATCAATGTATAATAGAACCATATTTTAAGGATTCCCAAGCAACATTACTCGATAAATATATGCATTATCAAGAATTTTGCATCGAAATTTATGAATATGTGTACGCCCCGAAATCAATAACTAGCTAGAATATCATCAGTATCACTCTTCAGAGGGAATAATCCCATCCGACGAGTCATCGACAAATATAAGCATCATCAGAATTTGCACCGAAATATCAGGATAGACGCTCGCCTTGAAAATCGGCAATGTATGGCGAGCGGTAAACCGTCAATCAGGTTTCCGCTCGAGTGACACGTCCAGAAGGGATTTTTACATTTGAATATTCGCCTTGTCTGTATTCTGGACTGTTTTTTTTTCTTTGTTGAAATATGTTGTATATAGTGTCGGGAATAAATTTTCATAAATTTCGGAAATTTCAAGATTCTCATTAAAATGTTCAACATTTCTAAAATTGAACTGAATAGAACGCATATGTGGTGACATAGGTTCGACCTCTAAATATCCGGAGTGTATTGGATGGTTACGGGGTATATTATATCGACCGCAGTTCGAATTTATGGTGGTTTTAGGGATTTCAAGATTTTCGACTTAAATATTCAACATTTTCGAAAATTTGAAACCGATAGAACTCGGCCGTTGTCAAGTCTTCTCGATTTCTTACTAGCTAATTTCGAGTCGTGAATATTTAGAAGGATTGAAAATTAAGAATTCCCACGCAATATTGTTCGATAAATGTATGTATTATCAAGAATTTGGCATCGAAATTTATGAATAGGCGCTCGCCCGAAAAATCGGCAACTAGCTAGGACAGCATCCTTATTACTCTTCAGCGGGAAGAATCCCTTTTTGTACGAGTCACTAGCTGGGACAGCATCCTTATTACTCTTCAGAGAGAAGAACCCCTTCTGTACGAGTCATTACTCTTCGGAGGCAGGAATCCCTTCTGCACGAGTCATTACTCTTCAGAGAGAAAAATCCCTTCTGTACGAGTGTTAACAAAAGGTATTTTACCACTTCGGGAAATTAAACTTTCTTCGATTCACCTTATTGAGTTTCGGGTATGAATTTGTTGTTCAGGTTCACTTGGATAAGAATTCCCGTATCAATTATCGATGATTTCAGAAATTTCAGATGTTCGGTCCAAAATATTCAACATTTTCGAAAATTTGAAAAAAATAAAGCGCGTCGGTAGTCGAGCAGTTTCGAGCTCTCACTAGCTAATTTCGAAGCTACCACTATTTCAGGATTCCTGTGCATTGTTACTCGATAAAAGTATGCATTATCAAGAGTTTTGCATCGAAATATCCGGATAGACCCTCGCCCTGAAAATCGGCAACTAGCTAGGACGGTAGCCTTATTACCCTTCAGAGGGCAGAATCCCTGCTGTACGAATCATAACACACCAGAGAGGCTTTATAAGTCTCTTCTTTACGTGTTGCTCGAGTGGAACCTAGTTGACGGTTTACCGCCCACTATGTATAAGTGTGTTGTCCTAGCTAGTTGCTGATTTTCGGGACGAGTGTCTATTCGTAAATTCCGATGCAAAATTCTTGATAACACACGCATTTATCGAGGAATAGTGCATATGAATCCTGAACATTCAGTTCTTCCACTTAGTAATGCTTCGGAATGAGCTAGTGAGAGGCCCAGAAGGCTTGACAACCGAAAAGGTCTACCCATCTCGATTTTCCCAAAATGTTGGATATTCTTATCGAAAATCTAATTGTTTCGAAATTTACGGAACTTCATTCCCGAACCTGTATAGAACATACCGTGACCGACCAAGCAGTCTAGAATACCGACAAGGCGAGTATTAGACTATACAAATCCCTTTTGGGTGTGTCAATCGAGCGGAAGTCTGGTTGACGGTTTACCGCTCGCTATCCCTAAGGATGCTGTCCTGGCTAGTTGCTCATTTTCGGGGCGAGCGCCTATTCATAAATCCCGATGCAAATTATTAATGGTGCATGCATTCATCGAATAATAGTGCGTGTGAATTTTAGAGATTCGGGCCTTCCACGTATTGGTGCCTCGAAGCTAGCTAGTGAGAGGTCGGAGCGGTTTGACCACAGATGCGGTTCATTCATGTCGATTTTCGAAAATACTGAACATTTTTTGCGAGGACCCACAATTTTTCGAAATTCCCGAAAATCCATTCCCGAACCTACAAGAAACAGCGCGGGATCGACCAAGTTGTTTAGGATACCGAAAATAGAAGTATTCGACTATACGAATCCCTTCTGGACGTGCCACTCGAGCGGAAACCTGGCTGACGGTTTACTGCTCGCCATACATAAGGATGCTGTCATAGCTAGTTGCCGATTTAATGGGCGAGCGAGCGTTCATTCATAAATTTCGATGCAAAATTCTTGATGATGCAGCCGCCTGTTAATAAAAGTGCCTGGGAATTTTGGGAACAGGGTCCCATCATACATGCATGCATCGAAATTAGCCAATGAGAGGTCGACAAGCCTTGACCACAGACGCGCTCCATCGGTTTCGATTTTTCGGAAATGTTGAATATTTTTGTCGAAAATCTGATAATTTCAAAAAAATCTGAGAAATCACACTGAAACCAATCCCCCACATATCGATGCTTCGAAATTTGCTAGAAGGAGTTTAGAATGCCTTCGCCACAGACGTATTCCATCGGTTTCTATTTATAGAAAATGTTAAATATTTTATCGAAAATACGAATTTTTTGAAAATAGTTCGGATTCTTGCTGAAACCTGTCTGAACTTGCGTGGGAACTCTGCATAAGATTCGAATGCATTAAGGTTGCCCATGAGACCATCAAATTTTTTCTGGACAAGTCACTCGAGCGGAAACATGGTTGACGGTCCACCGTTCGCCATACATCGAATAATAGAGCGCGCACATCTAGGGATTCAGTTTTTCCACATCTTGGTGCTTCAAAACGAGCTTCTCGAAAACCGATACGGCTAAACCACATACGTTTTTTAGTTTTATCTCTTTCGAAAAAGTAATAAGGATGTCACCCCAGCTATTCGCCGATTTTCAAGACGAGCGCCTATCCGAATATTTCGGTGTAAAATCCTTGGTGGTACATACATTTATCGAGTAAATTACGCGCAAATTATAATATTCAGTTCCCGCACACACTAGTGCTTCGAAATCCGCTAGTGAGACGTCGAACCGACGTTGACACAGACACATCTATCCATGTCGAGTATCTGAAGTGTTGCACATTTTTTACAAAATCTGGAATTATTAGACATCTCGAATTTTCGCCCCCGAACCCATAAAAAAGAACAGAAACAGGACCAAGCTATCAATATTATCGACAATTCCCTTCTAGACGCGTCATTCGAGCGGAATCTGGTTCACGGCTTACCGCTCGCCATACACTTCGATTTATTGAAATATACAATTTTTTGGGTGGGAATCCGTCATGACTCGTACAGAAGGGGTTCTTCCCTCTGAAGAGTAATAAGGGTGCTGTCATAGCTAGTTGCCGGTTTTCAAGGCGAGCGCCTATCCGGACATTTCGGGGCAAAATTCGTGATGATGCATACATTTATCGAGAAATCGTGTGTGGGAATTTTAGAGATTCAGTCTTTCCACATATTGATGCTTCGTAACTAGCTAGTTAGAGGTCGAAACGGCTTGACCACACACACGTTCTATTCATTTCGATTTTTCGAAATATTGAACATTTTTTGTGAGAATCTGGGATTTCCTGAAATTCTGAAGTTTTTTTATGAATCTATAGAGAACATACCAGAACCGACTAAGCAGTCCTAAATACCGACAATATAATTAGGGATGCATCCAAACAGGTCCAAATTCCGAAAATTTTGAATATTCTGCGGAAATTAAAAAATTTATGACAATTCTGGAAAGTGCAGCTGGAACCATTATATGACAGCTCTATACCGCACACGCATCTTCAGACAGTAAACGGCCGCCTATGGTTAATTTAGATCCCTTCTGGACGTGTCAATCGAGCGGAAACCTGGTTGATAGTTCACCGCTCGTCATACATTTTCAAAAAAATAAGGAAATTCATTACCAAAACTATAGAGAAATACATTGACTCAACAAAATGTCTAGAATATCGACAAGACGAGTATCTAACTACACAAATTCCTCTGAACTTGTCATCCGAGTGAACATCTAGTTGACGGTTTACCGCACATTATATAAGAACGTTGCCCGAAGTAGTTGTCGATTTTCGGGGCGAGCACCGACTCGTAAATTTCGAGGCAACATTCTGGATAATTTAAACAATTATCGATCTAAATTACGTAATATCATGCATTTTGCATCTTCTCATACGAATGCTTTTGAATTAGTAAGTAAGGTGCCGACAATTCCCAACCATATACGAATTCTATCGGTTATAAAGTGTAGAACACGTGAATAGTTGCTCCATCATAAAAAAAAGAATCTTAAAGTTTTAGAAATTCGAACCGAAATCGATATAAGACAACCAATACCCAACCGAGAAGCCTTATAGACCATAGAATATCAAATATCGACAATAAATATCCGTTCTAGAGACGTTGCTCGAGCGGACATCTGGTTGACGGTTTACCACTCGTCATACTAAATACATAAGATACGTATCCCTTCTGAACGTGTTACTCGAATGTAAATCTGTTGACGGTTTACCGCTCGCCATGCATAAGAATGCTGCCCTGGCTAGTTGCTGTTTTCAGGAGCCAACGTTTATCGGCACACTCCGATGCAATGTTCTTGATAATGCAAACACTTATCGAGGGGAAGTTCACGGGAATCCTGAATGTTCAATCCTTCACATAATTCAGCTTCAGTATTAGCTGGCAAGAGGTCTCCGAACCTTGACCGCAGACAAGTTCGGTCGGTTTCGAGCTTTTCGAAATATTGAGTTTTTTTAGAAAATTAAAAAAATATGAAACGACAAAATCGAAAGCCAGCAGGTGAACCATAGGTGATCGTCCGGAGACCCACAGATTTGAACACTTCATAAATATAACCTAGATACCACACAAATCCTGCTGCACGTGTCACTCGAGCGGAAACCTGGTTAATGGTTTACCGCTCGCCACACATATGATTGTTCTATCAGTGCAGACTATTCCTGCTTGATATATAGTTTACTGACATGTGTTTCATCTCACAAGTCAGCTGCTGTTGTTCATGTGATGCGCTGTCCCAGATGCAACACGCATGGCTTTTGTGAGTAATTCAATGTTAAAGCGCCCACTGAAATACCTCACAGCAGCTTCTTCCGAGCAGCGTCGCGCCTATGTTCCTGCTATCGAACATAATTTCGCCGATGAAGCCCATGTCGTAGATGCCCCTCCAAGGTGTGGTGAATAGCACAAATAATGGCATTGTGCGGATGTTCTTTCAGGTATTGCATGTTTTTCGTTGTTCGTGTGTGCATCAGCTTGCTAAACAAGGTCTCGATCCCAGCTTTGCGGCAGCTCATATAGGCAGCCGTGTGTCATTGTTGGTACAGGCAATCGTTTAATGCTGTTCAATGATGCTTTCATGGGCATATCGCATGCTGCAACACTGTTCCGGGTCATATTTATACATATCGCTAATGTCATACCACCAAGTTTAATGGCACACACGGGGCAGTTGTTTGCTTGCATTCGACTGGAATCAGTTGGGATCAACCGGCTGCAGGCCTGAGTGTCATTGGGTTCAAATTCAAAGAACAACAAAACAATTCTTTCAGTAGCCCACAAAACAAAAATACCCATCCCTTTGCAAGGCTAGCTGTTTGCAGGCTAACCCGTTAGTTAATAAAATGCTTATAAAATTGGCCCAACGCATATCATCAGTGTCTGCACCCTCTCTATTCAATCTCCAAGTGGGAGATATCTACACGATGACTTGTCAAACATGTGAGGCTCTGGTTAAATTGGTGCACAATGTTATAACGCCATGTCTTGCCAGAAAGCTCTCGCTGGATTAATTGCAGGCCACATCGAATCTCTTTCGATACCATCATGCCCTCAGTGAGGGCATGACTCGGAGACTTCGTATCGTTGCCTTGACAGAAGTGATGGAAAGCTAGAGAAAACCTTGCAAGGGCCCGTATGTCAGGAAAGAAAGACACACTTCGCAACTCGATGAAGCGTACATTAGACATGCTCTCCATATTACACAGCGCAAACTTGATGAAACACTATGCGAATTATTCCGCGCGTGCACCTAGGACGATTTCGGATCAAGGAAGGTATTCTTCTTATGGCCCCGGATTGGTTCTAAGTGGTTCATTTCTCTTGCGTCGTGCTGAGAACTTAGGTCTTTGGTTATCTCGTTCTCCTGCCCACCACCCTTTATTTTTTTGCGGTGTAACATTTTTTGGTAGTGTACCGCGTCTATTGCTGTCTACCTTGGGTGACCTTATGTACCTCCAACACCCCTCCTATCCATTATAACCTCCCTAGGCGGCCCACACACCCATCGCTCACGCGAAGCGGTCGGGACGAATTCCGATTGTTCTTATAAGCAAATGCCACAGTTCGTGCTGGAAACATCGGAACCGGTAGTGATAATGCAATACCTTGTAATGGCTCCGACCACATAGGTCCAGCCTGTAGTCCGTTCTCTGTGGACGCCAGAAATGTGTTCGTGAACTTGTCAGGAACCGATTATACTAGTGTCCGTGGCCAAATTTTGGACAAGATTAAACCGTTAATCTGTCCAGACCATCAGGTTACTAATGGTTTCATCTCTAAGGTGGTTCTGTTCATATTAGACCCATGTATCATCATAAACAGTTGTCAAGGTTCAAAGTTCAAATGTTCTCTGGTCAACTTTGAACACATATTTGATCCGGAAGTCTGGCACAACTTTTAAAGTATTTTTTGAACTGTCGGTGGGTTTGTCTGATAGCTCAAACGTGTTCTAAAAGCAAGAAAGTTTGTAAAAGTTTGGACAGCCTGTCAGAACAATATTTAAGTATTGTTCAAAAGTTGGTTCACAGTTTCGGGAAAGTTCAAAAGTATGTTTGAAGCTTTGTCACACACGCAGTAAAGTAAGAAGGTTTTCAAAGCCATGTACGTTTGTCCGTCAAACCCTGCGGAAAGCTTGACATATTGTTTAAAAGTTTGGATCCCAAACAATTCAAGCGTTTCTTCAAAACTTTGGCTTCAGCATTCAGGAAAGTAAAAAAAATGTTTAAAAGTTCACTGGTCTTCGATGAGAGCTTAAAGTAGTTTTTAAAGTTCGGCCCCAGCATTCTCGAAGTCTAAGAGATAGTTTAAAAGTTTGGTGCCATACTTTAGGTTATCGCATCGCCATACTTTAGGGTATTGCATCACCATACCTTGGGGTTTTCTTCTCTTGCAGAGTTTTGCATTGCCATAGCTTGGGGTATTGCGCCGCCATACCTTCGGGTTTCTTTTCCTTCACGAATGCTCGCCATGCCTTTATGATCCTTTCTCCTATTGGCGTGTTCGTGCGCCATCTTGTTAATGCCAGTTCAAACATCGTCGAAAGTTTCAAGTTTTTTGAAGTTTGGCTCAAACTCGCAGAACAGTCCAAAAACATGTTCAACAGTTAGGTTGCGTTTTCGAAAAAGTATGTTGGCTCGAACTTTCTGAATTGTTCAAAAGTATGTGCAAAAGTTTGGGGTCACACTATTTAGTTTTTAATCTTTGCGCCTCGGCTCGCGCTCGCCTGCGGGGGGGGGGGGGGGGCCCCC
>Ga0099797_101760_pt1 | contig 10675 bp, 5 predicted proteins | sample Uncmet_Sort48C_1_FD_89871 | JGI IMG/M metagenome (GOLD analysis project Ga0099797, IMG submission 89871) | Marine eukaryotic communities from CALCOFI LINE 67, Pacific Ocean - C012_Sort48C_1 | ecosystem: Environmental > Aquatic > Marine > Oceanic | place: Pacific Ocean: Monterey Bay | collected... | reverse complement strand
AGACCAACAGCCCACCGCCAAGCTCAAGCTCAGATTTGCAGGATAATAACGAACGTTCGCAGAGCAAGCCTGCCAGAAACGATTTCGTGACAGTCATCAGGGAGCGCGCAGGAGGACTCACGAAAGACGTAGTCCGTGGGGTCCAAAGCATGGGAGAAAATTTGCAAGAGTTGTGGGATCAGTCGCGCCGGCCACGATTTTCGGCTCGAAAATCTTCGGCGCCTTCACCGGCCACAACTCTTCTTCTTCACTGGGCTCCGAAATTTTCGGCTTGAATGCTCAGCGTACTGAAGACTTTAGTAAAGGAAACTCAATGCTTCTTACAATGCGGCATATGACACGTTTTTCAGATGAGCCAATGTCTATGTCTATTGCATGTGTGTTTGTGTCACGCATGATTGTGCAGAGCGTGACCGTGTGAAAGACGGCAGAGCATCGCTCTCCGAGATAGGGTTATCCAGGTTTTCATGTGACCGTGTGAGCCATCTATTAGATGGTAGACTGTGTATCAATCACGTTGTCTTTGAATCCTAGCAACATGGTAGTCTATGGAGTGAATCTAATCTGTCAGGACAGCTTCGTTGTCAGGACAGCTGCAATGCGTTGTCTAGATCATTGGCTGCGTTGTCTGGATCATTGGCTGCGTTGTCAGTATGTCTGCATTGTCTACAAAGTCGAAGTTCCTTCGTTTGTTTTCAATGCGGCAAAGTTTTCGTTTGTTTTCAATGCGGCGAAGCTTTCGTTTGTTTTCACCGCGGGCAAGCTTTCGTTTGTTTTCAATGCGGCAAAGTCTGTTTGAAATAGAAAGTGTGTTGGTTATGTTGTTATCAGCAATTTGTTGACTCATTGAGTTGTTGAAATATTAACAATCAGCTTATCACAATAATCGCCTCAGTTTATGACAACGTCCTCGACAGTGAGGCAGTTAAGTTTAATTTGAAGGCCTAAGCAGCAGGTCTAAGCAGCCTTCCTGCAGGGACGTGTCATATGATTGTGACTGTCAGCGACTGAATTCTCAAGTGGTGACGGCCGGGTAGTAGTAAAAACTATTTGAAGTCTCCACCTTCCTGCACTGACGTGTCAGCGACTGAATTCTCAAGTGATGACGGCCGGGTAGTAGTAAAAACTATCTGAAGTCTCCACCTTCCTGCAGAGACGTGTCAGCGACTGAATTCTCAAGTGATGACGGCCAGGTAGTAGTAAAAACTATCTGAAGTCTCCATTGAAAAGTGGCAAATACCATTGAAATCTCCATTGAGAAGTGGCAAATATCATTGAGAGAGTTCAACTTTTCAAAAAAATATTCGTGAAGCGAGTCATTTGGAGTGCGCATTGCGCATTTCAGATTGCGCGCATTGCGCATTTCAGATTGTGTGCATTGCGTATTTCAGATGATTGTGTGTATTGCGCATTTCCGAATCTCCTGCAGTGGTATACAAGTATATTTTTTGCGTCGGATAATTTAAAGATCTCTAGACTACGATCATCATAATTTAAGATAATTTCAATGTGTTATTTGTGGCTAGCTATAATGTTGTATTGGTCACATTGCGGTTAGCTATAATGTTGTATTGGTCACATTGCGGTTAGCTATAATGTTGTATTGGTCATTATATATTGTGGCTAGCTATAATCTTGTATTGTGGCTGCTAGAATCATTCTTGCAATGTCATGGCCTGGTAAGTAAGATGTCCTATAGTATGATAGAACCATTCTTGTAAGGTCATGGCCTGGTAAGTAACACGTCGGTCCTCTGATAGAATCATTCTTGCAAGGTCATGGCCTGGTAGGTAAGATGTCCTATGATAGATTCTTGCGAGGTCATGTCCTGGTAAGTATTAAAATGCTCTATGATAGATTGAAATTCTTGCAAGGTCATCGCCTGGTAGGTAAGATGTCCTATGATAGATTCTTGCAAGGTCATCGCCTGGTAGGTGACATGTTCTGGCGTTAACTTATTCTTGGCATTCTTATGGAAATACTCGGAATAATTTATTCCACAAGTAACTGTGGTAGCCAGACATCGTAATCTTATCAGACTTCAATTTCGAATATTATCAATCATCAAGAGATAGCTTCAATCTTCAGTGTTATAATGGTCGTTATAGTCGTCTTTTTCCAGTCGATTTTGTCGTTTTTCGTAGAAAAGGAAAGCTATCTTCAAGGGAAGAGAGTTCTCTTCAGAAAGAGTCACAAAGTTAGATTCCAAGAATTCAACTTCCAGAGTTTGCATTCATTGTCGGTGTTCATACAAAATTCGGATGGTCATGCGGTTAAGTGCATGTCATGAGTGTCTGTTAGATCCGAATCATAATGCGTCTGTTGGATCCGAATCGGGATGGAGCCGAATGATGATGACGCGAGAGTTAGTCGGAGCACGAGCGGAAATGTATATCATGGAAAGGGGTAGCAAGCGAAGCGAGGACCTGAAAAAAGCGAACAAAAAATGAAATCATTTGATAATTCTCGGAGCGCGAGCGCAAAGCATACGGACACATATCACTGGCGCAAACCCGGTTTGCGGACACATATTGCAGTCGCAGGGAGCAACTGTATTGGATTCAGCAAAATTTGATCGATTTGGCGCGTAAATCATCGGTGCGTCGTGCATAATTCAAATTCGTATTTTCGGCGTGGAAGCGCATAGAGTCGTCGGTATTCGGTTCCCGAATGTATTCCCATGATAATCAATGATCACGAATTTCCATTTGAAACGCAGGTGTTTTCATGATTCATCAGTAAGTACTAAGTTGCAACTGTATATATACGAGCATTAAACTTACGTCAAAGTAACATTTGAAATACAAACGATTGATATATCTGAGTACGTAACAATTGCCGCACAGATAGAGCGTAAGTATTCGATTGAAACTGCAAGTATTCGAGCGAACGGCTCGAGTGTTGATTCCGTACGGTTGTGGGCAAAGAGAAAAAGACAGCGAGAAAAGAATAGACTCCCAGTTAAATCGAAGATCGAAGACGTGACTCAAACAAAGATAGATAGAAAATCGTCACGCCATGTCGTTATTTCGTGTGTCAACAGTGCTCTGCGCAGTTCATCTCCTCGATGTGAGTTTTGCGGTCACTCCTGGCGCTATCTTGAAAAAAGATACATCGAAAAACCGTAACGAAGGAGCCTCAGACAACTATGAGGATTTGCTGACTGAGAAGACCTGTAGTCCCACTACTACGCTCAAGAGACTGGGTCTCAAGAGTACAAAAAGTGGGAATCTCCTCGCCTACGGCAATGGTACAGATCAGATTCCTGTCTCAAGTACCTGTGACTCAGTCGGATCGGCGATTCTTGCCGATCTGGCTGTGAGGGCAAGGAGACTGAGTCGTTACGACGCAGTATATAGACTCGATTTGTGGCAAAAGACCCCATCCGCAGACTGGGTGGGTATCACTTTGCTGGAAGGAGTAATGAATGTTATGAAAGCAGACGCTGAAGAGTTCGTGATCTCTTTGGAGAGTAAGCGGCAGCAGCAAAATGTTCAGAACCAAAAAGAGGTCAAGGAACAGGCTGAAGTTCGGCAAAATGTCAATGACATCTCTCAGATAGTTGCCAAGCACAGGGGAGATCAGAATGATATTAAGGAAGCTGGAGAATCTGGCAACAAGAGGAGCGAAGATACCGCGAGCAACGAGAGCTCACAGGAAAGTGAAGACAGCGTCGAGAGCCCGAAGAGTGTTGCGGACGAAATCTCAACTGAGAAGACGGGGAGAATGGAGATATTCAGCGACGGGAAGAGAGACGGTCAACAGCGGCCTTACTCGACACGTAGCCCAGTGCTCCTTGGGTGTCCGCAAGTATCTACAAATGATATTGCCCATTGTGACGCTTCCACCAATGCTGAAACCGACACAACTATTCTCACAAAGTCTCCTGTCAGCGGTGCCAAATTGAAACCGCTGTCCCAGGCAATCCTTGAAGACATGATCAAGGCTCTCGAAACGCTTCAGAACGACCTCCATCTCACCACGAATACGCTCTCGCGTGTGATGAAGAAGCACTACAACAGAGAAACAGAAGTGCCGAAGAATATCGGAAAGCTTTTCGATACCTATGGGAAGACTGTCGAAACATTCTTAAAGGCTGTGGAGACAAATTACCACACGAAGACGGAGAGCTGGCTTCCAACAGAAAACGTTCTTGCCCGTGCCATACCTAACATACGTCAAACACCGTCCCATCCCAAGGCAAGCGAGCGTGGTTTCGAGAAGAAACAGAAGAGGACCAACCCCGATGAATGCGATAATGCTAAGGCTCAAGATTCCAGCGCCCGTCACGAGAAGCCCAGCCTTGCCACCATGCTCCTCACATTTTCTCGAAATCTTTGGCTTGAATGCTCAGCGCACTGAAGGCTTTAGTAAAGGAAACTCCGTGCTTCTTACAATGCGACACATGACATGTTTTTCATATCACAGATGGACAAGATAAGGAAACACCCCCCGCGCCCCCCTTTGACAAAATCGATATATGTGCCGTGCTTGATTTCGGACACCCTTGCCGGTCGGTTTGTTTCCTTAATTTGTCCCCGTCTGCCGCGAATTTGAATTGATTTTGTTAAAGGGGGCGCGGGGGTTTTTCGGTTTGATTCGTGTTGTTCAGTGTTTCCTTATCTTGTCCATGTGTGATATGAGCCAATGTCTATGTCTATTGCATGTGTGTTAGTGTGGGGCATGATTGTGCAGCGCGTGACTGTGTGAAAGACGGCAAAGCATCACTCTCCGAGATAGGGCTATCCAGGTTTTCATGTGACCGCGTGAACCATCTATTTATAGCAAGCCTGCCCGCGCGTCCGCGCGGCGGTGCCTCGGGGGTGAGGGGGAGACACAAGGGCGAGGGCGCCCATATTGCCGCGCCCCAAGGGCGCGGCCCCATCCGAGGGCAAAGGCAGGAATCATGGCGCCCATACCGTGACGGTACGGCTGACAATTGCCACGTGGCGCGTATTGTTTTCGCAAAACCGACTCGCAGCAGTCACGTGGCCATCGATCGATCGACGTTCTGACGTCACGGACGGTACCCGCCGAAGACTCCGAGCGCGATGGTTGCAATCTTGACCGTCGACGCCGTGAAAATTTGCCAACTTCCCGCAGTCTTTGAAGATCCCGAAACTATCCGAATCAGACCGAAAAAAGGCCAGAAAACTCTCGAGAAAAACCGCCGCGATTTTGTGCATGTTTCCCCTTTCTTGTGAACACTCTGGGAGACATTTCGGCCGGTTTGCGGGTCCCTTATCACGAAGACCGAAAAAACCCACGCGCCGAGTCGTTTACGACACAAAACCCGACATAAAATTCGCCGACTTCCCACATTCGCATATCCTGCTACATCCGTCCAATTTCAAACATGAGACGACAACCAGACCGACACCGTTCGAAATTCATGACGATGCGGCTGGGGGCGACGACTATGCTGGCACTTTCACTCGTCTCGAGACGAGGACGAATCCGCTGCGACTCGATGGAATTGATGAACGTACCGCCAGGACAATCAGACTCATAATGATCCAACCTAAGCGACAGTCGCCGACGCCGTGGCGCAGACGAATGCCATGATACACTTAGTCTTGCGCCGGGACATTGTTGCGAATTAATGCGGTCTGCCCCTACATTTGAAAAATGTCATCGATCGCCCAACCGTACGGGGCCGCCCGGCTGTCGTCCAGGCAACACGCAAATTGAATTTGAAATCGCCGGTAAGTCGAACGGCCTCCGTCCTCCGTCCACGGAATCGCTGGCACGGTTGCGCATCATGAACGTCGATCGATCCGACGGCTTCCAGATTCTGACTCCAACGCGCCGAAATGTTGCGGCGACGTCCAGATCGCCGGCCACTGCGGACAATCGGAATCCAGGACGAAACCGACGTCGCAATCTGATGCAAACCGTAACGGGTTAGCCCCGGCCGTTACCCGGACGAACTTGGCGACGTCCAGACTGAACCTCCGAAGTCGCGTCGTCAAAACCTGAAAGACGTCGCGCAATTTCCAACGGAATCGATCGACGAATCGAAGGCGATTACGGGCCGACGCGGGATACCGATCGAACCAGTAACACCCACCAACAATCGCGACGCCGTCGCTAATCGTTCTCGATGTCATGGGTCGCCCTTTTCTGTCTTCCCCGCCAATTCAGCGACTCATCGACAATCTCGAGGAACCACCCGGAAAGGCCGCGCGGGCCGCTGATCCACTCGGCTGCCGATATATTATCATAAAACTCGCCAAGAAATCCAACCGAGGAAGTCGTACGCCATGGCTCGACTCATATGATTGCGCGGGTCTTGTGGGATCAAATCCAACGTGAAGCCGTTCAACTCCAAAACGAAAAGAGCAAAAGTTTGGAAGCTCCTACATCTCCGGCCGATTTTTCAAAAATGGCCAGAAATGGCCCAACCCTGGCCAGCAGCAAAAATTCTGATCTAGATCAGATTTGAGAGATGCGCTCTCGATCTAGGTCGTTCATCTAGAACAAACGCCCAATCGGGCGACTTTCTCTATCTTCTAGATCAGTTAGACCGGCCCCCAATCTAGAACAACGAACAAACCCAAGACGGCGAAGCGATTCGCTTCGGAAATGATCTAGGATGGCTCACTAGGTCAAAACCGGCGACGCCGTTTCTTCTAGATCATGTCCTAGATCAACCCGGCAATAGGCCGCGCGTTCTAGGAAAGCTCCTAGAACATTCACGCCCGCGATCTAGATCCCCGATCTAGTTCATTGCTCCACGATTCTCGTTTTTTTTCTCCCTATATCGGCGACCTCCGCGAAGACTTCTATTATAATAAATAATATGGTAGCATACCAATCGCGTTGTCAAATATGTGAATCTGATCTGTCAGGATGGCTGCGTTGTTAGAATTGCTGCACCGTCTACAAAGTCGAAGTTCTTGCGTTTGTTTTCAATGCGGCAAAGCTTTCGTTTGTTTTCAATGCGGCAAAGTCTGTTTGAAATAGCAAGTCTGGGGTCTTCAAGTTGGTTGTTGACTCATTGAGTTGTTGATAAATTAATGATCGGCTCAGTTTATGACAGTGTCCTCGACAGTGAGGCAGTTAAATTTAATTTGAAGGCCTGGGCAGCCTTCCTGCAGAGACGTGTCAGTGATTGAATTCTCAAGTGATGACGATATTAGTAAAAACTGCTTGAAAGCTCCATTGAAAAGTAGCAAATATCATTGAAATCTCCATTGAAAAGTAGCAAATATCATTGAGAGAGTTCAACTTTTCAAAAAGAAAGAAACCTAGAGGGATCATATAATTTCGTGAATTCAAACGAGTGCGCATTTCAGATTGCGTAACTATCCGTGCATATGACACCAGATTTCAGAATCTCTTGGAGTAGTATACAAGTAATTTTTTGCATCGGATAATTCAGAGATCTCTACGATCGTCATAACTTAAGATAGTTTCAATTTGCTGTTTGAATTTTGCGTTTAGCTATAATCTTGTATTGGTCACATGAATCAAATCGTAGTCAAGAAATTTCAGATCGGACGGTATTTTTCTTTTTCGTATCAATGTTGTTGTTGCAGATTCTTGCAAGGTTGACATGGCCTGGGAGGTAAGATGTCCTATGATACAAGAATCATTCTTGCAAGGTCATGGCCTGGTCGGTGACATGTCCTTTTTTCGTTTTTCGCAGCATCATGCCATCTTCAAGGGCAGAGAGTTCTCGTCAGAAAGAGTCACAAAGTCGGGTTCTAAGAATTCAACTTCCAGAGTTTGCATTCATGTGTTCATCCAAAATTCTGATTATTATGCTGTTATTAAGTGCAGGAGCGTCTGTTAGATCCGAATCGGAAGAAAACCGAACGATAATGACGCGAGAATTGATTGGAGCACTAGCGCAAACGTAGGACCGTCATGCGAACGGATAGCAAGCGAAGCGAGCATCTGATGAAAGCGAAGAAAAAGCGAAATCATATCTCGAGCAGTTTTGTCTATAGACACGTTTTGAAACTCGAGCGGTGCGAAGCATTCTTAAGGCAATTTAAGGCGTTTAGTATTAAGTGTGCGAAGCGTTTTTAACTATGCGAAGCGTTTTTAACTATGCGAAGCGTTTTCAAGTATGCGAAGCGTTTTCTGATTTCGCGAATTCAAAGGTGAAACACCACAAAAATGTAGATTTCGAATAGGAGCGCGAGTGCAAACGGACGCATTATTATGATGCCTTTGGGGTCTCGTGGCCTTGACGGTTGAACACAGTCAGCAATCAGATATACCAAAATGGAGTTAGCGGGCAATCTCATTCATCTAAGTTTAAGCTAACATGACCTTTGGCGTAAACGCCTCATATGAATCATATCGGTACATGCGACGTAAAAGCGTCTCAATGCGTTGGCTTTTCGCTTCACAAAATTTATTATACTTACCAGTCAAACATTGTCAAAACCTACAGGCCCTGTTAGTCACTGAGCATTAAACTTATTTGAGTTAGTACAATGCAGAACTGAATAGAAAAGTTATGAGTCATATTTTTCGTAAGATAAGTCTAGTAAAATCGTATTGAGTTGCTTTCTCAGAGTCTCGTGGTTCGAAATGTTGCGACAACGAGATAGTATGACGCTGCGGGACATGATACGTTCCAGCAGTTTTCGTATGTGCGATGGTGCAAAGACAGGCCGTGCGGAAGATCTCGAAGTGATCCGGTCTTGTGCAAACTCTCACTCCCAGTATCTTTTGGGCAAGGTGCAGAGTCGTGGTGGTGCAAGTAGTAGACTTGATCCGTGCGACGGGCACGGTGCGAGTGGAACAGCCAGCAGTTTGTTTCTAAGAAGTTGCAAATCCAGTGGGAAAAAGCAAAATCAACAAAAAGAGAACTTATGTCAGCCAGCCGGTGACGAGAAACCAATCGGAAATGCTGAAACACACGAAGCGAATGTGCAGCCCAGCGTTGACGCCAACGCTTTTGCTGTCCACAACAACGGTTGCGGCATTCAGCTTCCAACCCATACAGTAAATCAGATCAATACAAATGCCAACGATGCAGAGCCACAACCGGGCGCCGATCAAGAGTGTCGCCGGGCTGGTATTCAAGTCAATGGGCGTGGATATCTAATATGTGGCAATTTGGGGGAGGGTGGAAGTGCCGAGGTTTTCCTTGTGCAGGCGTTGCCCGATGAAAGGATTGGAGCGATTCGCGATGCGACTCCAGTTTGCGCGGGATCAGCATATGCGTTGAAAATCGCATTTGCCAGGTCACAAACAGAATTCGAATTACTTGCGAGAGAAGTAAGCCTGCTGCAAGAGTGCAGCGGTCTCGACCATGTCATTCAGCTCTACGAATACGAATTGTGTCCCGCAACTCGTGGAATATTTTTGGTCATGGAGCTGGCCGCTGTCGGTGACCTGGGGAAATTTCTGGAGGCAAATGCAGATGCACATACGATTTGGACCGGAGTTGGTCCTGCGAAAAGCCGTGGAAAAGAGGAGCAAACTCCAAAAAAAGAACAGAGCGCAACCAGTCCCGAACCACATGAACCCCGTCCCGAAGCGCAGGAAACTAGTCCCGAACCGCATGAAAGCAGTCCCGAACCGGGTGATACCGTGGCGATTGACATGAAGCATGTCCACCCTCCATGTGAAGGCGTCAAGGACTTGGAGAATGGTAAAACTGTCCAAGTTTTGGGGATGCAGCAACGTGAGAGCGGGAAACTTCGCTCAGTTGATAACGCAGCTGGTGAAAACAACAAACATTCCGAATTTGATACCAGATGTCGTCGTGTCCGAGATTTATTCCTGCAGACCTGTATGGGTGTCAAAAATTTGCACTCGAAAAACATTATCCATGCAGATCTGAAGCCAGCAAATTTTCTTCTGTGTGAAAGAAATAACAATACCGCGTCGAATCGAAAAACCGTTCTCCCAATTACGGGCGACGATACCGTTGCGGCATTGGATGAATTGATGGTGGACAATTTCTGTGATACAATGACGCCAGTCGTGAAGGTCGCAGATCTTGGATTGGCTGACATGATACAGGGCGATAATTCTCATGTGACCCGACAAAGTCTTATCGGCACACTGCAGTTCATGGCTCCAGAGGCAATTTACCGACCGCCTGACGAAAAAACGAAAAAGGAAGAAGAAGAGGACAACGATTTTCTTCTCGGTGTGCAGAGTGAGCCCGATTTTAATGTTCAAAACGAAAGAGATGGCCTCATGGATCTGAATCTTACGAAGATTCGGCATGCCTCAGACATCTGGTCGCTTGGCGTCATTCTCTACTGGATGATATACAAGCGAACGCCTCACGCCCACCTCCGTCGTCAAGGAAAAAACCTAGTGCATCTAATCATGACAGACCCAACAATCGCAATCCAGTTCCAGCGAGGACGTGATAACTCTCAGGAATTCACTCGCCTCATTGAAATATGTAACGGCTGTCTTCAACGCAATCCTGATGACAGGTGGACAACGGATAGAATTTTAACGGAGCTCAACAAAGATCTGAAAGCGCAACCATACAATTTGGATGATCCCTCAAAGTCGCATCTTGCGGCGCCAGGTGTCCGTGGGACCTTGAAGATGGTGCGTCGTTGTGACGATAAGGCATTGGCATTTCAAGTGAAAACAGCGGTCCTCAGTACAGAAAACGGGAGGTCCAATAAGGAAGATCCCTTACTGGGAAATTTTCGGGCTTCTGCAATCGTTACTGGCAACAATT
>Ga0099797_101759_pt1 | contig 10680 bp, 13 predicted proteins | sample Uncmet_Sort48C_1_FD_89871 | JGI IMG/M metagenome (GOLD analysis project Ga0099797, IMG submission 89871) | Marine eukaryotic communities from CALCOFI LINE 67, Pacific Ocean - C012_Sort48C_1 | ecosystem: Environmental > Aquatic > Marine > Oceanic | place: Pacific Ocean: Monterey Bay | collected... | reverse complement strand
TATTTGCGTGCATTGATTTCGTGGAAGGCCGGGCGTTAGGGCGGAGCCAAGTTTTTCGTGTTTTTGGAGGTGCGCCAGTTCGGTTCGACATTTACGTGCGCACGGGACGTGTGGAGGTGGGGGCGTTCGCGTTCCAGACACGGCCAGGTTTTCGGGAGGAAACGTTGCATTTGCCGCAAGTTGCGTTTTCAAAATTAACGCGCAGCGGTGCATTTGCGAGAAAATGTGTCGCCCAAGAATACATTTCCAGCGACAGGTTTATTGTATTTCGTTCCGTTTCCAACTTTTTCAAATGTGGGTTTGGGTTTGTGCGGCAGGAATCGTGATCGGTCGTGCGCGCGAGGTTTGGCGCAGGCGGGGCGAGGGGGGCAGGCAGGCGGGGAGGCAGGCGCGGAAGGGGGTGCAGACGGGGCGGGCGGGACGGGCGGTGGCAGCGGTTTAGGCAGAGGCAGTTCCAGGCAGAGAGAGGCGGAGGCGGAGGCGGAGGGGGAGGCAGAGCGGGCTTTGCGTTCGCGATTTGCACATGATTGCTAAGGTTGCAATAAGTTGCACGTTGTTGCAGTTGTGTATTGTTTCAATATTGTTTTGTGGTGCGAGTGCAGTTCGCATTGTTAGTGGATTGTGTGGTTTGCGTGTCCGCGCGTTGCATCAGTACTACTGCGTTTTTCGCCGCGCAGGTGCAGTATTTTTTCAGTTGCCGTCGTCGGTGCCATGCCGATTGCGTTCGAGGGTCAAGGTTTGAAGTAATTTGTGTTGTCGTTTGCGGTGCCAACAAAAGGCATGCATTTCCTATGTATGTAGTAGTTTCTGTTCTTTTTTGGAGACTCGTCAAATCGTGCATCGGTGATGCCTTTCCCTCACGCGTTCTCCCACGGCTTCGATTGGTGGACTATTCAAGGCATGCGGCAGGGATTTGCTATGTTGCAACGGCCGTCTGCTTTTCTACAGTGCTGACAATCTCTCGTAGTAAGTTCGTTGTCAGCGAAGAGCATGTGAAGTTTTTGGAGCACGCTGTCATCCAGAATCCTGCATGCGGTCAAGGATGTGGGCCGTTGAGATGCATGGCGATGACTCCGTTTGCAGCTTTTGTCAACGATCGGCAGCATGGGTGCTCTTGCCATCGTTGATGAGCCAAGGGAGGCGATCTTGACGAAGTCGGATGGTGTTGGCGTGTCCTACTGGATCATCTCCATCGCGATGAGTGCGGCAACCGTGCTCTTCTTCGCTGAGGCCTCCACTGAGCGTGGGCACTGGCGGACTTCCCTGCACATTGGTGGCCTGGTCCCCTGTCGTGCACCGATACAACGACTGGAGCATCACCGTGTCTCTGCAGGTGATTGAGTTCAACCATGTTGCTGACTCTGCTGCGTGCCCCTGGACAGTGAGGCATTGCAGTGGATCTCTTGGGCCTCCCAGCGTTTGGCTGGGGGCTAGCCAGAGACGTTTGCCCGTGCCACTGAGTGGTGTGCCTGGCAAAACTTGATGCCAAGAACTCTTGGCCTCCTGGGGCTTCAGGCCTGTGTAATGGAGTAGAAAGAAAGAAAAGTTGTTGCTGTGTCAGTGTCATTGTGGATGTTGCTGCTTTCGTTGCTGTTGCAACTGCTGGTGCTTTTGTTTGTTCGCATTGCTTTTGCGTTCAGGTGCAGCAGCCACCATTGTAACATTCTCGTTGTCATTGTCGGTGCGCGCGTGTTGAAAACATGCGCGCGTCTTGCGCATATGTGTGTGTGCATATGTCATTGCTTACGCCATGTGATTGATTTGCGTGCATCGATCCATTTGTGTTGCCAGCGCTTGCTCGACATGGTGATTGTGTTTTTCCCTCGTGGCCAGCCAGGAGGTGCAATGTGCGTGTTGTCGCATTTTTGTTTTGCGCGCACATGTTTGTTTTTCGAGTGTTCGCGTTTGCGTTTGAGCTCCGCAGCAGTGAGCTATGCGTGTTTTGCGTGCATGCCCATGTCGTATGTTTTTTTAAGGATTCTCATATTGCACATTCATTTCTCTGTACGCGCTGCATGTCCGGCGCAATTTCTAATGATTCAAATGCAAAGCTGTTGTAACATTATGTTGTTTGGAATTGTTTCTCAAATTTGCAGTTGCAGAGGTTGAGGGAGCGGACGTTCATTTTTGTGGAAAGCCATTCCGGCCAATTTTGAATTGTTGTTGGGCGAGTTTTGCAGGCATTCATCAGTCATGCGCAACGCCATGCAGTTGATTGCAGTTGCCAAGCGATTCGAAACAATTTGAAAGCAACAAAGTTGCATACATTGCGGTTTGGTGGGTCATTGCAATTGTATTTTGTGGTGTTTCATATGATTGTCCAATGGGTCTGCTGCAGGACAATTGTCCATTGATTCGATGATTGAATGTTGCCAAGCAATTCGAAACAATTTGAAAGCAACAAAGTTGCATACACTGCGGTTCGGTGGGTCATTGCAACTGTATTTCGTTGTGGCCCATATGATTGTCCAACGGATCTGCTGCAGGACAATTGTCCATTGAATGTTGGTGCCCAAATGTAAATACTGGGCGCCATTGCGCGCATTTATTCCCCCCAACAGTGAAGCCGGGGGTTGTCGATGAGTTTTCTAAGCTTTATAAATCGTTTGCCGATTCCAAAATCCATAGGAAAGCATGCGTTTTGACACAAAACGCATAAAACATAGCGTGTTCTCATTGATTCCCATTTGTTTTTAATAGAGTCTCATGCTTTTTAATTTATTTGCTTGCTTAAATTCAGAAATGAAACATATAGTAGTTTTCTTCGCTTAAATTAAATAATGATACAGATAGTAATGGTTTCTGCTTGCTTAAATTCAAAAATGTAACAAATAGTAATGATCTTCTTCGTGTAAATTCAAAACATACACAAATTGTATTTGTTTGTTTGCCTGCAGGGATCGCTGTTGGGCTTAATTTTGCTTCGGTGTCATGAATGCAGAATTCTAAGTCTAGCATATTCTACCATGCTCAGGGTTGCGTGCGCACTTGCGTGCGACATGTGCGCGATTTGTGCGCGCGTCTGTGCACGACAGAAACGAGCGCAAGCATAGACACGTGGCTCTGCGCCGGGGTCAGGGTATGTGCTCTTCCTGGCGGAAAGATCGTTCAGGCTCTGCGCGTGGCTTGCTTTCAGTCGCCATTGTTTTGGCTCACTGTTGGCACCGTACTCCCGTCTCAGCAGCGATGTCATCCCCCAAATGCATTCAACGCTTTCTGACTGCGACCGCGAACCCCCCGCTCCGCATCGTCTGCCCCATTCTTTTCGCACCCCCAAATGCAACGGAAGGAACGTTTTTGAATGAACATTTCAATCACGGACCTCAACAAGGCAGGGCCTGAACCGTACCCCTTAATCCCTCCCTATCTTAAGTCACTACCCTCTATTCAGGTTTTGTCAATCCTACGCTATTCCAAATGAGTCGGCGCTTGCGAAAGCTATCCCAAGCAGCTTGCAGGCTTCTTCCTGATGTCTTTTTCGGTTATCCTTGGCACCAATCCAAATCGGTTGCTTCACGGTCCCTGATTCCACTTGGCATCGTTTGTGTTTTGCAAGGCTTGGCCGGCTAGCCGATTTTGTGGCACCCCGAAGCTACTAGAAATAAGCTTTTCATTGTAGCGGCACAGATTTCTATCCTCCCCTAAAAGGCTGTTGTGGCACCTCCTAAGCCTTTGTCTCTTTGTTGCGGAGTGCGAAAGACGCCGCGTCTTTGCTGGCTGCGAATGATTCTCCCCCCCCCGGCAGTCTTCGGGCCTATTGCAGGGCGCGTCTTGCGGCGCGATCCCTGCTCCTGGCGCATCTTTCCGGTATGGCTTCCGTTGTACCGCCTGGGCGTAAAGGTGGGCAGCGGAGCTCCGTCGACATTTTCGGACCATGCTTGTCTCCATGGATTCCTTGCAAAATATGTTTGCAGAGTAACGCAAGGGCGCGCGCATTACGAGAAGTCGTTGACGCGTTGCGCTTGCAGACTTTTTGCGGTTTCTCGTTTGAAGGTGCTCAAGACCATTGAGCTATTTGGTTTCGTTTTGGGAAGCATTGCCCCGCGAATCGTTCGGCAATGCCCGCTCAAGCGGGCGCAGTTTTTCACCAGTGCCGCTTGGAAAAATCAATGGAGATGTTACAGTATTTGGCAATGCTAGCTATGAAGCCAGTCCATGGTCACTTCGAAGTTTGCAGTGTTGGATTGTGGCAGCCATGCAAAGGTTGTCTTTGCATTGGGTTTGTTGGTTTGAGACCTGCGCGCGTTGCCGTCGGAGCGCGGTGTTTGCGTTGCTTGTGTTGTTTGCAGCGCTGGGTGGGGGACAAGGTGCTGAAAACGCTTCAATGCCAGATTCTGTGTTACATGGCGAGAACCACTATGATTTGGAATCTTCCGAGTACGTCAAGGTTATGCCTGACAATGTTGTGGCAGAGGGAGCGTGGACCGGAGCAAATTTTGATGTTTTTTTGGGGCCAAGACCCGCGGGTTTCTTCACCAAGGTTTTTCTTTTGTATGGAGAAGAAAGGACGGAGAGCACCGAGAACATGCATGCCAAAAGCCTCAGAGCGTTTGCCCAAATGTTCAGAATGCAAAGTGGACAGCCGACTGGTTGCTTGGTACTTGAAGTAGGGCATGGCAAGGAATGTTGCCTTAAAGCGCGTGGACCTTGGACAAGAAGGAGGCAGAGAACATGGAGGTTCTTTGTCTGCATGGTCTGATTGGGTGTCCTTCGACCCATGTCAGCAGTATTGCGCAGACTGTCGCACAGACCGTCGTGCAAGTGTATTTGGGTCCGCCGGGCGTACTAGCAGGGGCTTTATGGGTGCATGGTTAGCGCACGAAGGGCGGGCTGTACAGTGCAAGTCCGATCTTGGACGGAATGCTTCACAAAAAGGGTTCAACCCCAGATGACCGTCTGATCTGATGACGACATTTTCGGTAGTCACGAGCAAAGGCGTTATGATTGTAGTCTCTGCCCATGAGCGTCGCTAGCAGCACACTGTTCCTTTTGTAGTTGAATACATTTGCGGTGATTGTTTGTTTGCGCGTGTTGCTTGCATCTGCAGGTCATTTGCTGCTCAATTGCAGGTTCATGCATTTTCATATTGTTTAGGTGGTCAATCTTGCCATCGCATGAGTTTCGCGTGCATATCCCGCAGCTGGCGTTTTGCAGTTGTTCGCACGTGCTGTTTTTTTCGCGAACCAAATTTCGCAAGCAAATTTGTGGAATCCCTCGAAGCACGTCGCGCGGCACGGGCGCCGAGAGAGAGCTGCAGTGTCGCCAAGACGATGTGTTTGCACGACAGAGAAGGCGAACAATTTAGCGGCCACAGCATTGGCGCTGGTTGTTGAAAGCTTACAGGTGTAAGTACTTGCGCCAATTTCAGCAATTTGCAATTTTGGGGTGCATTGCCGTTGTGATTGGAGCAAATTGCAGCGCCCGTAGAGTTAACCAACACGGAGTGAAATCACAAAGGATTTCAAGGTTTCAAAGTGATAATTTGCTAATGCGATTGCAGGCAAGCGCGCATTTGCCTTTTTCAATGATGCGTTTCTGTCGGCACAGTGAAATTTCATTTGACCTATTGTTCAAAACATGTTTCCGACTCTGTGCCCTTATGTTTCCATAAGATTTTGGATCAAGTCGTTGTCGGGTCAATGATTTGAGTCCCTTACTGCATTTTCTATTGTACCTGCAGGCTCGCGCATGCTTCAATGACCTAAACTCCTGGTCAGTACTTAGCCTCCACTACTACTAGCATGATGGTTGTGACGCAATTGCACCGGTTGCAGTTCCTGCAGACTTAGTGTCCGTTCCCATTGGACCGGCAAATGTTTAGTGTGCTGCAATGTGGCCAGGCCAAGCTGAACACCACAGTGCTTTTCATGAGCCTGTGAGTTTTCCGCTTGTCCATGGTTAGTCTACTGATTGCAACGACGACGCAGCGATGCCCTTCCCAAGCTTTGGTACTGCATCTAAGCATTTTGAATTTAACGTTTTGCATGTTGATATTTGCAGTGCGCGAGTGCTTGCATACATAGGCTTAAGAGCGCATGCGACATGTGTGCATGTCACGTATTCTGCATGCATGTTGAGTTCGCAGGGAGCGACCGTTGGAGAGCACAGGGACTTGCTTCGAATGTCAGCTTGCATGAAGGGCCGCAGTGTTGTTGTGAGATCGGGAAGCAGAAGCCCGCAGGTTGCCGAGCCAGGTTGCGCAGCCGCCCGCAACTTCTCGTGAACATGTTCTCGCTGTACGGTTCTAGGGGAAGCGCAGCCAGGTTTGCATGTTTGGGTGTGACATGCTCCAATGGATGCCATGTCTGGGGCCCGTGAGGTGCCCTCTCCATTACATGTTGTCTCTTTCCACTGGACACCTTGTCTGCTGTGCACCCTCTCTACTGTTTGTGGGACACCCTCTCCATTGGACACCCTCTCTTCGGGACGCAGGTTCTTTTGTACACCCTTTTCATCGAACACCCTCTGCTTTGGACACCGTGTGGCAATGTCTTGCGATACCTCCTCACTGGATGTAGTGAAGCGCGTTCTTGAATTCTGATAAGCACTATTGCTGCACCGCAAGCTGAACTGTGATTCGAATGTCAGTATTGGGTTTCGCTTGTTTTTCCGGCATTGCCATCGCTTTGCAGGCATTCTACTACCATGGTATGGGTCCTGAAGGCAAATGGGCTGGTTGGGCACCATTCAGTGATTGGTTTCGCTACGAGGTTTTGTTGCGACCGCATGCTAGTATGGAGCATGAATAGCTGCATCAGTTTCTTCTTCCAACTCTCTGTTCGTCTTCCGCAAATGGCTTCGCTCAGGTCACAAACGATTAGTGTCTCAAGTTGTCACTGCCTGGCTGACTGCTGATCTAATGTTTGACTTCAATTCATGGACATCTCACGTCACTCAACAGTGGACAGTGCGGTCGAGGGCCTCGGGCCCAGAAGCGTAGCGGAGAGCAACCGCTTGACTCGTGCGTTTAGACGCGCTTCTCCTGGAGCGTTTCTCGAGGGTCGACAGCAACCAGAACAATTCTGGCCATTGTTAGGCGCCACGCCTTCAACAAGAACTGCGATCTCTGCGGCAGCACGCCCGAGACTTTCCCTAAGCTTCTGTTGTCTGTCCTGAGATTCTGCTGCCTATGCTGCTTCTGTTGTCTGTCGCGCGCTTCTGCTGTTTTTCGTGAGCTCTGCCAAGTCTGGGGCTTCGTCCCTTGCCAGTGGCGTGTCTTGCGCTGCTGCGTGGCATAAGCACCCATAAGCTCAAACATGTTTCGATGTTCTGCATGACATGTACATGTTTCAATTGTGGCTGAAGCCGCAACAAGCCCAAGACCTTCCCTAAGCTTCCGCTGTCTGTCCTGAGTTTCTGCCTATCCTGCGTTTGTCGTCTATCGCGCGCTTCTGCTGTTCGTTGTGAGCTCTGCCAAGTGTGGAGCTTCGTTCCTTTCCTGTGGCATGTCTTGCGTTGCTGCCTGCCATAAGCTCAAACATGTTTCGATGTCCTGCGTGAAATGTACATGTTTCAATTGTGGCTGAAACCGCAACAAGCCCAAGACCTTCCCTAAGCTTCTGCTGTCTGTCCTGAGTTTCTGTTGCCTATCCTGAGTCTGTCATCTGTCGCGCGCTTCTGCTGTTTGTAGTGAGCTTTGAAGTCTGGGGCTTCATTCCTTTCCAGTGACCTGTCTTGCGTTGCTGCCTGGCATAAGCTCAAACATGTTTCGATGTCCTGCGTGAAATGTACATGTTTCAAGTGTAGCTGAAGCCGCAACAAGCCCAAGACCTTCCCTAGGCTTCCACTGTCTGTCCTGAGTTTCTGCCTATCCTGCTTCTGTCGTCTGTCGCGCGCTTCTGCTGTTTGTAGTGAGCTTTGAAGTCTGGGGCTTCATTCCTTTCCAGTGGCTATCCTGCTTCTGTCGTCTGTCGTGCACTTCTGCTATTTGTCGTGAGCTTTCCCAAGTTTGGGGCTTTGTTCCTTTCCTGCGGCGTGTCTTGCGTTGCTGCTTGGCATAAGCTCAAACATGTTTTCATGTCCTGCGTGAAATGTACATGTTTCAATTGTGGCTGAAGCCCTGTCGGTCCACCTCTCCTCTTTTAGGTTGGCCCACCTCCACTGTGTTGACTATCCTCCCATCCACGAGGCTCTGCTCCCGAAGCCGCAACAAACCCAAGACCTTCCCTAAGCCTCGGCTGTCTGACCCGAGTTTCTGCTGCCTATCCTGCTTCTGTCGTCTGTCGCGCGCTTCTGCTGTTTGTCGTGAGCTCTGCCAAGTCTGGAGCTTTGTTCCTTTCCTGTGGCCTGTCCCGCGTTGCTGCCTGACATAAGCTCAACTATGATTTGGTGTCCTGCGTGAAATGTACATGTTTCAATTGTGACTGAAGCCGCAACAAGCCCAAGACTGTTCCTAAGCTTCCGCTGTCTGTCCTGAGTTTCTGCTGCCTATCCTGCTTCTGTCGTCTGTCGCGCGCTTCTGCTGTTTGTCGTGAGCTCCGCTAAGTCTGGAGCTTCGTTCCTTTCCTGTGGCATGTGTTGCGTTGCTGCCTGGCATAAGCTCAAACATGTTTTGATGTCCTGCGTGAAATGTACATGTTTCAATTGTGACTGAAGCCCGCAACAAGCCCAAGACCTTCCTTAAGGTTCCACTCTCTTTCCTGAGTTTCCGCTGCCTATCCTGTTTCTGTCGTCTGTCGCGCGCTTCTGCTGTTTGTCGTGAGCTCTGAGTCTGCCACGTCTGGAGCTTGTTTTTTTCCAGCGGCATGTCTTGCGTTGCTGTCTGGAAAAAGCTCAAATATGTTTTGATGTCTTGTGAGAAATGTGCATGTTTCAATTGTGACTGAAGCCCGCAACAAGCCCAAGACTTGCCCTATGCTTCCGCTGTCTGTCCTGTGTTTCTGCTGCCTATCCTGCTTCTGTCGTCTGTCGCGCGCTTCTGCTGTTTGTCGTGAGCTCTGCCAAGTCTGGGGCTTTGTTCCTTTCCTGCGGCGTGTCCTGCGTTGCTGTCTGGCATAAGCTCAAACATGTTTTCATGTCCTGCGTGACATGTACATGTTTCAATTGTGGCTGAAGCCGCAACAAGCCCAAGACCTTCCTTAAGCTTCCGCTGTCTGTCCTGAGTTTCTGCTGCCTATCCTGCTTCTGTCGTCTGTCGCACGCTTCTGCTGTTTGTCGTGAGCTCTGCCAAGTCTGGAGCTTCGTTCCTTTCCAGTGACACGTCTTGCGTTGCTGCCTGGCATAAGCTTAAATATGTTTTCATGTCCTGCGTGAAATGTACATGTTGCAAGTAAGGCTGAAACCACAACAAGCCCAAGACTGTTCCTGAGCTTCTTCTGTCTGTCCTCAGTTTCTGCTGCCTATCCTGCTTCTGTCATCTGTCGCGCGCTTCTGCTGTTTGTCGTGAGCTCTGCCAAGTCTGGAGCTTCGTTTCTTTCCAGTGACACGTCTTGCGTTGCTGCATGGCATAAGCTTGAATATGTGTTCATGTCCTGCGTGAAATGTACATGTTGCAAGTAAGGCTGAAACCACAACAAGCCCAAGACTGTTCCTGAGCTTCTTCTGTCTGTCCTCAGTTTCTGCTGCCTATCCTGCTTCTGTCATCTGTCGCGCTCTTCTGCTGTTTGTCGTGAGCTCTGCCGAGTCTGGAGCTTCATTCCTTTCCAGTGACACGTCTTGCGTTGCTGCCTGGCATAAGCGCAATCATGTTTGATGTCCTACGTGAAATGAACATGTTTCAATCGCGACTGAAGTCGCAACAAGCCCAAGACTTTCCCTTAGCTTCCGCTGTCTGTCCTGAGTTTCTGCTGCCTATCCTGCTTCTGTCGTCTGTCGCGCGCTTCTGCTGTTTGTCGTGAGCTCTGTCAAGTCTGGAGCTTTGTTCCTTTGCAGTGACACGTCTTGCGTTGCTGCCTGCCATAAGCGCAAACATGTGTTCATGTCCAGCTTGAAATGTACATGTTTCAATTGTGACTGAAGCCTCAACAAGCCCAAGACTGTTCCTAAGCTTCCGCTGTCTGCCCTGAGTTTCTGCTGCCTATCCTGCTTTTGTTGTCTGTCGCGCGCTTCTGCTGTTTGTCGCGAGCTCGGAGTCTACCAAGTCTGGAGCTCGGTTTCTTTCCAGTTGCGTGTCTTGCGTTGCTGTCTGGCATAAGCTCAAACATGTTTTGATGTCCCACGGGGAATGTACATGTTTCAATTGTGACTGAAGCCGCAACAAGCCCAAGACTGTTCCTAAGCTTCCGCTGTCTGTCCTCAGTTTCTGCTGCCTATCCTGCTTCTGTCGTCTGTCGCGCGCTTCTGCTGTTTGTCGTGAGCTCTGCCAAGTCTGGGGCTTTGTTCCTTTCCTGCGGCGTGTCCTGCGTTGCTGCCTGGCATAAGCTCAAACATGTTTTGATGTCCTGCGTGAAATGTACATGTTTCAATTATGACTGAAGCCCGCAACAAGCCCAAGACCTTCCCTAAGCTTCCGTTGTCTGTCCTGAGTTTCTGCTGCCTATCCTGCTTTTGTTGTCTGTCGCACGCGTCTACTGTTTGTCGTGAGCGCTGCCAAGTCTGGGGCTTCGTTCCTTTCCAGTGGCATGTCTTGCGTTGCTGCCCAGCACAAGCTCCAACATGTTTGTATGTCCTGCGTGAAATGTACATGTTTCAATTGTGGCCGAAGCCGCAACAAGCCAAAGACCTTCCGGAAGGTTTCGTTGT
>Ga0099797_101758_pt1 | contig 10691 bp, 9 predicted proteins | sample Uncmet_Sort48C_1_FD_89871 | JGI IMG/M metagenome (GOLD analysis project Ga0099797, IMG submission 89871) | Marine eukaryotic communities from CALCOFI LINE 67, Pacific Ocean - C012_Sort48C_1 | ecosystem: Environmental > Aquatic > Marine > Oceanic | place: Pacific Ocean: Monterey Bay | collected... | reverse complement strand
CAGATAAACGCCGTACGACCAATAAACAACAACATGTTCCGGATTCATGATATTACAAACATCAAAAGATATGCGGTTTGCATTTCGCGAATGATAGACGTATTGTATTTTCAATGGGTTGATATTATTACTGAACAGGAACCGACACGATGGTGCAGTTCTGTTGACTCATTTTTATTCGGATTTTTCACAGAAACATTATTTTTTTTTTCGTCTCCAGGACGCGGTGGTTCGCATTTCTTCTCCGAAAATTTTTTCTGAAAGTCCATTAGATTTTTTCTATCTTTTGAAAACAGAAACTTGGATTGCGGGAAGGACCATGACTTGTCGTGTGCGGGAAGATAACCGTGTGGGAATTATGAATATGTCAATCGGGTTCCTTCTCGGAGCAGCCGGCTCTGCCCAAACTTCATTATTCAATGAAAGTTTCCGAAAAATGACCTATTGCAGAAAAGAGTTTTTATCCGAAGGAAACAAATTTTGTGATATTATATATTATATACAACTACGCTTTAGAAGAAGATATTTTGTGTGTGGGATCGTTTTCACAGAATCCGTATAAAACGCTTTTTTCAAAGCTAAAATTATAAGATACTTTTTTCTTCATCGGAAGCAGAGCCATCAAGATGAACCAGCGAATCTCTCGCGAGAGAAATATGGGGCGCCCGGTTTCTACATTCGGCGTCGTGGTGGCCACCTTTGTCTCCGGTCTCATGGGAGGAGCATTGGTCCCCGGAGTTGCGCAAGCTTTGGTCGATCCGCAGAAGACGTTTCTTGGCAAGCACACGCCGAGCTTCCTCCAGGTAACGCCGAGTTAGGCAGACTATCACATTGGTGAGTTGATAGAAATGCGCGATCGTGATGCCGACGAGTGGAGGAAGGGATATGTCACATCGCTGGAACCCCTTAACGTTGCCTTCGAGCGCGAAGGCCGGTCTGGAAAGGGATATTCGTGGCACCAAACTCGCAGAATAAGCGTTCCTCAGGGTACCATCGCAGATGGGCGAAAGTGCGATGGCAAAATGACCGGCAAGTGCACTTTGACCTGGCCGAATGGAGACAAGTACGTGGGCCGGTGTGTAGAGGGCCACATGCACGGCAGGATGGGCACACTGACCGACGCGACTACTGGAGCAAAGTATGAGGGCAATTTTTCAGAGGACAAGTTGGACGGCCGCGGCGTTCTAACATTTTCGCATGGAGAAATTGAAATCCGCTACATTGGCGAGTTTTCAGCGAATTTCGAGATGCAGGGCGCGGGCTACATGACATTGTCAGATGGGGAGTTCGAGTCAGATTATCGTGGTGAGTTCCGGAAAAATAACTGGCACGGCAAGGGCTTCTTCACATGGCCAAATTCGAAAAACTTTGGTCATGAGCAAACGTACTTAGGTGATTTCGAGAACCATAAGATGCACGGCAAGGGCACCCTCACTTTTTCAAACGGGAGAAGTTGGGTGGGCAACTTTAAAGACGACAAGGCGGACGGAATGGGAGAGTGTCAAGAATGGCGCTCCTGGCCGTCCGGCATTCCGAAGAAGACTTCCGTGGAGACAACCACGTCGGAATACTGCAAGAACATGGATTTTTATGTCGGACAGCCCGTTAAGGCGCGCATGACGGACGGCCCGTTGAAGGAGTGGAGTCACTTAAGGGGAGTGGCCCCCCGGGTCTATTCGATAGATCCGCTTAAGTGCACACATTTGGACGGACCACCTTGGGACCCCTCGGATGCCCGATTTGCGCTCCGTTTGGACGAAGTCATGCCGTTGACGGAGACGGAGCTGCAGAAAGTATTGCCGGAGCACAGAGAGGCGGTGCAGAAAGCGGCAGCGGCGAAAGCGGCAGCGGAGGAAGCGGCGGCGTCGGAGAAGGCGGCGGTGGAGAATTGGGCGGCGGAGAAGGTGGCGGCGGAGAAGGCGGCGGCGGCGGCGGAGAAGGCGGCGGTGGAGAAGGTGGCGGCGGAGAAGGCGGCGGTGGAGAAGGCGGCGGCGGAGAAGGCGGCGGCGGAGAAGGCGGCGGCGGAGAAGGCGGCGGCGGAGAAAGCGGCGGCGGAGAAGGCGGCGGCGGAGAAGGCGTCGGCGGAGAAGGCGGCGGCGGAGAAAGCGGCGGCGGCGGAGAAAGCGGCGGCGGCGAAGAAAGCGGCAACGGCGGAGAAGGCGGCCCGCGCTGAGCTCGACCTGCACCAAGATCGAGTTGAGCACCAAGATCAAAGGGTGGTGACAGAAGAAGAAATGAGGATGTGGCAGATACGCAACATACGCAACTTTGTAGCTCGGGAGATGAGGGCTGGACGAAGCGGAAACGGGCCAATGTCAATGTCCGTTGATTACGGTCCCGACTATGATGACGTTGGTTATTATTATTCGTATGGTCGTATTGTTTATACCCGTCGAGACGGTCATAATTAGAGACTGTCCCGTAATTGATTCATTCTACGAATCTCCGGAAAATATTTCTGGACACCCTCCTCCCCCATTTTCACGATCAAAAAGTTTTGATGGGTAACCCTTTTATGGCGACACCCTAAACCACCAAAAAACCCTCAGCCCCCTTACCCCAAGTTGCCGGGACACGCATGCGGATCTTTCCTTCGTGGTTACGATGCGACGAAAAATTTCCGCGGTTCTAAGTAAGTATCCGGAGAAAAGATAGCCGGCTTCTAAGTAAGTATTCGTTCTAAGTGAGTTACCGCGTCCGGAGAAAAATTAAGTATTATAATCGGCCCGCGGTTCTACGATCTCGTGCAACTGTGGTGAAGAATCCCGATAGGCTATTTGACAGTATGTTTTGATAATTATTTTGTTTTCTTCACGGAATCAATTATGTTTCCGAATTCATGAAAACTCCAATCCTCCCCCATACGTTTCAGAGGACACCCATTCCTCGCCATTTTGACCCCCCCGTTCCTTGCAATTGGGAGTATTCTACAACTGTCCGGAGGACAGTATCTATGATAAGATGAACATTTTGTCTATCATGTATAATACCCTGAAAGAAATTTAAGAGGAAAAGGCACATGATGATCATATTTCGTTCAATCCGGTGTTCTCGAAGCCATTGGACCGTTCAATTTTTCAGAAGGTGACGCATTTCCGAAGCATGTAAGATCACGAATGTTATCTTGTGCGGTGCACAATTCTCAAGTGTCTCGAATGGTAGATGTTTTATTTTGAATGGGTTGATAGACTCAAACGGAACCGTCACGATGCTGCAGTTCTTTCAGTTCATGTCTATTCGCATTTTTCGCACAAACAATAACATTATTTTTTCTTGCGCCACCAGGACGACAATTTTTTCTGAAAGTCCATTAGATTCTTTCTATCTTTTGGAAACAGATATTTGGATTGCGGGAAGGACCATGAGTTGTCGTGTGCGGGAATATAATCGTTTGGGAATTATGAACATGTCAATCGACTTCCAACTCGGAACAACCGGCTCTGCCCAAACTTCATTATTCAATGAAAGTTTCCGAACAATGACCTATTGCAGAAAAGAGTTTTTATCCATAAAGAAACAAATTTTCTAATATTTATTACGCTTAGTAGCCTTAAGCGTTCCGGACCGTTCTGGACCGTTCCGGACCGTCCACCTCCGCGTTCCGGACTGGCGACCTCTGCGTTCCGGACCATTCCGGGCTGGCTGCCCAACCCCACCATACAGGAATCAATGATATAATGTTCACGATACAATCTTAGTCAAGTATCAAAGAATCTATCGCCATTGAAAAATCGCGGGGATCTTTGTCAACAGCCGACCTCTGAGAAAACCGTGGCCTCCGAGAACCCGTTCCTCTGCCTGCCCGCGCGCTTGCGCGCAGCGAGGTTTTTGGGGGCTGTAGCTCGCTCCCTACACATCCAACCCTAGAGCCCGCACAAAAAGGTCAGCTCAAACACAGGTTGGCCTGTGCCCAAGCAGCTCTATTGTTTTAGGTGGGTTGAATTTTTTTTTGCGTCGGAGCGGCGTCGCGCGCGCGACAGGTCGCGCGTCTTGGTCTGCGGAAGCGACCATCATCTCCGGAACGCGGTCCGGAACGGTCCAGAACGGTCCGGAACGCATAAGGCTACTAATCCTATTTATTACATACAACTACGCTTCATACTTTGTGTGTCGGATCGTTTTCACAGAGTTCAAATTTTTCATAGCTGCAGAAAAAAATATTTTCAAAGAAGACGAACCAGTGATAATAAAATGATGTCGACTTCAATCCGTTCTTTCGCCGTTCCGATCTTCGCTGCGCAATTGTGCATGCACATTGACAGCCTCCTATCTGGGCCAGCGGTGATGCCGATGGTTCAGGCGCTCCAAATCGGGAGAACTCCGAAGCACCACCTGTCGCAAGCCGATTCCGGGAATCCGCAGGAGGGTGAGATCGAGGTATATAAGATTCCTTCGGGGCTCAGGTTTTTAGGATGCGAGGTTAGGGCTCTTGGGATTCGGGGTTCTGGTATTAAATATGTTGATTCATTCTGGTAATATAGCATTCGGGGTTCTAAATGATGATTATTGGTAAAAAAGGCCGCTCCATCGAGCCGTGGCACCCCTAGCAGTGCTGCTGCCATTGCTGGAGCATCGCACGACGTGGAGCCATTTGAAAACGTCGAAGACGGGTCTGAGGATTACATCATCCTGGAACCTTCGGAAACTGACGATAGCGTCGAAGACGAGGATCCTGTTTCGCGACAGCTGGAACAGCGGGAGAAGTATCGAGTTTGCAGAGCGATCGCTGTCCGCTGTTCGCGGGCGACGGTGAGCGAGCGCGCACAACGTGCTGTCGGTTTCCTGTATCGAAGAGGCCAGATTTTGTGCAACAGGTGTTCTCGCGCTGGCGGGTTTTTAGCAAAACCGGTGGTGACTCCGATTTACATGCGTGCCAAAAACCTCGGCGTCCCCGATTTCTATGAGAGCAAAGTCCCCGATTTTATAAAAAACAAAATCAATTGCAACAACGCAGCCGAGTTCATCAACAATCAACTTCTGAACGGGTTTCAGAAGTCGGTCGCCCCCGCCTGTTTCGATGACAACGCGCACAAGGTAGATTCCGCCGACGCGTTTTGTTTGCAGAACGACGTCGTCACGGCCTTTAGGTGCGAAAGGAGGGGTGCTTTGGCGTTGCGAAGAAGTAGTGCGGCCGATCAAGAGCTGAAGTTCGCAGAAGCACAGAAGAAAGCCGCGATCAAAAACTTTCTCTCTTGGGGACTCCGCCGAGCGGGGGAAACCTTGGAACGGTGGGAACTGGAAGAAAACATATTGGGCGGTGGCAGTGTTTTTGTATAAATATATTTTGTTTTCTTCACGCGGAATTATATTAATATTTTTCCGAATCAATTCATGAAAACTCTCTAATCATCGGACCCCAATTCAATTTCCCCGCAATTTTGGCAGACCTTTCACAATAATTATTGCACAAGTATGATATTGGCAATATCATACTTGTGCAATAATTACTTGTGCAATATCATACTTGCACACAGAGGAGGACCGAATATGCAATATCATATTGCATATTCGGTCCTCCTCTGTGTGCAGCTCTCTGCTGCTGTGCAACTCTAGTATTAATACAGGCGGTGTAGTCAATCCACCGATGCGAATCTTTTATTCTGAGTAATATATATCATTCATGTGACGAAGTTAATTATTTTTCCGGATCCATGATATTTAGATTACTCACGTTTCGGAGGAACCGCGTTTCTCGCAATTTTGTCAGACCGTATTGGTGAATTTTCGTCTAGTAGTAGACTCAAGTTCAAATTTTTTGTATTGCAGACTTGAGAAGACACATGACTATAATACACCCTCGCTCGTATTACCTAGTGGATGTGCAGGTCTCTGCTACGCGGGGCTTTCCCGTGCGACAGGGGACCGTTGGCGTTTCAGGGGACCCCCCATTCCCCGCAATTTTGACTCCCGCCGTTCCTTGCAACTGGCAGTATTGTACAACTGTCCCATTAAGGACAGTATCTATGTTGATAAGATGAACATTTTGTCTATCATGTTAAAATACCCTGAAAAAAATTTAAGAGGAAATGGCACGTGATCTGATGATCATACTTCGTTAAATCCGGTGTTCTCGAAGCCATTGGATCATCTACTGTTTTCGGAAGTTTGCAGCAGCATTTTCGGAAGTATGCGAGATCATGAATGTTGAATGGGTAGATAGATTCAAAAGGAACCGGCACGATTGTGCAGGCCTTTCTCGATTCGTTTTTCTTCGCATATTTGTACAGAAACCTTTTTTTCTCTTCGCACCCGTGGGCCGCTATATTTAATTTCTTCGATTGTTTTGGCTGAAAGTCCCTTGAATTTTTTCTATCTCATTGTATATTATAGAGAGATGCGGGAAGAAGATGAGTCGTGCGGGAAGAAGTGACTCGAATCTCAAATTTTTCAGCTGTACGGGAATCTACTAAGTAATAATAGACGGACCATAAATTAAATGAATCGTTCCCATAAATTGAATGAATTTCGGAAATGAAATTATAATAACAATGTAATAACACCTCGCAGTTTCGAAAACGTTTTTAATTAAGCGTGTATACAACTTGAAATTTAAACTCCCCTCTAAAAAACCAATTTACCGATTTCGTGAATTAATTTGAATAATAGTTCATCAAAGATGCAGCATCAAGCTATGAACCAAACGCAGAATTATTGGGCTGGCGCGGCCGCGGGAAGCCAAGGTACCAAATATTATTGTTAACTTGAATTGTTTAGTACTACGTACAGTATAGTATACCCTACATATTACATGACTGCTCATTTTTCGACTAGAAAGTGTGGGGGCCACTTTTTCATTGACAAAGAAGCGCGTTGCTATCAAGAAGTTCATTGAGAAAGAACCTTTCCTGAAAAGTACTATAAAAAAGTTTTTGATAATATATATATTTCAGGAAAGGAAAAAAAGTCAAAAACACAACACAAAATTATTTCAGGTGGTCAGCCGCAGATGAGCCGCATCCAGCAATACAACAATGACCAGCAGTACGGCTACGAAAACTCTCAGCAGTACGGCTACCAGCAGCAGCCGTCGGTCGGCTTCGGCCGCCCACAGCAGCAGCAACAGCAGCAGAAGCAGCAGCCGCAGTATCATGCCCAGCAGCAATATGAACACCCGCAGCACCAGCAGCAAACTGCTGCACCAGCAGCGAATACTGGGTTTGCCCAAACAGCAACCCAGCAGCAGCAGCAGATGATGGTGACTCAACAACAGCAACAGCAGCAAATGATGATGCCTCAACAACAACAGCAGCAGCAGCAAGTACAACAACAGCCTCCTCAAGCAGCACAACCACCCCAAAATTATGGGTCCCAGCAGCAGCCAGGGTCCAGTGAGGGCTTCAGCTGGACCGAGGAGCACGCCCCGCCGCCCCGGCGGCAGTTTCCGAAGCCGGATCACATGAAGCAGGCGCACGAGCAGACTAAGGACCCGTCCGCCACGAGCCGGTTTTTCACGTCCACGGGGTCGTACCTGTGGGGCGGTTTGAAGTCGATCGGCAGCAAGATTTCGGCTTTAGTGGGAAGCGCGCTGGGGTTCATGGACTTGTTTCCGAAAGACGCCAAAGTGGTGTTCTTCGGCCTGGACAACGCGGGCAAGACCACGCTCTTGAAGGCATAAAAAAATATAATTTCTGTAATAGTTTAAGTATCGAAACATTAAGTGTTATCCGGCCCTGTTCAGTGGTATTACACAATTGGTATACTATACTATGCACCACAAATGTATCCTAAATATTACAAGAATGTGATCATGACACAAGAGCTTCTTCTATTCATGACACAATATTAACGTCCATACTATACTAGGAGTACTATGTATGTGCCTCTTCCTCCAATCAATCGCTGGATTGATTTGAATAATAAGGTCCTGGAAAATGAGAAGATCGGCGTGCACCAGCCGACGGGCACTCCCCAGCACGGCATGTTCAAGTACAACGGGCGCACCATCCATGCCCGCGACATGGGCGGGCACGAAACCGCGCGCCGCCTGTGGAAGGACTACGCGATCGGGATTGATGCGGTTAAATTTTTGATGTTTAAATTGGTCATTATTAACGCCATTTATTGAACAAGATTTTATAACTTTTAAGGAGCTGTTGCACCTACGGAATTCATCACGTAATATCAGACTATAATATAAAATGAATATGATAATAAAGGTTTTCTTCATCGTGGATAGCGCGGACCGCACGAGGATGGACGAGGCCAAGGAGGAGCTGCAGCGGCTTTTTCAGATGGAGGCGCTCGAAAACGTGCCGTTCGCGATTCTCGGTAACAAAGTTGACAAGCCCACCGCGTGCTCCCCGGACGAGTTCGCTTCTTTACTCGAATTGCCGTACACGCACGCCAACTCTTCGAAAGATCGCAAGTACACGTACGGCTACCGCCAAAACGCGCAGGGGCAGCAGGGCGGCCCCGTGAGCGTGTTCATGTGCTCCTTAATCCACAGAATGGGCTATAAGGAGGCCTTTGAGTATATGAGCGACATGCTCAAAATGCAGCAAAAACAGCAACAGCAGCAATCTTAAGATTGAATCTACAGTAGTTCATACTACTTTAATAGTGTTGTTTGTTAATGTTGTTGTTGCATACTATCATAAGCCATGTTAGGGATTCAGCGAGGGATGAATATCGCGATATGAGGCGCGGGTGTAAAAAATTGTTGCTAAAGTTGTTGTAGCGAAGTAATACAAGTATAATAAGCGTACTTATTATTCCTACATTAATGTATTCTGCAAAAAAATAATCTATAATTCACGCAATCTATTAAGTCTATTAAAGTCTTATTCGACTATAAAATTTGACAAAAAAACAAGTGTTGTAGCATGCACGTCAACCTCATAAAAATCTTGAATGGGGCCCCTCCCCATAATAGTACTACACACGTATCATAACTACCACATCGTACCGCCCCTCGGTACAACCACGTGTTTAGAAAGTTGCTCCTAGCGTCCCCCGAATGCTTCTCCAGCAGGAGACTATTATATGTAATGAATATCCTCATACCGCAATTACTGAGAATATATTGTGTGCACACAATGAAAGTTCGGAGGAAATGTTTTCCTTCTTAGGAATTGATTTCTATAATAAAGAAATCGCTGCAAACTGATCCCGACTATCAGTGTGTATGTATACTATCAAAGTAATGTCACCGTGGTACAATTTTGTAGCTATAGTATAGTTTCCACCTATACCCTGGAGAATGCATTCGACATGACGTAATTAATACCCCCCCCACATATAATACACGAAAACAGCTGGTCAACTTTATGTGTAGGTTGGAAATCAGTCTGTACATAAACGCATTAAAGTACAGTATTGAGGAGGACGTCCCAACAAGCGTGCATGCTCATCACATATCCCCACGAAACATGTATAATACATTTCCCCCGTCAATGTGTTTATCATAAAATGGAAAAATGCGATCGTGTTTGGTATGAGCGAGTGGAGAAGGTGGCGTTTTCTCCAAACGTGTTCTCCCCAACGATTAGATTTCGATTCTTGAGCATCTCACAAACATTCAAGTTCGCGCCCTAGAGCATCGCTAATATTATTGTATCAATATTATTTTCCGTCTTTCTCAAGCGATATCGAAATGTGATCCACGGTGGGACCCGTCATCACGCGTGAATCTTAATTGTGGGAGAGTGGCGGGAGTGTCTTTCTATAGTACGAAAAAGAATATAATAGGCATGGTCCGAATTGTATGCTAAACGATTGAGTATAATTTATTGATAGGGATCAGATGGGGTAGCAAAATAGCAGTTTGGGCTCGACACATCGGTATCAAAAGAATTCGAAACCACAGTTCCGTTTTTTTAGAGTATCGCCGTTAGAAGGATGTTTTACGACAAATTGATGTCATATTATTAAGCATATTAATTCTGGAGGAATTGTACTCGTTTGTTGCAACGGACACTGTACATAAAGTATCTGAATATTTTTCGTCAACACAGTTTCGTTTTCATATTAATACTAGGATGTGTAGTAATGGACCGCGTTTGATAATTTCGTAGGCGCAACAGGGCGCTCGCTAGTATTTAAGCTGAGGGGGCGGGGGTGCGGTGTGATTGGTCAGAAGTTTCTCGGTCGAGTTTGGTTTGGTGAAGTAGAAGAAGGCAGCAGAGAACGTACACTTCGTAAAAAGGTTTGTGTTTTTTTTTTCGTTCGATTTTGTGCAGTTTAAATGGTGCCTGAAATGGTGTCATTTAATCGTGAGCTTATCCGCAGAAAGTTTGGTTTGCGGTTTTTTTTTTCGTCCTCGAACGGTTTGTGGTTTTTCTTTGTCGTCGAATTTTGTGCAGTTCAATTGGTCCTGAAAATGGGGTCATTTAATCTTGAGTCTATTGTCGAACGGTTTGCGGTTTTTTTTCGTCGTCGAACGGTTTGTGGTTTTTCTTTGTCGGCGACTATGTGGGAGCTCCATGTCGCCTAAATTCCATTTTTGCAGCAGTGTTCCATTTTTGCAGCAGCGTTCCATTTTTGCGTTCAAATTTCTTCCATTCTTGCAGCAGCACTCCATTTTTGCAGCAGCGTTTCATTTTTGCGTGCGTTCAAATTTCTTCCCGTTTTGCAGCAGCGTTCCATTTTTGAATCCAAATTTCCCCATTTTTGCAGCAGCGTTCCATTTTTGCGATCAAATTTCTTCCACTTTTGCTGCAGCATTCCATTTTTGCGATCAAATTTCTTCCACT
>Ga0099797_101757_pt1 | contig 10695 bp, 5 predicted proteins | sample Uncmet_Sort48C_1_FD_89871 | JGI IMG/M metagenome (GOLD analysis project Ga0099797, IMG submission 89871) | Marine eukaryotic communities from CALCOFI LINE 67, Pacific Ocean - C012_Sort48C_1 | ecosystem: Environmental > Aquatic > Marine > Oceanic | place: Pacific Ocean: Monterey Bay | collected... | reverse complement strand
TTATATGTTTATTTTGAGTAGTTCTCGAGTTATTGGCAAAAAAACACCTTTTTGCACGTTTTCGCAATCGAACCCCAAAAAGGCAGTTTTTTGCTAATAACTTGAGAACTACTCAAAACAAACATATAAAGTTATACATATTTGAAATCAGCATCAAATTTCGCATCGAATGGTATATAGCATAACTTTATTTGAAAAAGTCGAATTTCGGCTTTAATTAGCAGGTGACCAGGAAGTACCTGCTCCGGGGAAGCCTTAGAAAGGGTACCCCAGTAAAAAAATTTGTTGCGCTGTGTTTCTCATCCCATAAGACATACTGGTATTATTCCGCTAATGTTTTGACGACATGAGGTCTCTAACATCCACCCCTATTAAAAGAAATGCAATGTTACTTTCGGATGATTGTCGTACATAAACTAAGATAAAATAAAGCCATTGATTAACATAATGTTTGTCAATATCATGCAAGAATCTTTTAAGAAAGTTTTGGATCCAATAAATATTTCACACTCAAGAAAGAGTTAAAACTCAAACCTAAGTTTCTTATGAAATAAAAAACGTGTTATTCAATATTTTCCCAGTAGTTGTCATTAGAAGTATTATGAGGCATTATATAAAATGAGTTAGCAACTACAACTCTTGTTTTTGTTTTGATGATCTAAAAAACTACGTTCAATTATTTACCCTCAAAACAAAACCCGTAGGCGGAGGCGGAAGATTAGAATTTGAAGTGAAAAGTAGTTTGAGGAAACTCGCAGAAACCCGCAGGTAATTTTCAAAACCCACAGGCGGAGGCGGGAGATTAGAATTTGAAGTAATAATAGTAATAGTAATTATAGTAATAGCCATTTATTTAAATGTTGGTTGTCATAGTACAATAAAATAGCTTTCATATCTAAATAAAATTAAATAATCTTAAAGAAACAGAAAATTATATGAAACTAATTAAAACCAACTAAGAATAAATATATATATATAAAAAAAAGTTGGGATCAAATAAATCCAAGGTTTAATACGTAAGTTTTACATAATCGACATTCAGATCCTTTAGGTTCCCAATTTCTTATTTTGCGTTTAAATACTTCTTGTTGAGTGTTTTATTTCCTAGGGTACAAGTGCCCAAGTTTCAGGGCCTCTGAAGGCTATTGTCTCGGTTCCATAGCGAGTTGTATGGACATTAGAAGATTCAAAATTATTTCTATTGCGTAAATTATAACTTAAATTCCTCTCCGGGGAAATGGTTTTTATTATTGGGGGCGATAGGTTGTTCTCTACTTTATATATCTCAGTTGCTAATTTTTGTAGGTTTCTCTCATGGATTGTGAAAGATGTATCTTTACGTAATATTTCTCTAAAAGAGAGTCGTGAGTCTTTATATACTAAGCGAAGGCCTCTTTCATGTATTTTATTAATACGATTGTTCAAAGCTCTACTATGGAACATCCACACTAGTAGTACAATGAAAATAACAAATCCTAATGTTCCGATCGAGAATATTGACTGTGATCTAGCATTTGAGGGGAATTGAAGAAAAAGTGAGCATGTTTCCCTAAATGTGTGTCTGGTAGAGAACAAGAAGTGCGCGTACGGCTGAAGAACAAATGCGAGAACCACCTTATCGTATTGTCTTACCCCGAAGTCTATCATTAATAACTATCAGTCCTACACGAGATATACCCTTATAATTGGCAAGAATATCCTGTCCTACGCGCAAAGTACCATTATGATTATGTTCTACATCAGAAATACCCTTATAATTGCCAGTCCCACGCGAGAATTACACTTATAATTGCAAATGATCATCAGACCTACGTCAATTACCACTCCTTCACGTCCCATTCATTTCATATTTAAGACGATCCGCTCGTTCATTTGTTAAATTTACTACTTTGAAGTCCACTGAATGTAGTTAGACATGTTGTTTACGAAATGAAATCTTTTGCATTATGCGAGAACACGGTTGTTGATGGAGAAGTTCCATACTTTCCCTTTGTATTAGTTGGTTGTGCATCTTATGCGTATTAAGGCAAGGCTTAGTATCTGTAACATATCTCCATCCATCGTTTTCATGTGCAACAATGAAACGTCCACGTATTCCACATACGATTGCTTCTAGGGGTTTTCATTAATGTACTGATTTAGTACCATTGGGAGGTAGCGAAGATCTGACATCAGCCAGGGGTCCTAAAAGCTGACATGCTCTGACAAGGGGAGGGGGTAACAATATTCCTGAAAAATTGCCGACATAATATGTGAACAATCCCTTACTTACGGAAATTCCTCTCCATCTACTGATAATTCATCAATTAAAGCATTTAAAGTCATGAATATGTCAAAAGTTACACCTCAGTATAAGTATATCATTGTACTCGGCACACGAGAATAGATGAATATCACTTTCCAAACAGCCGAAATAAAAACACTCATCAAATTTCGATCTACCCTTGAGATGTTTCCTTCCGCAGAGAATATCCGAACTCTTAGCATGAACATCACTCTTGCTTCATATCAAATAGAAGATCGATCATACATCTTTTTGTTTGCCAATAAAAACTTCACCTTGAAAGTGAAACCTACGTGAAGTGAAACATGTAACCAACGTCAAAATGATGTTACCTCATTTACGCACTTTAATTAAGAACAAGAGTGAAATACTTTATTGCAAAAAATAGTTCGGAGTGAATCACTGAAGTCACTGAGGTCAACATCCCGTAAAGGGGCCACGGCAAGTTGGAATTTAACAACAATTAGTCTCATCAAGATGGCACACCACGCACTGTATTCATAAGAGAACATTTCATTAGTCAAATTCAAAAAAGCATTTTGAGTTTTTTTCACATCTCAACCTGTTTTCTGTACTAACAATGCTAAGAGAATGAAACTACCAATTTTCATATCAATGGGGAGGGTGTGTCCGGTCCGAAAGCCGTAAACGGACATCCCTGTCTATCTACATCTAACTATGGAAAAGTAGAAGAACTTCTCAATCTTCAAAATCAAAAAAAATTAAAAAAAAATTCTAAAAAAATTCAAAGTCAAAAATCGAAAAAAAAAAGAAAAAAGAAGAAAAAAGAAGAAAAAATTCGAAAAAGTCAAAAAAAGAAGAAGATGAAGAAAAAGATATGATATTCCGAACTTCAGAGTCAAGAAGAACTTTCTCAACTTTTCTCATCTTCATACCCTTCCAAGACTAAGTGCCACATTTCAATTTCTTTTAAGCACAACTCCAAATTTTCAAAAAAACTCCAAGTCTGGGGTGGAGGGAGTAGTGCCATGTATGTACATGTCTGTCAAAAGAGTCTAAACAAACAAACAAACAAACTAACTAACTAACAAACTAACTAACAAACAAACAAACAAACAAACTAACTAACAAACTAACTAACTAACGAACGAACGAAGAAACGAACGGACAAACTAACAAAATGAAATCTAGAGCTGCCTTCGCAGATAAAAATGGATCGCTTTAAGGTGGTATTATGGTGAAAAGGGTTGGAAATTAGATTCTGGTCAAACTTTCTTAGATGTTAGTCCAACATATCATTATTTTCATTGATTTTACATTGATAAGAGAACTCAGCGCAATCAATGCAGTTTACGGCTAAAATCATGTATCAATCTGAATTCGGCTAAATTTTCGTTCTGTAAATTTATGTACTCAAAATAACGGTTTCGCATATGTTCCTTATCTCGCTATTCGAAAAAACTGTTTCGTAAAAAATTAGATGCGTGATGTGATACACAACAACAAACATGACTGATGTGGATGACACAGTCTTGCCATGATATACTAATTTTTCTCTGCTTTCTGTAATGATTTAACGAAATTAGAATTTTTTTTACCGGCGAAACCTACTTAGTTACTGGCGTTTTAATTGATATAATGCAAATTAATTCCGGTGATATCTTTTATTCTGATTTTTCTTTTTTTTTGCGCATTACACATCTGCGGATAATTTCTCGAAACTAAGAAAGGAACAAGCGCCAAAATTTTAAACCTCCTATATAAATCATGATATTTTCTAGAGGATATGAAATAATGGTTGATAGGAAACTTCCACTAAGTCTCATTTGAATTTTGGAATTTGCACATTTTTGACCACGTATTGAAACTTATGATCCTCTCAACCAGAATTGGCGCAGAATTACGCCAATAACTTACCGTAACTTACCCCCGGCCCCTACACATCATATTACCAATATCCTGAAAATTTAAGGTAAATCGAGGCTGCAATTTTGAAAAATTCTCTGCAGAAAATTGAATGCTGGTAAAATTATTTTCAATGGACCAAGGCTTAGTTAAAATACAATATCTCAAATTTAAAAATTCTGTCTCATAGTGATTATTTTATGAGAGAAAAATCAGCAATCTTCAATGGATTTCGATAAAATCAGATTAGTAAACATAGATTAACCCTCATACCACACCCGTGCAATCCAGTTAGGCCCCTTTAATTAGATGTCACATATCATCTATTCCCAACCGAAGGGTTGAGCTATATGCTGAAAAAATCCATCGGTCCCTCCCTCCATTTGTCCGTCCGTCACTCCGTGTGGGTAAGTTACAGAGAACGGCAATCAGATTTTCTGCTATTTTGCATGCATGGAGTTGCACATTGATAATACTAATAAAGTGGCAGGGAGTCATTTCGGGGCGAACGGGGTCAAATCAGGGTCATAAAAGGAGTTTTTCGGGATTTTCTCGAAAAGACTTTATTTGTTTTTTTTTAGATATTCTACATGTTAATAGAGATCAATAGTGCGCTTCTTTTAGCAAAAAACCGCATTGCTGGGAAAATATTACAGAGAACTAGTCATGGGATTTTCCGTTGTCCTATAGCAACATGGAAAATATTGACAATGAGGCCAAATGGATGTGATTTTTGGTGTCAAACGTAACCTTCTCACCAGAGTATCAGGAGGTTTCGCACTTTTCAGGACCCCCAGAAATGGTCTTTCTTGTGTAAAGGTGTAAAGGAGGAAAAAAAATGATGTTTATGTTTATTTTAGCACTTTCTCCTTAGCAACGCATGCTTTTTTATAGTCTAAACCCATTCAACTTCCTCCAGGGCCCTTAAGAGTCGTTTTGGGCAAAAAGGCCATCTTTGAAAAATTTTCCCCAGACCCCCTTTGTCAAACCAAAATAAAGACTCAGTCATTTTTGTGTTTCAACGATTTCCATTTCCATCTCTAGTTCTGGTATTTGCTAGATATGTCGTCGAACAGGTTCGAAATTGGCTCTTTCCCATATTTCCAGGCTTTTTCGACTCTCTCGAAAAATAATTGACCAATTTTGGGCTTTTTTTGCTTGAAGAGAAGAATGTTGCTTAATGTTTGTACAAAATTCGGGAGTGCAACCGAATTTTGATTCTCCGGATATGGGGGTCAAACAAACGGGTTAGAAATCGGCAATATCTAGTGTTTCTAGGTCAAATGTAGTTGAAAAAAAAGGCTTTTTGGACTGTTTCTTGAAAATAAGTTCCTCGTTTCAGTTTTAAGTTCCTGAGGTTGAGCAGGGCCCGCAGGGCGTTGCAGTTTTAAAATGTGTGTACATGAATCACAGATTATCAATACCTGGCTTTATTCGTGGGATTCCTCCTCCCTCTCTCACGTTTTTCAATTGGCGGTGTGCTTGGTGGGTGTGGACATAAGAACAGTTTTTGCCTGAAAATTAAATAATTTAAATCTCTCCAAAAGGATAGCTGAAATTGTATTTCTATTTGGCGTAAAATTGAATATTGACAGCCACGTGTAAATGCGATTATCTGATTGGTTGAAAATGACGTCACATGAGAAAATCATGTCGATGACTGCGATTGGTTGAATATGTATTTTTCGCTTAGATCAAAAACTTTATCCCGCTCGAAGGAACAATGGTACTTCTCGCGTTGACCAAATTCCCCCCGCGTAAAACAATGGTGCTTCTTGCGTCTGAGTCGCAGACTGCGTTCATGGTTATAGCCTCGCATCACAAGATGTAATAATCTGGCAATTTCTAAGAAATACAAGCTTCTAGTGTGTGCGACTGTGGGTGTGGTGTGCAATCAGTGAAATTTGCTTGTTTATCTTCAGTAAGATATGTATTGGCTCCAAAAATGCTTGGAAAAACGCTATAGTTCACAGACGTATCTAAGTTGATGTACCAGTATAATTTCATAGCCAAATACGAACCAAATATAATTGAGATGATACGAGAAAAAATATTGCGTCATCTTTAAACATGATTTGTCCAGAATCAGGATTTTTGGAACAGGCACAAGATATCATGAGAAATATTAGGGTAACCAATACGTATTATAGGTATACATTAAAATACATAACCTACACAAACATGTTATAACATAGACAACTATTTTTATAGCGAGGAAGAAATGCAAAACATATTAGCATGTTTGTTTTTGTTTTGGTTTTGTTGTTAGGATAGTGGGTAGTATCGGATTGGCTTATAATAACATCCTTTGTGTGTTCAAAATTATCTCAATTTTCACTCGTAAGCATTTTTTTCTTAATTTTCATTCGTGCTTTGCACACGTGAAACTTAAGAAAATATGCTTCCTCGTGAAAATTATTCGTTAATTTTTCCACAAAAGATGTAATTATATATACTAACTTTACAACAATATAACATAATCTTGCGGAATTTTACTCACGGTGAAAAATGACTCTTCTAATGACTTTTAATTTTAGACTTGAGAAATTAATAATGAGTTACATTATTTTGCCAAATGATTTGATTACATCTAATTTCCGATTCTCTGTTAAAACCAATCCATAAAAGTGGAAGGCTCTAGAATATTGAAGGGAAAGTGGAGTCATGTAATATTATTAACGTTTTGCAAATATATTAACAAAGATTCGATTAATTTTTACTAAATTTTGTCGATATCCTTCATGGCAACCTTACGTGGCTCGGAAAGAACTTTATATGATCACTTATTTATTGAAAAAACTGGTCCATATTTCCACAATTTTTAATGTAACAAACTTTAATTTTCCGAAAACGATTCATAACGTAATATTCAATAATCTCGTTTCGTCATGTGACCACCTTCTAAATGTCAAGGCGGGTTATCAGACTGTACTTCTTAAGTAAGCCATGCTTGAACATATACATTTCATGCCATTTTCGCGGATCTTTTTTTTTGCGGTGAAAGCCATTTTCCATTCAATTTCGCCGAAATTTGCAATTTTTTGCGGGACTTATCGCGGACTTCGCGGATCGGTGAGTGAAATTTCGAAATCGTTCATTCAAAAGGATTTCGAAATTTACAAATTTAGCGGTAGTAAACTTTCGCGGATTTTAGGCTATCCGTGAAAATTAAGTTCCGCGAAAATTTATACACCCGATTTAATCAATTTTTACACCCGATTCAATCAATGTATCAACGTAGGAAATATTGTATATCACGTAGCAGGATCCATCATCTTGCACGCTTCTAACACATCCCTCGTCGTAATGGACACACGTATTGTTTTTATCACATGGTCATATGAGGGTTTATTGGTCATCAGGTAATAAAAATACATTTCATCAGTCTCAGAGCCGAGGCTTTCTAAAAATTGATTTAATGGAAAACGCCTTTTGGCTTATAATCACGCTCATAAATCGGCCTCGAGTGTTTTTCGTAGAGTTCAATCCCCACTCCATCCAAGTTAATATTTTCTCAGAAATAGGCGATCTAAACAATCAACAACCATTTGGTAAAGGAAAAGGTAGAATGGTCATTGCGGTAGAGGAAACAGAGAAATGGAGAACAAAAGAACAACTACCAAGATAGTTCTAGATACTTATCATTCACTTTTATCCACATGCCATCGTTTACACCGTTCTCCGATGAGCAAATACGTTTCAAAGAATAACAGTACATGTAGACGAAAGAATGACAGCCTCGTCTACACGCATATAGTACATTCAGTATCATGATTACCAAAAGGAATTTCAAGTATTTCCATGATTTCCCACTTACTTACTTACTTACTTACATTCCACGTTTGAAAAGAGATAATGACATTTTAATAAGAACGAACAAAAACTGATGACGTATCACTCTAATCGCCTGCAACAAATTGCCACGTGTCTCCAAGCCTTAATAGATGCATCATATAGAAAAAGTATCCACCGGTAACAATGAGAATTCGCAATTCTAATTTCACATGTCTCTATGGTAGACAAAAATTAGTAATTATTTTCTGTTATCTTTTATTCGTCTACTTATTCTTTTATCTTTGTATATCAATAGCAATTATTAGCACTTAGCACAATACATACTTTCGAAGTTAATTCCGTGGTGTATTGCTAGAATAATACATTCTAATAAAAGTACTAAAACGTGTATGGTAATAATGATACTGAACACACTATACATAATATTAAGAAAATATTGGTTGCACTACACATAATTCAGCTTTTCGAAATTTCACGAGAAAGTTCATAGCTAACCAGTAAGTTAAAACTCAGTAACGCAGCGCTCGAAATTTCAATACATTGCGGTACCTAAAAAAAGGTTAAGCCGGAAAATGAAATTTCGAGTAACGAATTATATGATCATCACGAGCTTTTTCGTTTATCACAAAATATCACGTGAGTTTGTTAACGCTCCGCTCCATGATATGGAACGAAAGATCACGGAATAAACGTTTTATTGTCGAGACTACACAAAAAGAGAACCAGTGAGTGTTTAACGATCTACTTATGTTGTCAATTAACCCGATAATATATGTCATTTGGAGAAGATTCGTTATAACTAGGATGTTTTAACTTTGTATATTAACTTTTGCCCAACATTCAAGTGAGCAATGTCTAAAAATATAGCACTGACGGACGGAAAATTTCGCGTAATCTTAATTGGCTAACATAATTACGTAAGCATTAACCCGGCTTAACGTAAAATTGAAAAGGTTCAGTCCCATTCAAATTCTCAGCGAGTCTTCAATACATATTACGATTTCACGAGGTTATGAAATATAATAAGATCACCACAACATATGAGAAACGTATTTACAAAATAGAATTTAACAAGAGACAATATAAAGACCATCGTATAAAACGAAATATATTTCAAATACGATATCAAATGATATACAGTAAATATTTGTTATTGTATCAGATCAATTTCTATTGGCGTCTATTGAAAAAACTTACAATATGGCTGAAAAACACGTGCTAATTATTTTATCTCGTATACGGTACGGTATGTTTGTTAAGATCTCACATAGCAGCATGCAACAGGGCTGACATCCCCTTTTAAAGCCCTTTTTGGTGAACCCTTTCTGAAAACGAGCTAACCCCCTTGCCTTGGTTTAGATGTACCGTACGGCTTTTTCCGGATTTTTCATTAAAACTGCTCGTTTTACCCACATTCTCTGACCAATAAAATGAACCAGACACTGAATGAACTATACATTCGTCTAGCGAAACCATGCATTGAAATAAGTATCATTAATAAGAAAGACAAAGTGAAATGGCAATTGAATACTCCCAACCTACAGCTCCCTTGGCTGTAATAATGTCCCCTCTAATAATTTCCTCGGACTGCCTGATGATAGGGTCCTCTATGTTATGTTGCAGTATTAAGGTGGTAAGGAGATGCGCCTTCAAAATATGATTTTTTTCTTTATAAATTTGAATTTGATAGAGCTACATGACTGAACATGGATTTATGATAGACAAACAGACTGACTGATAGACAGACATTCAGACTGACTTGAAGGTTCCAATCATCATTAACAAAACCAAGCAACTAGTCCAGGATTAATACAAATTCTTTCTCTCTTGGAGGAATGCTGGTCAACAGAACATCAAACTGGAACAAATGAAAACCAATCAATCATATCAAGTTTACCTTAAAATAATCAGCTATCTTTCGCGTTTAAGTATGTCTGTGTAATGTGACAAATTGGCACCCTCTTACCCCTTTCCAAGGCAAAGCAATCACAACCCCCTTTTTAGTCCGTGGCGATATCATGCCCACAGTGTGTATGTGTTATGATCATGTCGTGTGTATGTGTTTGCATGTGAGGGGTAAGAGGGGTGGGTGTGGGATGAACATTGACGCCATTTAAATATTTTTCAAATCAAATAAGTTTGCTTTGAAAAAAAATTAAGTCCTTCGGTTGCTGCCTGGAGAAAATTAAAAATACCATTCTCATATCTAATAATTTTATTTAAATACGAAATCAGGCTATCCAATATGATTTGGATACTATTTAATATGATATTTATGAAATAAGGCGTAGTATACGAAGGTCGTAATGGAAATCAATTTCGAGACAAAAAAACTTTTCATCATCGAATTTTATTAAAGAAGAACACGTGATGAAACACGTCATTGGAATAAGAAGAAAATTAACATCATTAATTTTTCCTCGATTTTTGTGCAGAATCATAATTATCAGATGTTTGATGATGAAGATAAACTTTTTTTCAACCATCATATTCATTTCATATTCATGAGTCGGATTTGACTCATTTGAAAGTACAATACCAAATACAAATGAAAATGAAAAGTTTCATTAAAACATCTTTTTTTCGGTTTGCCGGTTAATTTTAGTCACTTGTCTTTTATTTCCAGTTAATTTATTTTTAAGGAATAATTAATTCACTCCCGTGTTCTTCTCAGTTGATATTAAAAATTTAAGAATTCTAGAATATTAATATATCTAGCGTATAAAATGAGTAGTAAGACGCATACAAGT
>Ga0099797_101756_pt1 | contig 10695 bp, 5 predicted proteins | sample Uncmet_Sort48C_1_FD_89871 | JGI IMG/M metagenome (GOLD analysis project Ga0099797, IMG submission 89871) | Marine eukaryotic communities from CALCOFI LINE 67, Pacific Ocean - C012_Sort48C_1 | ecosystem: Environmental > Aquatic > Marine > Oceanic | place: Pacific Ocean: Monterey Bay | collected... | reverse complement strand
TCCAGCAATTGATTGGATTAGGAGTGGAGATGATGGATATTGTTGTTGCAGGTAGTAATTTTGGGCATAATTATAGGCAAGATCATCATGATCATAGTTATAGTAAGTTACGTAACGTTGATGATGACGATGATGATGACGATGGTGATGATGGCAGGGATGCAGAAGTGAAAAATGATGAGAGTGAATCCGGAAAAAAGCTGTTAAAATTGGGAAAAGGTATTGTAAATTCACGAGAAATCTTTAGCAAGAATTCGTATAAGGGAAGAGAAAATCGTTTGCCACTTTGGTTTCGTGATGGTATGGGTAGTTTGATTGGATGGTATGAAAAGTCTGAAGTTGGTTTAGATTTGGCCCGTCGTGAAGATGTTGAAGAAGATGTTGAGAGTAGTACTAAAGAAGAAGGGTGGGGTTTGGGACTCGGAGAGTATGGTATAAGTTTATATCCTTCTATTCGAGGATGTTGCCTCCGTAAGGGTGGTTTTATTGTGCCGCAGCAGCAATATAATGATAGATGGGAGGAGGAAGGCAACGACGATCGTAATGGCGATCGTGATGAAAAATTCTATTTGATTAAAGATTATTTGTGTGATTTCCGGAGATACACAATCATCGACCTCTTCAACTCTTGTTGTTTCATTAGTTCGTGTTGTTTGGCAAACATCGGTTTGCTCGGACATTGGTTTATTAAACATGATACTTGGATTACCCGATGTTTGGATTCTACTTGGAATTGGTTTGGATGTCAGAATTACAGTTGTGGTTGTTTGGGTCAGCAATGTTTTAAGCCATTTGGACAATTGGCTTGTCATGAAGATTTGGAAAAGGCAAAATTGTTAGAAAAGTATAATTTGGAATATAAGATTATCGATGAAGTGAGGTATGTACAAGGGGTATTTAGGGGTGGTGGAGGTGTAGAGACGGTTATGTATGGTAGTAAATTGTTGAAGGATGAAAGAGATAGAGTAAAGCAAGAAGATGGGGAGTTTTTAAGTTGAGTATAGTTGTTCCTCAGCGAAGACAAGTAATTCTTTGGAGCTGAATTAACGGGGGAGAATCAATCAGTAGGGGGGATGTTATCATTGGATTTCAATGTCAATTGTAATCTTAATATCTCGAATGTTTTGTTGTGTGTACGTTGGAATTTCAAGTGCGTTGCAACAATTTTGGAGGAAACAAGTCGTGAGTAGTCGATTTCCGATATAATTAGTCGTCGTGTTGGTATGATTCCGAAACGTCGAACGATTCGTTCATCGTGATTCAGATCATTGTGTCACATCGTCAGATTCAGTTCTCTGTTGATTCTATTTAATTTAAGTAGCAGCTGCCACCAAGCGTGAAGGATATTTCAGTATTTATATTGACGATGTGGGAAATGTAGTATTAGTAGGTCCAGAATGCGACGTCAAGCAAGTAGTAGAAGGCATTCGAACCAATGTCGAACAACTAGTAACCAACGCTCGACTAAAACTGAAGCCTGGTATAGACGCCAAAAACTCTATAATTCTAGTAGGAGACCCAGATCGCATAAAAGAAATTGCGCAAGAACTACCGATGCATGTGCAAGATGCGGTCTTCAAGCAAGTCGACCAATATAAGATTTGTGGAGTAGTAGTAGATAGCAAGTTGAATGGGCATGCATTGGCGAACATGCTTGCCAAGAAGCTCCCACAACGTATCAATGCCGCAATGTCAGTTCTAGCACACACTCATCGTGTCAGCGGGTCAGACCTCAAGAATTTGACAGAGTGGGCCGCGTCATCAATCTTCAGATTCTACGCGTCGCCGCTTGCAGCCATGGCGGATCTTCAAACTATGGAGTTAGTACAAAACCTTCACAAAGCAGCGCTTTGCAAATTGCTGCACGTGCCGCACAAACTAGCGGCATACTTCATGGATCAAGACCGAATTTACAAGGCACTAAAGCAACTCACGTTCAAAAATCGTTGTGCTGTGGAGATGTTGGTTGATGTCGCCAGATTAAAAGCAGAAGGCGATGTTGACGGCATTCACGCTAGAATTATGCAGCATCTCGACGACATTGTAGGAACGGAGACACAAATCTACCAGCACCCGCAGCGCTCTGGCAAATCGCTGTGGAGCGTGTTAGGACGTAGGAGCACGACCATAAAACCACTAATAGAAATAACGCATCGCCATACCAACAGCTTAGTTGAAGTTCACAACAGTTCTATAGACTTTGATGATGATTCTGGTGAGGGGGGTTTCGCCAACACCAGAGTACTCACACCAACAGAACAGCGAGAAAAAATCAAGTCGTATGGTCTTTCAAGTCGATTCGCAGACCCAGAGATCAGAACAACCAAGCTCCACTATGTTCAGTTGATTTCCGAAGACTTGAGAAAGCAGGGCATCAATCCGCAGCAGTGCATCTTTCTCACGCAAGATGAGTCTTTACAGCAAGGTGACGACTCATACAAGATCGATCACTGTGCCACTGGAGTTATGAATTTATCGTACGAGTGGCCGGCAATCCATGAAACAGTTGCATTTCAATTAGTTGGTCCAACCACCTCTGACAATGTGGCAGCTTACACTACAGCGAAAGGATTAAAACGATGGGGCCAGAAAATACTTCAATACGCAGCGGCTAACAATAAAACGACAGTGTTAAGTTTCCTCGACAACAGCTCAGTTATTGAAACCAAACGGAAGTACAAGTCAGTCGAACGAAACCCTATATATGTGGAACTCATAGAAGCTGAAGATTTCATCAGAGAACACCTGACGGTGGTCCGCGCGTGGCATCCCACCAAATTATGGATCCAAGAGCAATTACACCAATGGCCAGGATGTCCACATCCCCCAGGAATGCATCCTATTCAGCAAACGCACGAACTGGCAGTCAAAATTCGTCATGATCACTGGACGGAGCTCTCGGAAGAAACAGAAATCATGGTCACAATTCCAAACCATCCGCAGACAGTGCCAGTTAGGCTCGTTCCGATCGCGCGGCCTACGGTAAATATTGACACGATCAGAAAGGTAATTCAAAAGTGGTATTGGGAAAGACAAGACAAGGACCTAGACTACCGAGGAGAAAAGATTGACTACGACCACGTATCTGGACCAAGAGGGGTGTCATCAAAATATGTTCTCTCGTGGTACTGGTCAATACTAGCAGAGGGAGAGGCCAAGGTAGGAACCTGTTCGTGTGGAGAACTTCGGCCCACTACAACGCATATTTTGTCACAGTGTGAAGAAGGAGAAAAATGGTCAGCACGCACCATCGCGCAAATGCTGCAGAATCACGATTACAGGCTTTACAGACCGCTGGAGAGAGAAAAAGTCAAGCATCAATGCAGTCTAGCTACTCACAGAAAAACCGCTCTTCATAACCATCAGCTCAAAGTAAAATCAATGGCAGCAGCGGCAGCATATTCCAAGCAAGTGAAAATACCATGCTAGATCCAAAGGATCAGCCGAGCGAGGGCCCAGATATTGGAGATGACCAGAGCAAGATACTACACAATGATGAGGAATTAGCACGGAACAGGCGAAGCAAAGACGAACACAACCACAAGCTGAGGACTGCAACGAGATCTTCAACGACGGCCAAGCTGTTGTCGAATACCTTCTTGCATTCGCGAGCTTTTGGTTGAGTTTACAGCAAACAAAAAAAAAACCAGAATGATGACGCTGAGAACGAGGGAAGCGGTGGCGCAAGCGAGGCAGACAAGGTTGTCAATGGAAGCAGAAGCAAAGCCAATCTGATGCAGCACCATAGGCCACTGAGCTTGGATCACACTTGACAACAGAGCATTTCAATACAACAACATATGACCCCCCGCAATCACAAAATGAATAGTTCGCAAAATATGTAATGGGTTCATCATGATGGCAAGTCGCAAATAGCAGCAGGGACCAGGAGACCAGGCACAATAGTGATAGGAGTTCTGTTCGCCGAATACTAGTGATCAACCATCATAAATTGCTTGCGTCATCAAAATGACAAAAATTCCTTTCCTTCTAGTTTCAAAATTGTATTCATGAAGTCTCGCGCGCGCTTTTTACACTTCAGAGCAGCCATTTGAGATAATTTCTTTCACCAAATTACACTAAAACACAGCTCTGAATCGCGGCTACCGACATCACATTGTCCTTAGTCATATTCGAAGTTGCCATTAAATTACCATTAAAAAAAGACCATACGGACATGACAACCGATGTTGCAGGCAATGTCTGCGGTGACGTTGTGCTACTCTGCAAAGAGTAATAAATGTCTCGACTTCCGACGGCACGGAGTATTGTGTACCGGGGGCGCCAAAATGCAGTTGTCAACTGACGTGTTTTCACCAATGGTGATGGACGGATGTATTTCTCAGCAACTCCCACAAGCGACAATGGCTTACTACTACACTCATTCTTGGGACAAACACCTCTATGACCGCCCAGCTGTCATGGTGTTAGACTAGTAGGTCCTAGTCCAGATAAAATAATCTATTTGCACCGTTTGTGGGGCCGCCGAGCTGTCCCGGGTGCCTGCCAGCCGGGTGTTCTGACTCGTCAGGGCGCTTTACCTCGTTTGGTTTCGGCAAACGGCCATCATAATTTCAGTAATGTATTCAATTGAATTTATCTAATCTTTCATCAAAGAATCTTATCGTCGTGAATCCAAGTTCCGGACGAAGTTCTGTTCATTCAAAAGAAAAATTTCATCAGTAAGCATGTATCAGGATATTGATTCAATTCAAACATTCAATTCAAACATCATACAGAATCCAAGATTCTTTGCAGCTTTCTTTAAGGTGTTTTATTCGCAATAGTTGTGTATTCGCAAATGAAATCTAGTTTCTCCTAGTCTGTTCTAGAATTTGTAAAGTAATTTAGTAAGTTTATATCGAGAAAGATCGCATTAGTGGCCAGTGCAATATTTTCCCAAATTTAGGACCATGATGAGTATGTTTTCTAAAAAGCTGATCCTTTTCGTGCAAGCTCTTGTTGTGTTTGGATGTACAGTGGAGGCTGCGCAACTTGAATCTCTACCAAAGTCTGTTAAGCAGGGAAGATCCAACGACATTAGTAGTAGCTGGTGGTCCTTCGTCTGCGACAGGGCAAACGAACTCATGCGACGTGATCTCAAGTTGGGTCATTTTGAAGTGCGTGACGTGATTCAAGAAACCAATATAAAAAATAAATTCTGGAAGTTGTATGCATTAGTAAATGAACAGCGAAAAGAGGATTCGCAAGTTTATGGTTATACTCGAGAAACCCCAGTTGTTGGTGGCAAAGTACATGTGTTAGTAGAAAAGGAGAAAGATCGCATTCCTCCACCAGAGTATGAAGATGTGGTCACCTTGGTGCAGAGATTCGACGAGTGGTTCAAGAAAAAAGAAGCTTGGCTGGATGGTATAAACAGGGAGCACATACAGGAATTTAGGACGCTAATTGATGATGAAAATAATAAGATCGATATCCTTCTTAACGCAGGAAAGCAAGTCGTTGCAAAATGCAACGGGGTGGAAATTTATAAAAGCGACGAACGAGTGCAAGACCACAACGATGATCTATTTAGATGGGTCCAGTACCACTACCGAGAAATTTTGATCCAATTTTTGATCAAGAGATTTCCTGACCGTACCGAGCGATATGGCACTTGTGACCTAGCTTGGTTGGACATTTTTCCCCGAATTCGTTGCGTGGTGGATCAACGTAAACGCGATTTTATAAACAGAGTGGTTGCTGATAAACTCGGCCGTAGTGACTTGGCGCTTCGGATAGAGTCATTCGAGGACACCGATTTCGCCGTCTTTAGTAAGTTTAGTTGGAAGGACGGTGCCTGGGCGAGGTGTATGAGATGTTCATTGTGGAGTGTTTTTGGAATTACGACGATGAGTTCTTTTATAGTCTGCGCAAACAAAGTCATGCAGTGTTTCGACATCACCGGGGTTGCCAACTTGGACGACATTTATTTCCAGGTGTCTCCCGATAGTTATGGACATGCTGATGTGGGTACGCCATGCAATCCAAAAACAATAAGATTCAAAATTTCACACAAGTTCAGTCTGGATTTCTGTTGTGGAATGTTGAGTGAATGGGGAGGTTTCTGTTGGCTTATTTTATGGTTTGGTATTCGTAGATCTATTCAACAATGTCGGTTTGGACAAGACGATATGATTCAGAAACGAGAATGTTGTTATGATCTATGTTTGCACGAGTCAGATAAGTCTTTTATCGAGATGGGAGTCGCGTGCGTTCTTAGTTTGATGTGTTTAGATGTGACTGATTGGATCGTCATCCATTGTTTGTGCTGTTGGAAGCGGGAAAGCAGCGACATATTATATGAGTGGATAGGCCATGGTCAAAATTACCAAGGGGAACATGAATTCTTCACGTGTGAGAATCAGATGGAGTGGGATATTATGTATTGTGACGGTGGATTAATGTTAGTGGGGTCTGCATGTTTGGGTTGCAGAAGTGCAAAGCGACGATGGTGGAGATGATAACGAGAGGGTGCTGGGATTAGAGAAACGGTTTGGAGAGGAAAAAGGTCAATAAATATGATTGTAGAAACAGCAGAATGTGAAAGGATTCATAAATATTTGATTTGATTTGCTTGTCACAAGTAACTATAACGGTGGATGGCAACGCGGTGAAAACGAAAAATCTTAATAATACAAATTCTCAGGAATATAGTGATACGTTTTCGATCAGAATTTGAACTATCAAGCGAGTCGACTTGGAATCAGTCTCTCGGAATTGCTGTGAGTTCTCGAAAACAGGAAACAAGTTTCTAAATCAATGCGAAATTGACCCACAACAGGCTTGTTTATATAGTTGTTTCATAACGACAGAGTGATAAAGTATTTTTCTAAAATCTGTGTGTCGATGGTTATAATGGTTTTCAGGGAGATGATGAGATCAGATTTTATAAATATCCAGCGCACGTAATATGTAGTGAGTCTCTCATCTATAGTGAGTTGAATCATTTACATCTCTTTATGAGTTTGGTGTCTGGTTATTGTCTTACATTGAAAAAAAAATTGTCTTCACGAAGCGCAAAGATCCAATTTGTTTTTTGTAGTATATTAATAGTGATTGTCATTGCGGGTTCAGGGGGAGAATGCAACGTTGGGGAGGCACTCTGTTGCGGGGATCAATAGACGACAGCAAGGAAGAGACTATAAAACTTTTTAGACCCGAACAGAACTAGGGTGATTGGTTCTGGTTGCGGGCAGTATAGGGCGTTCTGCAAACCAAACCAAGGGACGGCGAGATCGACATTTTATTCATTGCAGGTAGGTCGATGGTTAGCCATAATATTAGTACAATAATGTTTAGACAGAACACTGTTGCTGAAACGTATGCTCTGTTCGGCCGCCAAATGTTTTACTCTTTCCATCAAACAAAATAACTTTCTCATGGGGAAATGTGAACTTGTCCCTCTCACTACACCATTTCACTCGGACCCTGTAGACACGCCGAGGCCAAAACTTTTCTCTATCCAAGTTTGCTTTACAGTAATACAGAACCCACCACCGTCCATGATACTACTATTATTAACTATCTTTTTTCTTCTTGTCTTGCTTCAATTGAATTCGTGTTTTTACAACGATAATCAACGGACATGCTGGAGCTTAACAACTTCTTCACAAAAAACAATCAATGACAATACTAACCTCCATCCTTTCCGTGACTATCTTTATCGATTTTTCTTTTTCACTTTCGATATAATAATTTCACGCCGCCGGTCCTTGGCGCACGTCGCGTTCACATTGACAACAAACCAGCCATGACAAAATGCTGTTTGGTCTCTGCAACGCTTGTTTTGATCCTATAATCACGCAATCTAATTCCTTTTTAAACTGAATTTCGAGAGACAATATTATTAGCTAGTAGTAAGTATATACTTAATCGGCATGGATCTTTAAAAACAAAATAAAATCCCTTCACTTATCATTTGAATGAAAACTTCCCAATAACAACGAGTTTTATTTAATCACCATATCAATCAAATGAAGAAAAATAGGGATATTTTGTTCTCATATTACTTTTGATCGCCGAAATTTATCAAATTAGTACTCAATCACTACTCTTCTATAAAACAAAACAAATCGATATTCATTTGTAGCATATTCTTCCCAATCCATCAAAATCGTTGTAGCATTTCTTATTCATCATGTTGCCTTCTCTCGTAAAATTAAACCAATCCCAACGTGTAAAACCAGTTCGTTTCATAAAAACTGTTTTCATAAAAACCGACTTTCTGTTTACCGCCTATATCACTCCATCGTCCTTTTTTTTCGTTTCCAATCCATTTCCCCTTTCAACCTCTATTATACGAGTCCGATCATATTTCTCTGCATTTATAATCAACGGTTTCAATTTTGGAACATTCCAACCACGACTGCACGACACTAACGTTGGCTCCCCTTACAAAAATTGAAGAGTGTTAAGCCTAAAGAAGCCAAAAAACTCGAAGACTGTGGGCGTGGTCCTTTACTTTCTTCTAAAACCTCAGGCGTAATAGCAGCTGCGGGTGCAGTAGCTGCTGCAGAGTTGGTGGGTGTAGTACCACATGCTGCAACACTTTCTCGGAGATGAACTTTCTGCTCTTCCTCGTATGCATCCCCAGCTTCTGAGAACGATTCCCTTTCTTCTACAACCTCGGGCGTAATAGCAGCTGCGGGTGCAGTAGCTGCTGCAGAGTTGGTGGGTGCAGTACCACATGCTGCAACACTTTCTCGGAGATGAACTTTCTGCTCTTCCTCGTATGCATCCCCAGCTTCTGAGAACGATTCCCTTTCTTCTACAACCTCGGGCGTAATAGCAGCTGCGGGTGCAGTACCTTCTGCACGCCGGCGAAATAGACGAGGTTCTTCTGCGGGTACAATATCTTCTTGCACCGCGGGCATAGTAGCTTGTAAAAACCCGTATTCAATACTAGTAGCTGGCGTACGGCTGGGTGCAGTAGCACCTGGATTCACACGTAGAAATTCCAGCCGTTCCAAGATTGTATCCACAGCTTCTAGGAGCGATTCTTGTGGACTTTCTTGTAAAACCTCGACGAAATCGACGAAGTGGAATACAGTTTCAGTGCCGGGTGTATTAACAGCTGCGGGTGCAGTAGCTGCTGCAGAGGCGGCGGGTGTAGTACCTGCTTGCGCGGCGGATACAGTACCTTCTGCACGCCGGCGAAATAGACGAAGTTCTTCTGTGGGTACAATATCTTCTTGCACCGCGGGTACAGTAGCTTGTAAAAGCTGCTCGGCGAGCGTGCGCATGCGAATATCTTCTTGCACCGCGGGTTCAATACTTGACCCGCGCTCATGCGAAAATTTGAATCCTTCTCTGACGGCCTCACCCGAAACACAATACCATTCAATTCTGTCTGCAAAATTTTTTTTGAGTGCATTCACAGCTTCTGAAGCATTTGAATGCTCAGAGGCGCACGGAAAAGTAGCCGGCGAAGCGGACCATGCTACATGAAGTTCTCCGGACGATTCTTGCAGATCGGTAGTAGTGCCAGCTGCCGAGAGTTCCTCCGCAGAGGCGGGTACAGTACCTGCACCTGCTTGCACGGCCAATTCTTCTTCTACTTCTTCTTCTTCATTCGGCTCTTCTTCTTGCCGAGAATATCTACTATGAACAGACAACTCTTCCGACTGGCGTGCGCCCACACTGTCACCTTCTGCAAATGGCCGTGTGGCCGCCCAGCGGCTTGCACCCATAACTTCTTTCAATCCACCCATAAGAACCAATATCATCTTCACTGAATGCATCATTTTTGTGTTGCGAAAAAATCTTTTACGATTACTGATGGATAATAAATTGCAACTAGATTTGCTCAAGAATATGAGAATACAAATTGCTACAGATAAAATTTTTGGAAAATACTTATTTGCCTGCAGTTTTGTGAAGATTTACAAAAAGGATAATATATGTAGTGAATGATTACGACACACTTTGTAATTTTGGAAGAAAATTGATAGACAAAACTGACAACATAAGACACAGAATCATTGATGATGAACAAAAATTCTCGATCACAAATTATAATTCGTGTTGGAACTTGAAACAGAGATCTATATGGATATTGATATGATTTAACTTGCATGTTTGGACAAATTTGAATTGTGGAACGTCTGGAAATATTTTCAAAAGTTTTATTTCACCTTATAATACAGGATATGTGACGTATGCGAAAAGCTGTAAATGAAAACACATTTTCTGAAAAATTCATATACGCAATCACGACCCCATACTAAGACCATGACGTTCCAAATCGACACGAATGGATCTGTTAAAATCATTTTCTCTTTTCTTTGTATGCAATAGTGCTGGCAGTGGCGCACCCAGAGTTGTCTGTTCAAATCTTACAATGATCTTTAAATTTGTTCCCACTGAGAGGGAAATCTTCTTATCTTATTGCAAAACATGCGCTAACAATCATCAGAGAATCTCTATCAGACCTTGAACAACGACTTTCCTCACTAGTAACCACTATATGGGTGTTATTCGGGCTCTGATGCTGAAATAGTGATGATCGCCGTTGCTCAAATTTCAATGATAACCTCTATATCTGCGATGCACGTGTCACAATGTCTCTCTCTCTCTCTCCCGTTCGACCTTGTCAGTTGTTGTGTGAACTGCAATTGATGCTCAATCGGTGGTTTTAGGAAACGACTCACCCCTACGAAATCCTTCACATGTCACTGGAAGATGAAGTCAATA
>Ga0099797_101755_pt1 | contig 10697 bp, 6 predicted proteins | sample Uncmet_Sort48C_1_FD_89871 | JGI IMG/M metagenome (GOLD analysis project Ga0099797, IMG submission 89871) | Marine eukaryotic communities from CALCOFI LINE 67, Pacific Ocean - C012_Sort48C_1 | ecosystem: Environmental > Aquatic > Marine > Oceanic | place: Pacific Ocean: Monterey Bay | collected... | reverse complement strand
TTTTTTCATTGAGACGGATGCTGCTTGAACGCTTGCTGGTGGTTCTTCGATAGCCGCAATTAATCCGGCTAATCCGCCGGATTGCTCAGCAACTTCAAATGCTTGTTTCGCGTTTGCCAATATGTCAGCATCCATGCCGAATGACTCGGCGACGTCGAGAGACGATTGCAAGTCCGGAATTTGTTCACTCATCTCCACAACACTCATCACAACGTAGCTCTGAAACACAATCTCTGAACCTTCCGAATCGGAGGCAAGTTTCTCCGCGAAAGTCGCTTTGGCCCGTTGTACGGATTGCACGAGAGCAGCTTCTTTTTGCGCGTCTCCCTTTGGCATGTTGGTGAAGACAGTGTTTGTGATGTAAGACTTCTTGTTTGAATCTGCGAGAGACTTCTGCTTCGTGCATCCGGTGTGGATAGGCAATGACTCCGCGTCTTTGATATCACTGGAGACATCGTTCGTGATGCAGTGACCCAATGAAGAGGGGGACTCGTCGGCGCAAAATGTGTTGGCAACTGGCTTGCCGAGGGACATCTGACACTGGTCAAGACTTTTGAAGAGGATGGCGCCTGCGTCGAAGCTCTCTTGTCGTTCGACAGGAGACATTTCGGCAACAGGGATCTGGCCCGCTTGTTGCAGTGCTTTACAAGCCTGGAGACCAATGGTGAGAGTCAAAGCATCGCAGAACAAGTTGTAGGCTTGGTGGAGTTTGGATTCTTCGGCTGTCAGATTCTGAGTCAGACCTCTTTGCTTTTTGACACTGCGACCGGATCCAAGGAGCCTTCTGTACTCACCGGAAGCTGTATTCGAGGCGGACTCTGAACCTGAGAAACTGGGCGGATTGAAAGGCGGCCGCATCTCGACTTCTGAGCTGAAGGTCATGGAGATCTCCGCAGGAGAACTTGGGGGAGCGGTCGGAGGAGAACTTGGGGGAGCGGTCGGCGGAGAACTTGGAGGAACGATCTGGGAATCGTCCGTAAAATCCGGAGAAAATTTCTTCCCGACGACCATGAACACCGTCGTCATTTTGAGGACCTGCGCCATCATAATTGAAGACGACACTGTGACGATTAGTCACTGATCAGATCCACGTCAAATATGATTCGCGTTGAACAGTCTTGGACTCAGGACTGTCTGACAGATAATATACGGATCTCCGCTCGAAAGAATTGAAATTTGAATGAATTTCTGAGAGAAATTCAACAAATCGACTCGCAGAAATCTGGCGCTGTAAACAAAATTTGTTACCTGACGGAAATTTATTACCTGGACGGCAATACAGTTATGCAATCTTACATGTAATATACTATAGAGAGCTCTCGAGAGTCTGCGCGTCTGAGAATTGAACTCCCGCGACAAGCGGCCCATATGATAATCGTCGGCGGCGAGCCCCCGCCGATCGGCGATCGATGATCATGTAATCACCAGGTCCTGGACCAGCCCCGGCCCGTGACTCGACGACCGGTCCGCAATCGATTACGCGCTGCCAGCAGCAGCTCCCGGCTCGGATAGGAATCCAAACCGTCGGCGTCGCGAATCCGATCGATGATTCTGCGGCGAATCTCGTCGACGTTGGTCCGGGACCGGCGGCAGGAAGGAAGGCAACCCGAGCCGGCCAATCCTCAGCGACGAGTCGGACGACCCACACGGCCCGCTGAACCAGGCGATTCGGATTGCTGTGGTCAGGTTAGCGGCGCCCTCCGACGGGCGGCCACGTCATAGTCTTCGATGGTGAGTCGACTGGTCGTGATGGGGCCGCGGATTGCGTCGATCGTCGACAGACAAGGACTGAGCTTAAGGGAGGCAGCAAAAATTATATATGACAATATCATATATGCGCAGTCGTCATGGGTTTCAAGGCTCCGACCGATAGCATATGATCGCTCCGGAATCATCGGGCCCCGATTAGTTTCGTCACGATCGTCGATCCGCCGGCTGCGAGGAAGGAAAACAGCCTGCCAATTTTTGATGACGATACACACACGCCGCAACGGCCAGCCGGAAGGCTGGCCTCGTGGCCGCCGATGTCATTCGATCGCCGACAGCCTAGGAAATAAGGCAGGCAGGACGCGAATATATGACGACAGACCGCCCCGCGATTGGACGATCAGGGTCGGAGGGTCGGCAAGATCATGGGCCGTGTCGTGATCGATTCAGTCTTTTTTTCAAGACCTCCGCAACGGCATCGGTGTCCGGAATCCGGCCACTCAATCGGATACAAATGATAATATATCTAGCCCTGGGCCTGTGAGGCGATAAGATTCGCACCGTCATGACCTCACCCCTTTTGATTAACTCGCAGAAACTTGAGCCGGACCGTTACGAGAATCCGCCAAATTATCATACTACGTAACACGAGTGACGCCCAATCATTCCGTTGCAATGTTCGCTGCATAAATACACCGCTTCAATCGAATCCCAGCCCGTTGCTGACAAAGATGCAGAACAGAGGGAGCCCAAAAGCATACTTCATCGCTTCACTTCCCGGGATCGTATCAGTTTCCGGCTGTCATATACTCCGAATCCAATGGGTCATGGCTGGGTCGACCCTGGTAAAGATCGAAGTCAATTCCTGTGGTTTTTTTTTTGGGACCATTAAAAAAGCGCCCCCATTAATTTAATGACAGCTGTAGCAAAACTGTACAGGCCCCAACTGATTCGAGGCTTTTGCTCGCCTTTTTTTCGGCTGCTATTAGTCCGAAAAAAAGTCGAAAACGTCCGAAAAAAAGCCTGGCCCTAGTATGAATCTGATAGTGGATCATCGAAGGGCGAAACGTCTGGGCTTCAATTTCGCAATGATGAGACTTGTCCCTTCCATTGATGAACAACACCACCAAATCAAGGAAGTCAAAAACTCGAGGGACAGCTTTCCGATCGAATCAGAACACGTCCGACGGGAGATAATTCAGCTGTCATTTTTTTTCCAGAATTTAAATTCTGCAGCGTACGGCTTTTCTCACTGACACTTCGTCACGCATTCTTTTTTTTCTTTTGTGGTACTCTACAGCCGTTCCTTCTTTTTTTTTTTTTGTAGTATACTACTCTACAGCCGTCCCTTCTTTGTTTTTGTAGTACTCTACATTGGCCTTTCCTTCTTTTTTTTTGTAGTACTCTACATTGACCTTTCCTGCTTTTTTTTTTGTAACACTCTATGGCCTGCTCTTCGTGTCTGACTTTACATAATGTAACACTTCAATCATTTAAAATAGCATCAACATCATACGGGAGAATCATTTAAAATAGCAGAATTCTGAATAACAAGTTACAACGAAACTCTATATGCTCTTTATCATCGTCGTAGTCTTTGAATAATAACACGCAACATGCTTTGCGTATCATTTGAATAAAACTCATTGAATAATATATCGCGAACGCATCACACTGCGCAGATTAGTGGAAGGCTTAGGCTGTCATTGGAAAGGGTTCAGTAGCTTTTTTTTTTTCGGATTCGTTCGACATTTTTTCGGAAAATTTTAAGGCAGAAGAAAACCAGCGACGCGCTGAGTCTGTCTTTTTTTCTTTCTTTGTTTCTTTCTGTGGCTTCTCCGGCACTCTCTTTCTTTGTGGGTCCTCTTTAAGTTTCTGCCGATCTTCTTCCTTTCTTTGTGGATCCTCTTGCTGCCGATATTCTTCCTTTCTTTGTGGATCCTCTTGCTGCCGATATTCTTCCTTTCTTTGTGGATCCTCTTGCTGCCGATCTTGTTCATTCCTTTGTGGATCCTCTCGCTGCCGATCTTGTTCATTCCTTTGTGGATCCTCTTGCTGCCGATATTCTTCCTTTCTTTGTGAATCCTCTTTCTGCCGATCTTGGACTTTCTTTCTCTGTAGATCCTTTTCAAATTCCACGTCAGGCTCTTCAGTTTCGTTCTTTCTTTGAGTCTTTCTTTCAGACTTTTTTCTTTGAGTGATTTTCTTTGGATTTTCTTTCAGGGTTTAAACTTTCTGCCGCTCTCTCGAGCAATTGAATAACGTGATATCATACCTGTACAATATAGAATGATTGGCCTTCTTTCTATCTTCACACACGTCTTTCGTTTCCAAAATTTCCAAAAATTTGAATTGCCATAAATTTACGACAAGAGAAACACTCATCACAAATTTACGACAACGACAATAATAACGCATCTACATAAACAAACATAAATATCCATGCAAAAAAAAACATCCTTAAATCGTTTTTAAATCTTCATTATGTCCAAATGTTTTCCTTAGATATTCAATGTTTCCAAATGTTTTCCTTAGCTATTCAACGTTTCCAAAATTCCAATGATCGCACTATGAAGAGCTTAACATCAAAAAAAAAATAAAATACATAATGCCACTAAATACCCGAATAAATTTCAATATTAGACGTTCAATAAAATTTGAATGGCTGCGCAGCTTCTAAATGGTCTCTTCCGAGACTTTTTCTCAATCATCAGACTCAGTGTAATTCTCTCAATACAGGGGAACAGAAAGGCAACGAAGATGAGAAGGCTCCGAAGAAAGATGGTGGTGATGCAGAAGGAGAAAACCAGAAACGACCCAAATCGCCAAACTCTGCAGCCGCCGATCAGAATCAAACTCCTCTCAAAAAACGAAACTCCGTTGGCAATGGGGAAATCGATGATATCGACATTCAGGATAGTCCTCCAAGCCGCGACTCGAATGCGATGGAAGTGAGCCCAGTTGCAACTATGCTGCTGCTGAGTGCGAAGAAAACGAAAGACAAATCGCCATTGCTGAAGGCAACCACGGATGCTGAAGACAAAAAAGCTGCTGCAACGATCGTAAACAGAGCCGGAGATCGCAGTCTTTTCGATTTCGGTGTAAGCCAAAGTTCGATTCCGCAGGACAGCAAAGGCAAAGGGAAAGCATCTGCAAAAGGTGCAGCGGTTGCAGCAGGTGCAACGAATGATCTCAGTTCGATTTTACCGCGATTGGGGCTCGGGAAGAATCATATCGGGGCTGGACCGGCTGCAGCAGCAGGATCGATGCATAAAGAAATCACCGGCGACCAGAAGATGAAGGCGTTTTACGATTCCATCAACCGTGAGGCAGCTGACCAGAATACGTCGAATGTGATTCAGGAGGACCCATCCAAAACGATAGCAACGAAAACTGGCAAGGAGTTGAAACTCGAATTGTTCGCAGACGAGAACAACAAGGAACACATGGCTGTCTGGAAACGATTTTGCAGCATTGGAGGCATGAAAGAAGATCTTCTCAAGGAAGCGGGTGACGCTTGGGACAAAGCCAGTGCCAACGACGAAGATGCTGGGTCGAAGAAGAACAAAACCAAGAAAGGCAAGATCTTGGCGCCTGTTATGCTGATCCGACTCCGCGCTCTCGTGAATAGTTGTGCTGCTATCATGGCGATTGCCAAGCAGAAGATTCCAGACGCTGGGAAATTCGAAGAATATCAAGTGCCTACCTCGTTCGCAAACTGTATGGCTGAAATGCGAATCTGCGAAGAGCAACTGAAAACACACAAAACGAAAGCAGCATCTCCAGCCGATAAACTGCTTATCCAGCGCGACATTGATGAGTTCGTTCAAATGCACAGCGAGATTTGTCGTTTCACGACTACGCTCATCGACCACCTGCTGCCAGATTTGGAGACGATTGTCGACGACGTGAAAACGTTTTCCGAACAGAATCCGCCTCGACAGGCCCGAGAATACTACGAAAAAATGATGGAACAACGTTTCGGTCATCTGCAGCCGTTTATTGAAGAGGAATTCAAAGAAGTGAAAGCGAAGTTGGATGAGGAGGAGCAGAATAAGCGTAGAGCGGTTGGTGGTGGTAATCGAAGACTCAAGCGAAAAAATACCTTTGAGTAAAGGAGGGGCAATCATAATGATAGGTGGACGGTGGTGAAGGGTTAATGGCGGAGGGTATGTGGTGGGCGTGAATCTCTCGTGTTAGCGAAATTTCAGACATGCATTGTTGCATCAGATTTAGTTTTCATTGAGTCGAAATCTCGTTCAGCATATTGGCACTGATGTTATTGAAGCGCCAAGTGTATTATCTATGGTTGGCAATAGTGCGAAGTGATGATGTGGTCGACTATTGTCCATTCTAATTGTGTCAGCAGTATTACTATTGGAAAACTCGAAATCTCTTCCTGTCGCAGGTGTGGTAGTTTAAGTCAAAATCTCCAGTCCTAAACTGGGTATAGCATCGATCAGGTATTAGTAACATGATTTTCAGTCGTGTAATGATATGTTCAAGCCGTTTTATATTTTTCATGGATATTCGAATCCGAAAACAGTCATCCCCTCTTGTAGTAGTTCCTCAGTGATATTGTAAATCCAAAGTCGTCGCGGCGACAAGACAAACTATATTGCGATTTCAGCAGACAGTCTGTTGAAATGTATCAGAGCACGATGTCATAATTCTCGGGTAGAAATTTCGTTTGTTGTATTGGTCAGCGTGAAGCTGATTGTGTTGTGATTTCGCGTTCAGTTTTATAAGAAAGGCATATCCGGATTGATCATGTCGATTCCAAATTCCATCGGTAGTATTGCAGCAAGTCACAATGTCGCAGAGACAGACTATGAGGAAAATGCTAGCGCCGATAACTTCAGTACAATAAAAAAGTCAACACACGGTTTATAACGATTTAAGAAAAAACATATTGACGCCCGGAAACCCGGCGAAATGATATATCATATTTCCAAACTTCAGTGTTTGTATGTGTAATCGCAGAAGTTCCACCGCAACAGTTCCGCCATTTGAAAGCCGAATGATAAAGTAAATCAATTATCAATGTCAACTGCATTCTCAGACATCAGAGGAAAATCGATCTTCAGACAATGATAATGATTATGGAAGGCCGGTCAGTGCTGGCACATTCAGCAGAAACCTGAAAGGGAAAGAGGAGTCAGCGTCGAAGTTCAAGTTGTTCGGAGTCAGCGGCAGTGAGTCACACCAGGAGCGAGGCGTCGGTGATATAATTATACCAGTGGCAGTCGGCAGTCGCGTAATTCCCCTTTGCTAGGTTGCGTTTAAAGTTTGCAGGATGTATTATCTGGCAGCGATTATGATGGCGCGTTTTAGTAACTTGTGATGAGTGATCGGCAAAGATTGTGTTTGTGTCACTGGATGCACTCTTGCGATCTCTGATTGTCAGGTTGTGTTGAGGTGTATTATTGTGGTCGTGCGTTGAGTCACTTTTAGCTTGTGACTCCAGGTCGCGATTTCGGCGTTGGGTTCGCCAGAGTATCAAATTTGTATGGTGTTTCTGTTGGTACCCTAACTAACAAGTGGCCTGCCGGCAGTATGATAGCCGGAAATTGATACGATCCCGGGAAGTGAAGCGATGAGGTATGCTTTTGGGCTCCCTGTGCTCTGCATCTTTGTCAGTAATACTAACGGGTTGGGATTCGATTGAAGCGGTGTATTGCTGCCGACAACATTGCAACGGAATGATTGGATGCCACTCGCGTAATATGATAACTCGGCGGATTCTCGTAACGGTCCGGGTCAAGTTTCTGTGAGTTAATCAAAAGGGGCGAGGTCATGACGGCGCGAATCATATCGCCTCATAGGCCCAGGGCTAGTCTAGATATCATTTGTATCCGATTGCAATGAGTGGCCGGATTCCGATTCCGGACACCGATGCCGTTGCGGAGGTCTTGAAAAAAAGACTGAATGCCAATGGATCACGACACGGCCCATGATCTGGCCGACCCTCAGACCCTGATCGTTCAATCGCGGGGCGGTCTGTCGTCATATATTCGCGGCCTGCCTGCCTTACTTCCTAGGCTGCTGGCGATCGAATGATATCGGCGGCCACGACGCCAGCCTTCCGGCTGGCCGTTGCGGCGCGCGTGTATCGTCGGCAAAAATTGGCTGGCTGTTTTTCTTCCTCGCAGCCGGCGGATCGACGATCGTGACGAAACTAATCGGGGCCCGATGATTCCGGGGCGATCGTATGCCCTCGATCTGAGCCTTGGCATTCATGACATTGACGACGGCGCATATTGTCATATATTATGCTGCCTCCCTCAAGTTTAGTCCCTGCCTGTCGACGATCGCAATCCGTGGCCCCATTGGCATCGCGACCAGTCGACTCATCATCGAAGACTAGTATGACGTGGCCGCCCATCGGCGGGCGCCGCTAACCTGACCACAGCAATCCGAGTCGTCTATTTCAGCGGGCCGTGTGGGTCGTCGTCGAGGATAATTTGGCCGGATCGGGTTGCCTTCCTTCCTGCCGCCGTGCCAACGTCGACGAGATTCGCCGCACAATTGAATCATCGATCGACGATCGGATATCATTCGCGACGCCGACGGTTTGGAATCCTATCCGAGCCGGGAGCTGGCAGCGCGGAATCGATTGCGGGCCGGTCGTCGAGTCATGGGCCGGGGCTGGTCATGGTCATGATGACATCATCATGATCAACGATCGTCGATCGGGGGCTCGCCGCCGACGACTATCATATTGGCCGTTTGTCGTGGGAGTTCAATTCTCAGACGCGCAGACTCGCGAGAGCTCTCTATAGTATACTACATTTCATATCTGCATTGTCGTCCAGGTAATAAATTTCCGTCAGGTAACAAATTTTGTTTACAGCGCCAGACTTCTGCGAGTCGATTCGTTGAATTTCTGAATCTGAGAGAAATTCATTCAATTTATTTCAATTCTCTCGAGCGAAGATCCATATCTGTCACACGGTCCTGAGTCCAAGACTGTTCGGCGCGAATCATATTTGACGTGGATCTGATCAGTTATTAATCGTCACGGTGTCGTCTTCAATTATGATGGCGCAGGTCCTCAAAATGGCGACGGTGTTCATGGTCGCCGGGAAGAAATTTTCTGCGGATTTTACGGAAGACTCCCAGATCGTTCCTCCAAGTTCTCCGCCGACCGTTCCCCCAAGTTCTCCTCCGACCGCTCCCCCAAGTTCTCCTCCATCGCCATCGCCACCTCCTCCATCGCCGTCACCACCGCCACCATCGCCACCTCCTCCAACGCCGTCACCACCGCCACCATCGCCACCTCCTCCATCGCCACCGCCTCCATCGCCATCGCCGCCGCCTCCATCGCCACCGCCTCCATCGCCACCTCCTCCATCGCCACCTCCTCCATCGCCACCGCCTCCATCGCCGTCGCCACCGCCTCCATCGCCGCCGCCTCCATCGCCATCTCCTCCGGCCGAGCTGCCTGACCCTGTGACGCTTGAACGTGTTACAGATTTTCAATTACCGCAAGCATTCAGCAGGCTCCTGCCAATATTGCTAAATGAAGCGGCCTACCAACTCATGCAGACACTCACCACTGATGCCAAATATAGCTCCATGTCTATTGGGGACCACAAATCTGGTGAACTCATAAAGACGGCGAAGGTTCTTGCTCACAATGGATGCGAAGGCAAAGAGATAACCTATGGGTATACAGAAGGGGAAGAAACATATCCGGTCTCCGAGATTGAAGATGCTCACTCTTGGGACGCTTTGAGATTCACCTCTGTTACAGAGGAGCCATATGTTCCGAGGAATCCCTGCGCAGAGACAAGGCCTTTTTCTCATGATGACATATCCCATTATGGCGAGGGTTGTAAGGGTGGGACGTGCAAAGTCTGTCACAATTCGTCGTGCACTTCAGCCGGCAGCATAGGATCCGGCGTATGCAGTGCGACAAATGAGTGCCCTTCAAGTCTAAGAGATACCTTTTTCCAGGTATATTTTTATGTGGTACCAGACAAGTTCCCTAGCCCAAAAAACAATGATGGTAGTTACTTCCAATATGACTTCAGCCATAACGTCATTAAGAACTTTGAAACTGATGATGGCAATGACTTGTTTTACTCGACACATACTTTCTTTTACCAATTCAGAGGGTAGATGGCAGAAGGAAGCGCCAATGTCATAGTCACTGAGATTCGCCGTGGCAGAAGAGTCCGCGCGAATGATCGTGACGGTAGATGTAGGATAGATGTAGGATAGATGTGCGATAGATGTAGGATAGATGTAGGATAGATGTAGGATAGTTGTAGGATAGATGTAGGATAGATGTAGGATAGTTGTAGGATAGATGTAGGATAGATGCGCGATGGTTGCGTCATTGATGTATGGGCCATGCTTGATGTATCATATGATAGGCGTATAATCATTATTATGCCATAGGTATTCGATATAGGTACTCGAGTCTAGAAGTTGGATGTTATTAGTATCGAAGCTGTTATATTGTCATGTGAGAAATATTAAATGTAGAAAGTGGCTGTTATTCCAATTTTTTGTGATAGAAAATAACTGTGGTAGAAGTTGTTCCAATTTTTTGTGATAGAAAATAATTGTGGTAGAAGTTGTCCCAATTTTTTGTGACAGAAAACAAATTTAAACTATTGTGATAGAAATTCTTCTCATTCAGAAATTTAGTCCGTTTGTATTGGGTCATTGTTGTTTCATAGTTGGAGTTATCGGGTTTCTGAGTTGTCGAATAAGTGAAGAATTGGCGTCGTATATTTGTGTATGGTTTTCAGATTCTGAGATTTAGCGGTATGCAGGCGGTTAGCGGTGTCATGTGTCTCCCCCTGAATCATTTAATAATTTATTAAATGATTCAGGGGGAGTTAATTCCGAATTGATTGAGGCGCAGTGGTGATCGCCTCTATAGTTTCTAGTATTAATTTTCCAGGTTGTCTTGCGTTGTCTAAATTCGATGTGTTGTAGTTGACAACTTGAATTGCAAAGCCTGAATTCTAAGTAAG
>Ga0099797_101754_pt1 | contig 10700 bp, 5 predicted proteins | sample Uncmet_Sort48C_1_FD_89871 | JGI IMG/M metagenome (GOLD analysis project Ga0099797, IMG submission 89871) | Marine eukaryotic communities from CALCOFI LINE 67, Pacific Ocean - C012_Sort48C_1 | ecosystem: Environmental > Aquatic > Marine > Oceanic | place: Pacific Ocean: Monterey Bay | collected... | reverse complement strand
CCAAAGTCGTCCTGCAGTATCGTACACAAATAACAATCCTCGTCAACAACGCCCAAACCACAATACACGGAACAATAATACAAATTATCCAAACGTATCTGTTACTGGAACAATGACAAGGCAGACTCACTCTGACAATACCGCCCACCAACATCCTAGTCAAGTAAAGACAAATACACCTTCCCAAGATCCACCTGAAACCTCCACAACTTTATACGCCCGCAATACCGTTAAGGGCCCAAATATAACAAATATGTATGCTTCAACTAGTTACGATGATAAAATGACGATCGCAGTCGAGATATGTAATAAACGCGGAAAATTTCTAGTTGATACCGGATCAGAAATAAATGCAATCCACATATCGTTCGTAAAATCGCTGACAAAAACTTTAGCAATTCAACCACCCGGCGTGGTATCGATTACTACAGTAGATGGAAACACTTCTCCCATTTTTGGTACAATAACGCTAACCGTCAGTATAGAAAGTAACCCTTTTCGCGTATTCTTTTATGTAATAAGATGCGGTGATTATGACGGCATATTAGGTCGCAATTTTTTATCACAGAATCATGCTTTAATAGACGCCTCTAAAGCGATGCTGTCATTAAAGACAACAAATTCGGCACATCTAGCGTGCCTTAGTGTTCCATTGGGGTCTACTTCTTCAAACCAACCTAACGATTCTGATTCTCAAAACTCATTACCCGCTTTTGTAGTTAACGCCCTTACGGTTCCGCCTAACTCACAAATGCTTATTGAAGTTTCAGTTCAACAGTCAGGACCTCAAACTGAGCTGTTGTTAGAGGGAATTAAAAAGCTTTCTCATCATGATATAGTGATAGCCCGTAGTGTTAGTACTGCTGAAGAAGGAAAACTTCCTTGTCGCCTTATGAACGTTTCCCCTTTCCCGGTTTTTCTTCAAAAAGGGATGCAAATCGGTACGGCTACAACCTTCTCGCCATCCATAGAAGTCAACGCTGTGAACGCTCATACCAATAACACTGACCCGCTGGTGTTCAATATCGATACAAATAATTTAGATAAGGACCAACAGAACGAACTTATGACGCTTCTTTATACTTATGATAACTTATTTTCCGTTTCGGATATGGATTTGGGCTGCACGACAGCTATTGAACACCACATTAAGACAGATAATAGCCCTCCATTCAAGTCACGCCCTTATCGTGTCAACCACGAAACACGTGAGAAACTTAAAACCCATATTGAAGAAATGTTAGAACAAGATATCATCGAAGAGTCCTGTAGCCCATGGGCTAGTCCCATTATTCTGGTTAAAAAAAAGGATGGATCCGATCGTTTCGTTTGCGACTTTCGACGTTTAAATTCAGTTACAATTCGTGATTCATATCCTTTGCCACGCATTGATGACTCAATCGATGCCTTAGGTGGTTCAGTTTTCTTTTCCACCCTTGACTTGCGATCGGGGTATTGGCAAGTGCCAGTGGCTCGAGACTCTAGGCCATATACGGCTTTCACATCATACGAGGGGTTATATCAGTTTAAACGTTTACCTTTTGGTCTTACGAATGCCCCAGCAACTTTCCAACGCTTGATGGAAATGGTCCTTCGAGGGTTAAACTGGAAAATTTGCTTAATATACCTCGACGATATTATTTGCTTTTCGACCTCTTTTAATGATCATTTAAAACGACTACGGGAGGTTTTTGACCGTTTGCTTGATAATAATCTGAAATTAAAACCTTCTAAGTGTTATTTTTGTAAACGAGAGGTACAATTTTTAGGACATGTAGTAAACAAAAATGGAATTTCACCGAGCCCCGAAAAGACAGATCTCATTAGTAAATGTCCTCCTCCGAAAACCCCTAAACAAGTGAAACAAATGCTAGGTTTAGTGGGTTATTATCGCCGTTTCGTTCCGAATTTCGCTCAGACAGCATTGCCGCTTACAAAATTATTGCAAAAAAATTCGAAATTCAAATGGACTGCCGCTTGTCAAGCAGCGTTCGACTCTCTAAAAACGGCATTAATCACCCCACCTATTCTAGCATTTCCCGTATTTGCCGAACCTTTTCACCTCTATACGGACGCGTCAGGGGAAGCGATAGGTATGATTTTGGGACAAATTATTAATGGGAATGAATCCGTAATTGCATTCGCTGGTCGCGTTTTGTCTAAACCCGAAAGGAATTATTCCGTAACAGAAATAGAAGCATTAGCAGTAATAGAAGGTGTGAAGCACTTCCATTGCTATCTATATGGCTCAAAATTTACCATTCATACTGATCATTCTAGTTTAAAATGGCTCTTTACCTCAAAAGAATTAAAAGGAAGAGCCGCTAGGTGGGCTCTGACGCTGCAAGGTTATGACTTTGAAATTAAGCATAGACCCGGTAAAGAAAATCAAAACGCTGATGCTCTTTCGCGCATGCAAACACCAGCAGTTTGCGCTATAAATAAACACCCATATAATGCAAGGAAAGTACGTGAAAGACAACGTGCGGACCCAGAATTGGTACAGCTTATCTTGTACCTTGAAAAACAAATACCTTATACTATGGACGTCCCAACAGAACTGTCTCATTCAAATAGCGATAACTTTTTCTTAGATTCAGAAGGTATTTTGTATAAGTTACTAGAATCAGATAAACCTTATGATCCATCCAGTGCCCTGGTGGTGCCAACATCATTAAGAAAAGAAATACTAGAACCATGCCATGATAGTCCTTTGGTGGGCCATTTTGGATTTGACAAAACATACCGCAAAATCAAACTAAATTATTTTTGGCCTAAAATGTATACCCAAATTAAAGATTGGGTAGCTACTTGCGTACTCTGCTCCAAACGAAAGCGAAATTATGGCTTTAAACCTGCTCCATTAAATCCTATTCCTATCGGAATGACGTTTGAGCGTTGGGCAATGGACATTCTTGGTCTGCTTCCGGTTACAACATCCGGAAACAAATACATCTTGCTTTTCCAAGAATATCGCACCAAATGGGTTGAAGGTTGCTCACTTCCGACAATCGAATCTAAACAAATCGCAAAGGCATTTTTTGAATTAATCATTACTCGTTACGGAGCTCCTGATACAATTCTTTCTGATCGAGGTGCAAATTTTCTTTCCTCCTTGATGCATGAAATTTATAAACTTTTAAATGTAGACAAGATAAATACCAGTAGCTACCGCCCCCAAACCGATGGTATGGTCGAACGAATGAATGGGACCCTCACACAATCTTTATCAATGTATACTAATAAATACCAAGATAATTGGGATACTTTTCTCCCAGGAATTTTCTTTGGATTCCGAACTTCCGTATCTGCAGCCACGAACGAGTCTCCCTACCTTTTATTGTTCGGACGTCATCCACGTCTTCCTTTAGATGTTTCACTTTTACCCCCTACAAATTTGACTGCTTCTAATTCTGAGTATCACACGATGATAGTAAAAAACCTAGCCATAGCCCAAGATCTAGCTGCGCAAGAAATAAGCAAAAAACAGCACAATATGAAAGACTACCATGATAAAAATGCAGGACAACCTAACTTTACAATAGGCCAGAAGGTACTGTTACATGATCCGCGGAATAGGAAAGGTTTATCGCGTAAACTAGCACCGCATTATTTAGGCCCTTGTACTATTATTGACCAGAAATCTCCCGTCTTATTTCAAATTACGGGTTTGCCAGATAACCGCATGCATGATGTCGTACATGTTGACCGACTTAAACCTTTTCATGAAAATCATAAATTATCCCTTAGGACTGAAACAAACGAACATACTAAATCCTCCCCTCCTCAGCGAAGCGACAGAGATTCTAAGTTACCGGAAGATACACAACTAACCGATCAACCAGCTGCATTGAATCCTTCTTCTGCGGCACCTGACAATACCCCACCTGCTTTAACAATTCTCGACCATCGCTGTCGAAGAAAAAAATGGAATACCTGTGTCAAAAACAGGGAGATCCTTTAGCCGCCGCACAATGGCTACCTACTATCAAAATCAATAACAACAAATTGATTTCTGATTACCTTCAGCAAAGGCAGGACAGACCTTTTACTAGGTCACGATCTGCTCATCGCACTCCGACGGTATGTTCAATGCGACTACAATATACAAAATCCAGGTTACCACAATCTTTTCCTTTTTACCATTGGTTTCCTTTACTGTGTCCAATCATCCTAGTTATCCTTCTACTGCTTCTCGGGATTACGCCATTCACGCAAGCCTCACAACCTCCTTCTTTAGGTACACTATTTAATTGTGATACCACCCAATACCAAGGTGTTTATTCTTTGCCGCCAAGTTTATCTTGTGCTAACCCATCGGACACAACCGATATTTCAGCTTTTCATGCAGCCGTCATTCAATATCACCCGCAAACGACTAAAATAAAGTTATACCAATGCATTGCAAAAACTATGTCACTTAATTGCAAAGAATCCTTTTTTGGTGCAAAAGAAAAACATACTTATATTTCGACAACCCCAATAACGCCAACAATATGTAGAAAAGCAGTTAATAGAAAACAAACACCACAAGGAAAACTAAAACAAGTCGCTGACAGTAAATGGTCAACAACAACCGACGCTAAGTATGTTTGCAAGTGATTTAAGGACAACACTGTAAAATACTCACGTTTTGAGTACACAGTTTACACTGGTACTTTATATGGTGACGATAAATTTGTTCATCAATCTTTGACTCATTCTGTCTGCCACTACCAAAGTTTTTCATGTACCCCTGCAGAATATCCTAAGACACAAATTATTTGGAAGCAAACTGCCCACATATCTTCGCTTTATCGAAACCTCGGACGGTATCCAATTAAAAAGATACGTGACTTCATTCTTGTTCCACGATTGGGAATAGGTGGTTCTATTATTTATAGTGCTAAAACAAATTATCTTTTAGACACGGGATATAAAATTTATAGACAGGTACTTACTAATGGTACCCAAAAGAAATTTGATTCATTTAGTAAAGGTTATGTTACTAAAAATCATTTTGAAGTCGAGAATGAACTGGCCGAAGGAAAGATTATAAACGACATCTTGCACTCAACAGAAACCCTATTACATTTGTCCCACACAATGTGTACTACAAATAAGGAAATTCGTCAACTCCAACGTTGGCTACTTACCTCTTTTCCAGATACTGCGGCAGAATATTTATTTCCCGATCTAGGTAAACTAGTAGAAGCAGTAGGTGATGCTCTCTTAGTACATAAATGCCAATCGATATTTCAATATCAAATTGTCTGGAACCAAACCGTGAATGGCTCATGTTATGCTCAATATCCTGTACTAGTGCCGGATACTCCTTATCCGTATTTTTTGGATTTGCCAAAACGACGACTTCATAAGCAAGGTCATAAAATTCCGTGTCCACCAAGGATAAAACCCACCTTCATTTCAGATAATGAAGGAAAGTTATGGAGTCTTTCTCCCGCTAATACTTTTGCAAAGATCCCAGCTCCCGATAAACATGCACTATTGGCCCATTTAAGGTTACCCAAGTTAGCTCATTTCTCACCTAAGTTGCTTCATTACGACGAAAAACCACCCTCTAGACTCCCACTGCCCCGCCTTTTATCACGAAGTAAAGAAAACTTAGAGGAATTATCAAGTTTTCGCGAAACGGGTGGAGGAAGTATAATCAGTGGTATTGGCATGGTACTGGGTCAAACGATAAGTGCAGTAGCAAAAGGGGGTAGTACCATTATTCGCTCATTAGGTCAAGGTATTCACGACACACTAACTGGTGTCGATGATTTCGATCAACACTTGGTGGGTAGCATTGGCAATGCCACCTCGAAAATTATTGATTCCACTTCAACGGGGGCAGCAAAGGTCGTCTCTTCTTTAGGAGGCATCGGCAATATCATATTATGGCTTTTAGTAATTGTTTTATACATATATGTTTTCATCCGCTACTTCCCATTTTCATATTTTTCTCGCTCACAGGGGGAAATAGTCTTGAACAATGATCCGGTTGACTCATACCCATCAGCCCTGTTGGGGCTGCTAACTGCTTCTACCCCTCCCCCACCGTTCACGAATGATTTCCCACCCCCTCCTTCCCTTTCTCTTCCCCCAAAAACAACCTCTCGTCGGGAATCAGCCGACCATATACCATTGGAACTTGTACCACTTACCTCAAAACACTCTCGGAGGCTTAAAATGCCAACAAGAACAAATACAAGTGTATCGAATCTATAAAGGATACAGAGTCAGTTCATCGATTTCTATATAATTTTTTTTCCTTTAATTATTTTGCACCAGACTAATCCGATATGATGAAATCATATATAAATAATAATAAGACTTGTAAGACGGGATGCTTTGTTCACCCGCTTAGCACGATGATATAGTGATAAGACTCGTAAGACGGGATGCTCTGTTCACCCGCTTAGCACACGGTAGAGTAGTAAATGGTTGAATAATAAATCTTAATTTCTAAAAATAAGACTTGTAAGACGGGATGCTTCGTTCACCCGCTTAGCACGATGATATAGTGATAAGACTCGTAAGACGGGATGCTTTGTTCACCCGCTTAGCACACGGTAGAGTAGTAAAATGTTTATTTCTAAAAAGTGGTTTTGGCCCAACCACAAACAAAAATATATATTGTCCAAAAATTGACTTATGTACAACGATGAAAAATTAAATTATGAAGTATTGAGAGATTGAATGTCTATTTGTGCAACTGTGACAGAAATTGCGCAACTGTGACAGAAATTACGCAACGGTGACAGAAATTCTCAAAAAAAAATAATTATATGTAGCCACTATTCGATAGTGCACTTCATGTTATTAATACAAAACGATTATTTTTATTTTCAAGAATATACCATATCGGATAGGGATGAATTATAAACAAGACTTACTTCCTTAAATTTTTATTGCATTGATGAACTGACTTTATTTCAACTGCCTTGACTTGAAACATTATAACTTCGGGTAGCCGGCTTGCACAGCTCCTTCTTTCGCAAGCCCAGAGTATAGCGCCTCTGCCCTTTTGGTAAGCTAACACTTCCTTTTCTTCCTTGTATTCTTAATTGGGTAACCGGCTTGCACAGCTATTCTTCTTTCGCAAGCCCAGAGTATAGCGCCTCTGCCCTTTTGGTAAGCTAACACCTCCTTTTCTTCCTTGCATTCTTAATTTGGGTAGCCGGCTTGCACAGCTCCTTCTTTCGCAAGCCCAGAGTATAGCGCCTCTGCCCTTTTGGTAAGCTAACACCCCTTTTTCTTCCTTGTAATAAATCTCAATAAATTAATAAATATAAAAATAAGTAACATAAACATAAAATAACAATTGTGTTCCATGATTTAAGTTCTTCCAATACCTTATATAACAATCGACCTAGACATATATTAAACATTATGTAACTATAAACTATATAACAATCGACCTAATCATATATTAAATATTGTATAACAGTATATGATAAATATTTAATATCTATCCCAAAAACGTGCCGAAAAGTGGTCCAGAGATGTAAACTATCATGCTCTGGAAAGAAGCTCTTCCATTGCACACGTCTCGTGAGGTCATATCTTTTCAACTCGACTTATTTTCATGTGCAGGACCGACTGGTTGTAGGTGTTTATCCATTGTGTCAGAATCTCCATGTTAGGAATATTGGCGAATGACTATCACTAGAAGTCGGTGATGTCAAGTTCGAATCTGTCTTGATATTATTCGCAACCGTTCAAGCTTTACTTTATTCACTATAGGTTGCGACTTCCATGAAATATTGTTTTCATTTTCAGAGATACGGTCATTGTCAGTTTCAGTTTCTTCATCCGATGTAATGAAAGAGTTGTTGTTCCTCATATTATTGTTACTGCGAAAAAATATTGAACAATTGATGAGTGGAAATACTATTCCCCAACTACACGCCGATGTAAGTCTCGTTTCTGTAAATCTCTTTTCTCTAATTCAACCGCAGCTATACCAGCAAATATCCGAAAATAATCACTTGCTGCGAAGTCTCTTCTGGTGATTTCTAATGGTCTCTGAATTCCCTCTTCTTCTTTCTAATTGCCTTTCGTTCAACGTGAAGTTTTTGTTTTTTATTTAGGTCCATAGGCCTATTATTTTCATTCATTCCGTTAGGAGAACGTTTTCTTTTTCTTCCCTTGAACGTTTCTCGCGATCGAGTAGCATTCAATTTTATCTTTGGGTAGCCGGCTTGCACAACTCCTTCTTTCGCAAGCCCAGAGTATAGCAGCTCTGCCCTTTTGGTAAGCTAACACTTCCTTTTTCTTCCTTGTATTATTAATTTGAGCAACCGGCAGAATTACTGGAGATTGCGCAAAACATGAGTTATTTATCGTATGGTTTCTATTAACTGCCTTGCCGCAGGTGTTCGGCGTAATCTGAATTGTTGAAATATGGCGCGCTGCTGCACGGCTATCGCAAGCCATATGTCGATAAATAAATACATAAATAAAATAGTGATCCATAATTAATAGATCTTCTTTGAAGCTCTCCTACTATCTCTGGACGACTATATATATTTTGAATTAATTTCATCATCGCTTGTTTCTTCACTGCATCGTACCGATCATTTAATCTTGGGTCACTGATACGTCTATCACCCATTGTGTAATTCCTGTCACGTAACAGTTTTCATGATTCGTTCAATATTACTATTTTTTTCATCTTATTATCGGTGACTACAATTTAGTTTGATGTTATTGGGTCAGTTTGCGTCTTGCACCTTATACCTGAAATCGATTTGTCGGATTACATATTGCCTTTAGAAAATTTACTTCGACTTTTATCAATTTTCCAGAGTATCCAATTTTTTTTTCACGCGATGCTCGAAGTTGGAACTATCAAATTATACTTTTGTCAAGTTCGGTACTAATATCACCCAGTAATAGGTATCGAAGTTGTTTCAAAAGATGGCATACATTCTGCCTACTTGGGATATCTCTCTTTTTGTACCTCGTATTTACAGGCAAATCTGACAGGAGTTGCCTCAGATCTTGAGCTAGGGAAACGGGTGATTCTCGTCTGCGCGCGATATCTCCATCATGTTTTAAGTTATCACCAAACAACCTCGGTCCGGCAATAAGGAACACAACTTATCCTTGATAAAAATAATAGAATATATAAGGATATGCAAATAAATATCTAAATAAATATAAAAATAATTTCGAGTTAACGTTTGACAATCTTTCTCCTATTTGGAATCTTATATCCAAGTTTCGACAGGGATGGATAATTATCGTCTATAGCGTTGTCAATACAAACCGGCATCGTTTTTGCCATTTTATCGCATCCGATTTTTTCGAATGGGTATCCAGGGGCAAACCATTCCTCTTCTTCTCACGCTCCCAGAGTTTGGCAACTCTGCCCATTTGGCTAGCCACTCTTACCCTCCTTTTATTCACTCATTAAAATCGCCGTACTCCAATTTTAAAATTGGATGTTCTCCCTTACATACCTCCTACTCTCTTGCCATGAGTTTGCAAGGAAACATGGCTTGTACTTCAAATTAAGGGAGTTTTGTTTATTTAACAACTATTTATTGCACTGTGCCTACAAGTTCGACTTAAGTCGCCCTCGTATAAATGAGACTCTTAACAGGTCCACAAGGAATTATTTTTCTTCGACACAGTTACTATTTGGACATTGATCATCGCTTACTAAATGGATAGTACAACTTCCATTCCTTATTTTCTTTAGCTTCACCTAATGCACGGACAACATGGGAATGAATGATATTTGTGCTTATACAGCAGCTTTTCAAGCATTAAAGTGCCACGGGTGACATTCTACATGCCGTCAAAGACTGTGCCCTACATTCAGTGTACCTGTTCGATGATTTCTTCTCACAAAATTTTTTTTGGCACAATATTAATCACTATATATAAATATACATGCCGACGCTGCACCAATACGAATTTCCAGCGTCCTCTTCATTTTTATTTTATTATATTTTTGACATGGATCAAATTAGTAATCAAATGAACCTCGTGAATATTTCTACGCAACTTTACTCTTCCCCAATATTAACTAACGACATTAACCAGAGTTGTAACCCAATATTGCTACACATAGACAGTTCGAATTGGACGATATCGTTTACTACACTATTCATTCTTACCTCGATATTAGGAATAATTCAGAATGCAACGTTCATTCTTTTGGTCATAAAACGGAAACTAAAGTTAACTCAGATTAATATCCTTTTTGCACTAATGTCTCTCAACGACCTTCTAATAAGTGTAGTGATTATCCCTATACATGTCCTACAAATTGCGAATACACCCTTCGGGCTCAATTGCATACTGGACTTAGTACGTATACTGCTGTCGGGGATCACATTTTCATTTTCATTTTATCTCACGTGCTACATAGCCTACCATAGGTATAGACACGTTAAACATCTGCATAATTTCCGGCTTGATAACACTGAATTTACCATAGAATTGGTACTAATTATGGTTCTCGCAATTTGCGTACCCTTAATCCGCCTAATACCCTTCAAACATATCCTGTTAGTTTATGTTATTTTGGTAGTAACTATTGGATTCTTCATTTTTGCAATTCTGTTTATGTCCTACATTACACTACTAATAATCCTTAAGAGACACCCACGTCGTCGAGATCGTGATCTTAATATGGGTATTACCATATTACTTACGATCTATTGCCTCTCAATGACACCCATAATGACGTATCACGTCTT
>Ga0099797_101753_pt1 | contig 10703 bp, 14 predicted proteins | sample Uncmet_Sort48C_1_FD_89871 | JGI IMG/M metagenome (GOLD analysis project Ga0099797, IMG submission 89871) | Marine eukaryotic communities from CALCOFI LINE 67, Pacific Ocean - C012_Sort48C_1 | ecosystem: Environmental > Aquatic > Marine > Oceanic | place: Pacific Ocean: Monterey Bay | collected... | reverse complement strand
TACTTCGGGGCTGCACATTGGATGGCAGGTGATAACTTGGCTTAAGTCCAAGAAGGTCCCTGTACCGATTATGGTGCACAGCTCACGCTTTGTGGATCAGTCCATTGAGCATCGGGCGCAGTGGCTTCTAGAGCCAGGCCCTATCCTCAATGACTTCTTGAAGGAAATCCTCGGGCGGAAACTTAGCGGACTTCTCTGCGGACATGGTCTGGTTAGGATCACCTTTGAGACATTTCCAGACATCTTTGGAAATATATATATATATATATATATATATATATATATATATATATATATATATGCGAGAGGATGCTTCATTACGCCCATGGTCCAGAGGAAGGTATTCTCAGGGCTGGTGCCCCTGCACATGGATTGGGGCCGGGTGAGAAGATGGGCATCGAATATCTCGCTGAGCCTGCCAGGATTCTCGACAGGAAGGAGGTTGCCAAAGGTATGGAGAAGCTGCTGACAAACCCTATCTCAGAGCTTGACCTGGCAAACGTTCATCAGCAGACATTCGCAGAAGTAGAAGCTGCTTGGGGGATGTAGGCGGTGCTTTCACGGCAAAATGAGCCAGACCGCATCATCACCTCCATGGGGAACGTCGTATGGCTTCTCCGAGACAACTATCAGGCTTTCACTGCGCCCCAGGCGCCTGAAAAATGCATGACCCCCAGCTGATGGAAGGAGCGGTAGCAGTGCGTGCGAGGATAGGCATAAGCAGCGCCCTGGTTCAAGTGGTACTCGTCTTCCTTGCCATCCCGGGCCTTGGCAAGCCATCCAGGTCGCTGCAGCAGCTCCCGCGAATGTATCAGAACCCAACAGACACAAAGGGGTACATGATAAAGTTCTATCCTAGATCGATGCCCTCACGGTGTCAGCTGAGTACGGGAAGGATGGAGATTGTGCTGCACCTGTTCATGCTCCACAATGGAGTCAACTTCAGCCAGTTTGTACAGGGAGAGAGAAGGCCCCGGGCAATGTGAAGTTACTGCCAACTGTCTTGTACAAACCCGGGGATGAACTTATGAAGTTCTATATTTAGTCGCTGCTGGGCTGGCTGGAGACTATTGTGCGGGGGATACCCTCGGGCCTATCTCCATGAACGAGAAGAAGGGGCGGCCCGTTGCCTTCAGCCTCAAAATGTTGCGGCACCTAGGTCGCTCGAGTCCTCCCGAGATCTACTGGGGCTGCAGCGCCGCTCGCGCACAGCACATGCATCCACCACGTTGCACCCTCGAAGAGGTTGCCTTCTACAGGCTTGCATGTCTAGCTCGGATGCAGGCTAACGCTGATATTGGCGACAGGTGGGATGTTTGAGACTCTCTCAGAGCTGTGGGCAAAGAGTGATGGGTAGATGCCTTCGCCGCAGACGGCATCAATGAAAAGGCCTACATCTTCATGTTCCTTCCTCGATGGTTTGAGCCTGCACAGGAAAACAAGGCAGTTGGAGTGCAGAACATGCCTCTTGTACCGGTGGAGCACAGAGATCAGGTGAGGTGGTATAGTGGTCCAGGCTTGCAGGAAGCACCAACCGCTCTCGCTGATGTGAACGCCTTGGCCTCCTTCATCGGCGATGTAAGGAGCCCGTGAGTACTTCAGACTGGCCTTGAGCGCTCCAAGTCCCAGCTGTCAGTAAATAAGCTACAGTTGCTGAGGACGCAAAGCAATTGGTCACTGGTGAAAAATGACGTTGGACAGCAGCCCAGCTGCCGCAACATGCTGCGGCAGGGCACGCGCACCAAGATAGCATGGAGGGGTGAGCACCTTGGCGCCGTTTGGCCGCACGGTTATAACTCCGGGCACCTCCGGGGGCCACTTGGGCAACTTTTTGGCGCCATTCGGCCGCACAGTTATAACTCCGGACACCTGCGGAACCAACATTGGCAGCATTTTGGCGCCCTATGGCCGCACACTTATAACTCCAGGCACCTGTGGGGGCCACTTGGGCAGCAATTGGGCGCCATTTGGCCGCACAGTTATAACTCCGGGTACCCTCGGAACCCATTCGGGTGCACGTAGTTGGCCTAATCAGGAAATTCAGGGTTGCCATCGGGTTCAATGTGAGGCGACGAATGACGGTTTGGCTTTGGCTCAAGAGCGCAGCAGTGAAGATTTGGCTTTGGCTCAAGGACCTATCAACGCCGGTACCTCCAACATGATCGAGAATAACTTGGCTTTGGCTCAAGGACCTATCAACGCCGCTACCTCCAACATGATCGAGAATAACTTGGCTTTGGCTCAAGGACAAAACAACGACTCCTGCGACGCAAGGTGGTGGTGTCGAGGATCCGGTCCCGTGCAATCTAGCGTCATCTGGGATCAATTGGGTGTCACTCTGGACCCATTCTGGCACTTGACGCCAAGGCCCTTAGCGTCGAGCGCTCAAATGGACCCCAGCCCAGTGCCAATTGGGGTCAATTGAATGCCACTTTGCGCCCACGACACACAGACCCACGGGAGCTTCAGACCCACGGTAGATGTCAGACCCATTTGGCAACCCACGACACGCAGACCCACGGGAGCTTCAGACCCACGGGAAGTGTCAGTGATTGCCTTACAGCCTTGTTCCGCGGTGTACAATGTGCATACGGGCCCTCGAGCCTCGCGATAGTAGTGTAAGGTCACGTCCTAACACGAAGGCTGTTGTAGTACATGAGTGTGGCTTGTAGTTCTTCAGCCTTGCTCCGCGGTGTACAACGTGCATACGGCGCTGTTAAGGTCGTCGTCAAAGCTTTGATTAGCAGCAGCAGCAGTAGGCGAATGTCACCTAAATAGCAAAGTGCGACCTTAATCACTCCTGGCTGCATGGAGGCATATGCGAAACCTCTCGAGCTTGCTAGTGCCAGTGGAGTGTTTGCCCTGGGTGACATTCTATAAGCCTCAAATCCACAGAGCATGCCGCCACTTTAAACTTTTACAAAGCAAACAAAGCACACAACCAGCACCGGAATAGTCGCGCAGTGGGCAACATAGGACTCGTGACTTATTCCTTTAACCGAGGTTTAATGTGTCCGCTGAGGACGTCGAAGATATAATGAAGTGGCGGCTTGCAACCTTAGTGTGCCCTGGTTGCTGCCCAGGGCCCATTAAGTACAACTATGCCGTGTACCGCGCATCCCAGTGCTCGCTCCTGTCTGGTCAGTTTGTTCGTCTTGTTAAGTAAGGGTTTGTTAATTTGTTCTTTGCTTGGTTTGTTTGTTTAGTTTTCTTCAAAAAACACGGTAAAACCAGATTGGGGTGAGTGGAGACACGCATAGCATTCTCGTCGTGGCTCTTCCAAGCTGATGGCTCGTGAGACACAGGCCTTGATAAAAAGAAGGCTTGTTGTTTGGTCTCACGGAAGAACAGGCCTGATCGACGAAGTACAATCTCTCTTGCTGGGAAAGTGTTGAGAAACAACCATGTAAACATGAAAAGGGGATAGGTTATCATAGACCCGACCTTGGGGGAACCAGCAGGGAACAAAGTAAAGGGGGCTAAAGGGAGTAGGATATGAAAAAATGTCATACTTGTGTTAAGGTTTTTCGTATCCTTTGAAGTTTGCACCCGTTTGCGATGTACCCTGAGTTTCTGCTCCCGCCCCACTTATGTTTCGCAACACATGTGTCCCTCCCTTGCACAAACTGCTGGTCTCCCTTTGTTAAGTACCTCATCACAATTCTGTACTTAACCAAGGCAGGTCTATGGCCCCGGGGCTCCCGCATTGTCTTCGAATCAGATGAGACACGCATAGCGTTCTCGTCGTGGCTCTTCCAAGCTGATGGCTCGTGAGACACAGGCCTTGATAAAAAGAAGGCTTGTTGTTTGGTCTCACGGAAGAACAGGCCTGATCGACGAAGTACAATCTCTCTTGCTGGGAAAGTGTTGAGAAACAACCATGTAAACATGAAAAGGGGATAGGTTATCATAGACCCGACCTTGGGGGAACCAGCAGGGAACAAAGTAAAGGGGGCTAAAGGGAGTAGGATATGAAAAAAAAAAAAAATATATATATATATTGTCAATACATATATGTATCTTTACATATTGTAAGCCTGCATTGGATGATCGATCTAGGCGTGAATCAATAGACACACACTTAAGGGCCAAACCAATTTTACCAATAACTTAATATAATGTGTCACCACAAATACCCATAAACATAAAGTACAAGATAAGAGTGAGACCGCCCACACTTATGATAGGGCGCTTTTCTGTAGTCTTAGCAACACAAAACTACACACTAGTTTGCTTCAATAAACACCTCGCTAGGAATTCCCCATGGGGGGGTCCCGGTTTTCCGGGGCTCGGGCTGTTTGCCTTGGTGCGGTAGCGGCGGAGCTGCACTTCCTCATGGGGACGGGGTCCTGCTGGACCCCACGCCCCCCAGGCCAGGCCGCTTCGGCGGCCTGGTCGTCCGTCCGTTCGTCCGTGCGTCCGTCGTCCCACACCCCGTGTGGTGCTCCTACGGGTGGTCGCTGCCCTCTCTTCTCGGCTACTGCTCTGCAGGACCCTGGGTTGCAGCTTGTGGCGCCACCCCGCTTACACTCACTCCCGTGGGCAGTTCTGTTCGTGTTCGGTCGCGCTCGCCGCCTGGATCGTTTCCCGCTTTCTCGCCGTGGCTTTTGGGTCTTCGGCCTGAGTAGCTATAGCTGAGTTGGGCTTCGGTTTGGGTTGCTTGGCCGGTGTATTCGTTCTCGTTCGCTCTTGCCTCCTGGTTGGTCTCCCGCGCGCTCCCCGTGGCTTTCTTGGGTCTTCGCCTGAGTTGCTGCGGTAGAGCCGGGCTTCGGGTTGGGTTGCTTGGCTTGTTTTATTTTTGTTCGTGGCGGGTGGAGGCTCTTATGCTTTGCATAAGTGGTTGCGCTGCTTGTTTGGCAGAGGGCCTCCCCCCCCCCCAAAAAAAAACACCTCGCTAGGAATTATTTTAAAGGATCAAACGAAGACCATAAATCTATTGAAGCATTTTCAAAAAACGTTGGAAACAAAAACACAGAGCAGGCATAGGCGACAAGATCAAAAACGAAAATGCATGGAACCATAACAGAATCAGTGGGTGGCCTCAAGACCATTCAGCGGAATCCCAGATCGGGGAGCTGCTCTTGGGTGCTCAGGAACCCCAGCTCGGGGAACTTGGGACACCCGTGCTGAGAGGGGAACCCTAGGACGGGGAACTCATTGCACAACCTCAGCAAACACAAACACCAACACCTAACACAACACACAACAAACACAACACATAAACACAACACAAACACGCAGGGCAGCAGCAACACACAGGGGGTTGAGGGGAGCATGGACTCCCTTCTCAGGGGGGGGGGGGCGGGTCAGCCACGGGGGAAACCCCAGTGGAGACCAAAAAGGGGGCCACCAGCCCCCATTCTAAGGCAAGAAGAGTCAAACGAAAACAAGAAACACAAACCGAGGCTTAAGGGAAAAACATGCAAGGGGAAAGAGAAGAACAGTTAGAATGGCAAAAAGGAGGAATTTCAGAAGAACACATGAAGCAAAAAAGAATGAGGGAGAACATAACTCGAACAAAAGTGAGGGTAGGGGTTCGGCCCAGGAACCACAAGAAAAACTACCGTATGCAATCAAATGTAGATGCACAACATTGAATGCAAAAGAAATGGTCATGCCAGGCAAAGAGAAGATATAAAAACATTGTTAAACTATCGTAACATAGATATAACAGCAATCCAAGAAACAAGGACAGGGGAAGACACCAGAGAAGCCAGCAGCGAAAATACACGGTATTATAGTGGGAGAAACAGAAACTACCAAGAATACATAGATGGGACAGCGATAGTAATAAACAATATATGGATAAAACATATATTGGATGTAGCACCAAGTAATGATAGCCATGTACATTAGACTACATGCTAACACACCAGTCACAACAATCAACACACCTACCACAAGCAGGTAGAACCATTGAAGAAAAGGAACGTGCATATGGAAAATTAAACAGATTTCAAAAAAAAACAAAGCGAAGGGACTGGTCATCATACGAGGAGACCTAAGCGTCATAGTACAGAAAGCAAGAAACCGGACATAAAATAAACATATAGGAAAAACACTTTCGATACAATGACACACACCTAGAAACAACAAAAAATAGTACTAGAAATAGAAACATGCTAATAAACTTCTGTATAGAGCACGACACCAGACTTGTAAATACCTTCTTCCAAAAGAGGGTAGAACAATTAGTAACCTATAGAGAGCCAGGAACAGATCAAATAACAGAACCAAAAAGAGGAGCACGTGAACAGCTAAACTACATCGTAATTAGTAATAGATGGAATATATATATATATATATATTAAAAAATGAAGAGGCAGACAACAATGCTAACATACAATCAGACCACAATCCACTATGGGCAGAAATAAAAATAAGAATAAAAGCAATAAATAAAACATGCAAGAAACAGACAAATATACAACACAACAAACCGAACAAGAAAGTACAGAATGGAACACAAATGCGAGCGAAATATTCAAATTCAACAAAACGATACTGGAGAGCATCGAGCAAGAAAGAATACAGACAGAACAAAAAAGGATAAGAACAGACATGCAACCAACCCTTCGTGCAGGGGAACCCAGCTTAGGGCAACTCTACACTAGGGAGAGACCTGCAGGCCCCCGGGCGGGGAACAGCAGGTTTCTACTGGTTTGCCGACCCCCGCGTGGGGAAGGGAAACCATATCCCAGAAAAGAATGAAGTCTATTTTAACAGATACTATGAAAACACTCCCTATAAAACCCCAAAACGAAAAAAAACATTTTTTCAGAAGACACAAAACAGATACTAGAAGATACTAGAAGAGAGAAAACAAGCAATACTAAATACAAAATGGAACTATACATACAGCAACATGAATAATTCCTCAAGAGCAAGCAAAAAGACAAACGGGAATACATAATAGAGGAATTAGACATAAAAGACAGATGGATGGGAAGGCATAAAAGACAGATAGAAGCATTTGCTTGTTCTGGGGCTATCAAGGAGCACTTGCTTCCCGTTATTGTACTTGTCATGTCGGAAGCTCGTCTTTGCTGGCTCGCTCGCGAAATTTCCTTGGGGTGTGCTGCACAGGTGTCCTTCTCACACGATGTTGCCAACTTGGAGGAAAACGTAAAGTTTGTGTTGTCAGATGGCTACGCATTTGCTAGCACATATCGTCCAGCACTACTTAGTGCCATTGCTGGAGTACAAGTTGCTATGCAGTCTTCCACTGTAACTGACGAAGGCCACAGGTCACATTCCAGCTCTTCTACTACTATAGAGTTTTGGATTTCGTGTCAAGGCGCATCATCTCATGCACCCGTGGAGCCATGTGCACAAGCTGCGGTCGAGGCCCGCTCTGGCGACTGTAGGGGCTCAGGGCATTTGGCAGAGAATGTACCAATGGAAGTCGAAGATGGCAGCGAAGAGTCTGCGAGTCTTGTTGGCGCACACACTGGGATAGGAACAGCTTCAGCCGTGGAAGGGCGTCCACCCTCTGCCGGTCCGTTGGACCCGCAAAGCTCAGGAGGTGGCCCTGAGGCCAGAGGCAACGCCAAGCTGTGGAGTATGGAGGACATCCAAGACTGGGTCAGAGACACAGTGCATTTGGCAAACCAACCTGCCAGCGATGAATTGGATAAGGGCAGCTGTAAACAGACATGCTTAAACAAGCGTTCCGAAGTAATACGGCATCGGTGGCTATCCGCAGAGACGCATATTCCAGAGTCCCTGCATGGAGATCTCCAACAGATGCTGCATGAAATGCCCGCGTGCGTTGCACTTTCTTTAGCAGGCCATGAGTGCCCTCATGTAGGTTTTTTGTTTTTTTTTGCACACAGGCTGCGACCGCCTGTATGTATGTATGGATGGGAATCAAACGATTAAGAACCAGCTATGCACCACAAACATATCACAGGACCACAGAACAGGGGGAACACATACATTGGGAACACAGAGCACAGGAAGCAGCAAATAATCTCAAAACCAAACAATGGGGAAAAGACTCACACCGTCAGAGAAACCAGAAGCAACGAACAAATATTAAATAGCAACCAAGGAACATACAATACAGCACCAATAACTATAGAAGACTTACATGCAATAATCAAAAACAATCAAAAGAGAAAAAGCGCCAGGACCTCACGAAATACCAATGGAAACCTTTAAAGACATGAGTCAAGGTAATAGGATACAAATATTATAAGTACTAAACACATGGTGGAAAGAACAGAACATGCCAACCGAGATGCTACAAGCCAGAGTAGTATCAATATGCAAAAAAGGCAATACCAACCTATACTCAAACTACAGACCAATCTCACTACTGAACTCTTTATACAAATATTTGCAGCAGTACTGCGAAAAATGATAGCGGGAAACTAGACACACGCCTACAACAAATCCAATTTGGCTTTGGCGCCAACAGAGGAACAGCAAAAGCGTTATACTTAATTAGCAGAATCATGGAATATGGAGAAAACACAAACGAATTAATATTGGTACTTCTAAATTGGGAAACAACCTTTGACAAAGTGGTCAGAAAAGAAAAAAGTATACGACGAACAGAATTCAAAACAAAAATAGACAGGAAAACTCGAAATGGGAAGAATAACAAATTGGAATAAGACAAGGATGCCCATTATCACCATTCCTATTTCTGCAATCTCAAATGATATTCACCAACAGTAGGATAGGGATACTGTACAAGACAGAATACCGGGAGCAACGTTTGATGAAGTAGCATATGCAGATGGCACAATATGCATGAGTACAGATACCAGAACAATGAAGACACTACTAAAAGCAATAGAGGATGAAGGTGCAAAATACGGAATGGTACTGAACAAAAATAAGTGTGAAGCAGTCACAACCAGACCACATGCAAACATACAGTTTGCAGACGACACAAGAGTACCACAGAAGACAGAAGGTAAATATTTAGGATGTATGCTAAACCAAAAAGGAAACACATGAACATAACTAGGAACAATCATATCAGCAGCAATGACAACCATGAAGAAGCTTGACCTTTTCTGGGCACACAGCAGTTGTCCAGCAAAATTCAAAATCCTAGTAATAAATGCAATATTAAGGAGCAAAGTATTCTACGGAATGGAATCAGCTCAACTTAATGAACCACAACTAAAGAAAGTAGCAACATTTCAACTCAAAACATTTAGGAAATACTTAAAATGAGAAGTACATATATAGACAGGGAAAACACGAACGACTAAACAAAAGAAAATACTGGAAGACTTAAGAAAACACAAACCATACCATTCAGAGAAGCAGACGGAAAGAATAAACTAAACATACCGGATAACATTTTAAATTCAAAGACGAAGCTGCCGGAAAACTCACATTCGAACGAGGCCTATCAACATGACAACACCTAGGACGAAGAGTAGGCCGACCAAAAAAAAATGGGCTAAAGAGGCAATAGAGGACATGTGAAAACAAATATAAAAAACAATAATCACGCAAAACAGAGAGAGCAAGTATGAGGAAAATATTGCAGAAATTGAAAATATCATAAGAACGACATCAAACTACTGGCAATGAACACATCACACACAACCCACAAGCGGACAGACAGACCCGGCAGCCTTCACCTAGCACAGCTTAGCTTGTAAAGGGGGGTTCCCGGTTAAGTTTCACCTCACATTTAACTTTTGCACTTCGGTCTAATCACACAAGGTCACTTCACCGCAAACCCTCCATTACATAGTCTAGGGAAAGGCAGGCAAAAGACCTTGACCATTCCCAAGGGCTAAAATTTCCAGGGATGGTTTACACCACAAAGATGGGTATAGATGGTGGCACATTTGTGCGGTTGCGCACATGTACGAGTAAAAAATATGTAGCCTCATCTTTATGATTGTGTGTTCAAGACATGATTGGCAGGCCTTGTGCTTCTCGGTGTAAGGCTGCTCTTATCTCTTCTATGATGTATATATGCACGAAATCAGTTACACTGGGAACGCGAAGAGCGGAGACATACATATTCAGTACTAGTACACACTTTGTCATAGTATGCAATAACATTGTTAATTGATCACCCCGCTACTGTATCACCACGTGGTTGCCGTATTGGTCAATGTGTGCTTGGATGCATATGCTCACGTGCTCACACAGGATTGCCAACTGTCGGATTGGACGGGCTGGTCCAATTGCGCAACCAGGCCCCTTGCCATGGCTAAGTACATACAGCAGCTGGGTCAAGCATGTCAAGTCACGAAACATAACCCCGATGTGTGATTAATAAACCCCCTTGTAGACAGATAAAAAAATCTCCTCATGAGGCCCACGCGTCGCCGGATTTTACAATTTAGCGACGGCGATAAATACAAATACCCCCCTCCTCCTGCCATGGGCTCCATGACCGCCATTCTCATGGCCTTCATCGAAAGATTTTAAATTAGGGCCGTGGAAATCCGCCCGAATAATTAATTATTCGATCATATATTCTCTTGGCCGCTTTTCACCGTCGGTCCTTATTCACATGTCGTTTCTACCCGAAGGTCAATGAACTAATTCCCTAAACAACGTGCAACGTTAAAGGGTCCTCTATAATGGTTGAAAAAAGAATAGGTATGTGCATAATCAAACCCGAAATCGGTTGTCTAGGACATAGAAGTCTTAAAACTTGTGTCACTCTGCAGCGCTTTGGGCATTTGGCACCAAAATCATTGCATTATCTCATGCCA
>Ga0099797_101752_pt1 | contig 10710 bp, 11 predicted proteins | sample Uncmet_Sort48C_1_FD_89871 | JGI IMG/M metagenome (GOLD analysis project Ga0099797, IMG submission 89871) | Marine eukaryotic communities from CALCOFI LINE 67, Pacific Ocean - C012_Sort48C_1 | ecosystem: Environmental > Aquatic > Marine > Oceanic | place: Pacific Ocean: Monterey Bay | collected... | reverse complement strand
CATGCCTGAAGTAAAATATCTATCACCTGAACCATTAGTAGATTATGAGGATTTAAGTTTAGAAGATTACCCAAACATACATTTTGTAGGTGATGCTTTAAGTGCAAGAGGTATAACAGTATCAGGAGCACAAGGAATATATGTTGCAGAAAGCATATTAGAAGAAACAGAAGACCCATATCCAGAATTTTTTGAAAATGCTTTGTTTATTTAAAAAATCTTTCGTATATTACATTAAAACAATATTATGGCAAAAGCAGAAAAAATTTATGAGTATAAGAAGATGAGAGTAGAAAATGCTATTCATCATTTATTTAGAGAACAAGGTAATGTAAATTGGAAACACCACAACCCAGATGGACCAGCAATAGGACCAGTAAATGAAGGCGATAGAAGTGTTACTAAAAAATACTATTTATACGGCATTGAAAAAACTAAAGATGAGTTTAACGAATATAACCAAGAAAAAGAAGGTTTACCTTGGTATAAAAACCCATCAATGAAAGCAGTAGCAAGATTTTAATATGAAGATAGGTTTTTGTGGTACAATGAGTGTAGGTAAAACTACACTAGTCAAAGCGTTAAAAGACTTACCTGAATTTAAAGACTACACATTTAGAGTAGAACGCTCCAAACACTTAATGTCAATGGGTATTCCCTTAAATACTGATTCAACATTAAAGGGACAAACAGTATTTTTATCTGAACGAGCAGCTGAGTTAATGCAAGAAAATATTATAACAGACAGAACTATTATAGATGTTATGGCATTCGCTCAATGTTCTGATTCAATGAACTATTTAGAAAAAGATAAATTCATACATTTAGCATATTGTATGTTACACGAATACGATTACATATTTTACGTTTCACCTGAAGGAGTAGAAATAGAAGACAACGGGATTAGAACAACAGATGCTAAATACAGAACTACCATTGACGAAACCATAAAATACTTTACAAACAAATATGGTACTAGGATTAAAAACCTAATTGAAATCAAAGGCAGCACGGAAGAACGTATCAAAGTTATACAAGAGACACTTTCTCCACAATATGTATAACAAATATTCTAGCATGAAAAAATCACAACTTAAAGAAGCAATCAAAGCAGAAATTAAATCTGTATTAACCGAAAATAAAGGACAAGAACGTTATGATGCGTTAAATGATAATGACCAGGATGTAGCTATATTAAATGGTATGACTAAAAAATATGGTAAAGATGTTGTTTTATACTGGTTAACAAGTGGGAATTATGGAAGTTTAGATGAGCAAAGTAACAATCCTGCTTTTGATAAAAAAGTAGCAAGTTTTGCTAAAAAAATCAATAATGAAATGGGTTATCCTGGTGGAGTACTAGAAGCCATGAAACAAATCAAAAGCCGATTAGAAAGAATAATCAGTAAAGTAGAAGGTGCTAAACGTGGAGGTGCAGAAGAAGAACCACTTATGAAAATGGTTGGTTTAAGTGAAGGTAAAAGAGGAGTTGTTGTTGATCCTGATGAGATAATGGGGCATATCAATCAGTATCAAAATGGTAATATTGATGGAGATGATTTAGCTCAAGCTATAGAAGAAATTTTAGTAGCTATGATGAGTACTCCTTTAAATGAAGAAGATGAACCAACAGCAGCAGATTTAAAGAAAAAAGATTCAGTAGCTACTATCTCAAATAAACTTCAAAAACTAACAGCTAAAATGAAGAAAAAAGCTAAAGAGTTTAAAGAAGCAGAAGGTAAAGCTAAGGATAAGCTTAAAGATGAGCTGAAAGATATGACAGCTGAAAAGAAAAAACTTGAAAAAGATCTTTAAAAACTTTCAAACCCTTATAATAATAGGGTTAGTAATAGTTATATTTTTACTTAGAGAATGTAAAGGAGAGAGCAAAGGTGCTCCAATAGAACCTGTCACTATAGTAAAGATAGAAACTAAATATGATACTATTGTTGAAACAGTAGAAACATATATCCCAGAATACAGAACCAAAGTAAAATGGAAAACAATACACGATACAATAGAGGTACATGATACCATTCCAGCAGACACAGCATCTATTTTAAAGGACTATTTTGAAACCTATGCATACACAGATACACTAAAAACCGATAGTGTTACATTTGTTATAAACGATACAATATCTCAAAATAAGATTTTATCTAGAGGTATAAACTATAGTTTAGTATACCCTACCAAAATAATTTCATCAGAACGTGAGGTTAACAAAAGAGAATTGTATATTGGATTTGGTTTAGGAGGTGATAAACAACAACTAAGCTATGTAGGTAGTGAATTAATGCTACGAAATAAAAAAGAACGAATATATGGGGTAGGATTAGGTATAAACAACAATTTTGAACCAATATTAACATTCAAAATGAGTTGGAAAATAAAATTTCCACAAAAACCTAAACTTAACATACCCATAGAATCTCTTCTATGAGTGATATAAAAAAAGTAATAAGACAAGAATATCTAAAATGTGCTAGCGACCCTATACATTTTATGAAAAAATACTGTTTTATACAGCATCCTCAAAGAGGTAGGATACAATTTTCATTATATCCATTTCAAGAAAAAGTACTATCTTTATTTCAAGATAACCCCTATTCTATTATTTTAAAATCTAGACAGTTAGGTATATCTACTCTAACCGCAGGTTTTTCATTGTGGATGATGATATTCAACCAAGATAAAAACATACTCTGTATAGCAACAAAACAAGACACAGCTAAAAACATGGTTACAAAGGTTAAATTCATGTATGAAAATTTACCTTCATGGCTTAAGATAAACGCAGATGAAAATAACAAGTTAACATTACGATTAACAAACGGTTCTCAAATTAAAGCAACTTCAGCAGCATCAGATGCAGGTAGATCAGAAGCAGTATCTTTGCTACTAATAGATGAGGCAGCATTCATTGAAAACATTGGAGAAATATGGGCTTCAGCTCAACAAACACTAGCAACTGGAGGTGGATGTATAGCATTAAGTACTCCTTACGGTACTGGAAACTGGTTTCACCAAACATGGGTTAGAGCAGAAGAAAAAGCAAACGATTTTTTACCTATACGATTACCATGGTTTGTACACCCAGAAAGAGATCAATCATGGAGAGACAGACAAGATGAACTACTAGGTGATCCTAGAATGGCAGCACAAGAATGTGACTGTGATTTTTCAACATCAGGTGATGTTGTATTTTACCCTGAATATATAGAATTTTATGAAAAAACTTACATTAAAGATCCTCTTGAACGTCGTGGGGCTGATAGAAATTTATGGGTTTGGGAACCATGTGATTATTCGAGAACATATATGGTTGTGGCTGACGTGGCTAGAGGAGACGGAAAAGACCACTCTGCATTCCATATAATAGATGTAGAAAACAATGTACAAGTAGCAGAATATAGAGGACAATTAGGTACAAAAGAATACGGACATTTACTAGTAGGTATAGCTGCAGAATACAATGAAGCACTATTAGTAGTAGAAAACAATAGTATAGGATGGTCTACAATACAAACCATAATAGACAGAGGCTATCAAAACCTTTACTATTCACCTAAGAGTGGAGAAGTAAGATCTGATTCGTATTTTGAACAATATATGGATACATCAAAAATGGTACCTGGTTTTACAATGTCATCTAGAGTTAGACCTATGGTAATAAGTAAATTCCAAGAATACTTAGGCGATAAAGGTGTAACTATACAAAGTAAAAGATTACTAGAAGAAATGAAAACTTTTATTTGGAGAAACGGCAGACCAGAAGCACAACAAGGTTACAATGACGATTTAGTAATGTCATTTGGAACTGGAATGTATATGAGAGATACAGCATTTAAATTTAAACAACATGGAGTAGAATTAGCTAAAAGCATGCTTCAAAATATGGGTTCTAATAAATCAAATCAAATAGGAGTTTATCAACCACCTAAAAACAAAAATCCATGGGAAATAGATAACCCATACTCTAACGGAAAAGAGGACATTCGTTGGCTTTTATAATATTTATACGATATACACATCATGGCAGATAAAAGATTATTTTCAAGATTAAAAAGATTATTCGCAACAGACGTAGTAATTAGAAACGAAGGTGGTAACCAGCTTAAGGTTATGGATATAAACAAAATCCAACAATCTGGAGAATATGAAAACAATTCTCTAGTAGACCGATTTAATAGATTATATTCTACCTCACCTACTTCACTTTATGGTTACCAAAGTAACTTTAATTACCAAACATTAAGACCACAACTGTATTCTGAATACGATTCAATGGACACAGATGCTATTATAGCCTCTGCACTTGATGTTATAGCAGATGAATCTACACTTAAAAATGACATGGGTGAAGTACTATCTATACGTTCATCTGATGAAAATATTCAAAAAATACTATACAATTTATTTTACGATGTACTAAACATAGAATTTAACTTATGGCCTTGGGTTAGAAATATGTGTAAGTATGGAGATTTTTTCCTTAAACTAGAAATATCAGAAAAATTTGGTGTGTACAATGTTATACCTTACAATGCATTCCACATTGAAAGACTAGAAGGACAAGACCCAGATAATCCATCTGACATACAATATGCATTTGATCCAAATGGAATATCAGCAGGAGGTTATGGATATTACAATGTTCCAAATGCCAATGATATAAACCAAAATTCAATTATATTTGATAATTACGAAGTAGCACATTTTAGATTACTTACTGATACTAATTTCTTACCTTATGGTAGATCATATATAGAACCAGCACGTAAATTGTTTAAACAATACGTTTTAATGGAAGACGCCATGTTGATACATAGAATAGTAAGAGCGCCTGAGAAACGTGTATTTTACATCAACGTAGGAAACATCCCACCTGCAGAAGTAGAAAACTTCATGCAAAAAACAGTTTCTAAAATGAAACGTACTCCATACATGGATGAAAAAACTGGTGAATATAACTTAAAATACAACATGCAAAACATGCTTGAAGATTTTTATATCCCAATTAGAGGTAATGACACAGCTACTAAAATAGACACTACACCTGGATTAGCATATGATGGTATAGCAGATGTAGAATATTTAAGAGATAAATTATTTGCAGCCCTTAAAGTACCTAAAGCATTCATTGGATATGAAGGTGATGTTGAAGGTAAAGCTACACTAGCAGCACAAGATATTAGATTTGCTCGTACAATAGAAAGAATACAAAGAATACTAGTATCTGAACTACAAAAAATAGCATTAGTACATTTATATACTCAAGGTTACACTGATGAAAACTTAACTAATTTTGATTTAAGTTTAACCACACCATCAATCATATACGATCAAGAGAGAATAGCATTAATGACTGAAAAAATGACATTAGCACAATCAATGTTAGACAGTAAATTAGTACCTTCAGATTGGATATATGAAAACATATTCCATTTCAGTGCAGATGAATACGATGAATATAGAGATTTAGTACAACAAGATACTAAACGTAATTTTAGATTAGCACAAATAGAAGCAGAAGGTAATGACCCATTAGAAACAGGTAAATCATATGGTACGCCTCACGATTTAGCTTCACTATATGGAATGGGCAGAACACAATCAGATCCTGGTAATGTACCAGATGGATATGATGAAAAAAATCCATTAGGTAGACCAAAAGAATCCAATACCGATCGAGGTAAACAAGAAAATGCATTTGGAAAAGACCCACTAGGTAGAAAAGGTATGAAAAATGACGATAATGAATCTAGTAGATTAAGACCTAAGTTTAAAGGTGGTTCTCCATTAGCAATGGAACAAAGAGAGATGCTTAAAAAAGTACCTGGACCACAAAGAACTGGAAAACAGCTTGTATTTGAACAAGAGAAAAAGGGAAATGATCTATTAGATGAAAATCAATTGAAATAATAGAATATTTTTATATATTTATAAATAAACCAAATTACACGGAATGAACATTAAACATTCAAAGTACAAAAATTCTGGTATTCTTTTTGAATTATTAGTAAGACAAATCACTGCTGATACTTTAGACGGCATTGACTCACCAGCTAGAAAAATTTTAAAAGAATATTTTGTTAAAACAGAATTAGGCAGGGAATACAAGTTATACGAACAATTATCCAAACACACTAGTGTTACAGAAGCAAAATCCAATCTAATATTAAATTCACTACTAGAATCATCTTTAAATTTAAATAGAAGCGCTTTAAAAAGGCAAAAATATAATTTAATCAGTGAAATTAAAAAACATTACGATTTAACTAAATTTTTCAAACACAAGCTTCCAAACTATAAAACACAAGCTGCTCTTTACATGCTAACTGAAATCAAAGCAAATAAAGAATTTTCTAATCCTGAATTAGAAATAAACAATAAAATTACTATTTTAGAACATTTATCTGAGAAATCAATAGTAAACGAAACTAAAGAAACTGTTATAGATGAGTTTCAAACATATGATAAAGGTTTAAGAACATTAACATACAAAGTACTACTTGAAAAATTTAATAGTAAATACGATACATTACTAGAAGAACAAAAAGAAATACTTAAAGAACTTATCACATCAATAGACAACACTCCTAGATTAAGAGAATTTCACAATACTAAAGTAAACGAAATTAAAGAATCATTAGCTGAACTAGGCAATGCTGTCACAGATAAAGTTACTAAAATTAAAATCACAGAAGTAATTAAAATGCTTCCTACAATAGATAAAACATCTAAAGTTAAAGATGATGATTTAACTAACCTATTACAATATTACGATTTAATACAAGAATTAAAGGATGTACAGGTTCAAGCTTAAAGAAATAGAAGTAGGCGATACTGAAATCAGAGGAGGTAAAAAATCAACTGTTTCCGCTATAGATGATGCTACAGGCAGAATCGAATGGGATGTAGTAGATGCCGCTGACTTTTCATCAGTATACAAAGCACTATCAAAAGCAAACGATTTTTTAAGTACATTAGAAAAAGAAGGTAAAGCTAAAGACGATGTAGTAATAGATGGATTTGCAGAAGACATAGCTAAACTATTCAATGCATTCAGAACACACGTTAGAAAGACATATCCAAAAGAATATGAGCGTGTATCAAGATTAAAAGAATCAGTAAATGAAGGTCATGGTTTAGATCAAGGTGATTTAGATTACTTACAATTTATAGCTGATAAAAACCCAGACGATACTAAATTAGAAAAAATTATTAAATTTCTATCAGACTCAAATATACTAGTAGATAAAACAAAAGATTTATCTAAAGGTAAAGAAGTTGAAGAAGGTGAAGGTATAGGATATTTAACACCAAACGCATTTGGTAAAAAGAAAAAAAACATTTACACTAGCCAATACGGATACAAATTAGTCCCTAAAAAGGTTAAAGGATCAGGATTAGAAGTAAAACAATTATTTGAAAAAACGGATCGTAATGAATTTCAAGCAAAAAGAATTGCTGCATTTGATGAAGTAGAAGAAAGATTTAACAATATATCCAAACTTATATCTAACGCTAAAAACAAAACAGCACAATACTACAGTGAAAACCCAGGTTCATATGAAGTAGTTTACTCAACAGACTATATATTTGAACTATTAGAAGAAATTGAAGCAAAATTAACAAATAACCCAGAATGAAAACATTAACCGAACAATACAGATTAATAAAAGAAGACAAAGGACACAAAGGTGTTTTTCTTAAGGAGGCAAAGGCTAAATATCCTAATTTATTAACTAACTCATCTACGTTTAAAGAAGCTACAACTATCCTTAAACAAAAGAATATCATATCTGAAAACTACGTTGATTTAAAACCAATCAACAATATGGTTGAAAGAAAAAAAGAAGGATATGAAACAGCATTTGCTAAATTTTTAGCTGAAGCAGAAGCAAAAGCTGAAGAGAAAAAAGTAACTAAAGAAGTAGAAGACATAGACGAAAACAACTATGACTACGATGACAAAAAAGATCCAAACAACATGATCTTTGGTCAAATTCAAATGGGATACTATTTTGAAATGAAGCAAGAAAAAAACGCTGACAAAACAATCGATGAGATTAAAGATATTGTGTTTAAAAACTTAGCTAAAGACCCGATTTACTATACTAAAAACGGACAATTTGGAGTTGAAGTAGGATACACCGATGACAACGTTGCTTTAGGTGAACCTGTAGAAGCAAAAGGTGAATATAAATCATCAGGATATGGTAAACTAAAAGAAAATAAAATATTAAAAGAATCAATAAATGAATCTGAAGAGCTATCCCCAGAAGAAGCATCTAAATTAGCAGTTAAATCTATTGATAGAATGGAAGATAGTAAAGGTTTAGAAAAAATAGCAGATAAAATATCTAAAGATCCAAAATCGTCTAAACAATTAATGGCGATGTTAGGTAAGATGAATTTAAACATAAATGAAAATGAAGTTGATGTTGATCCTATGGATGCTAAAAAAATAGCATTAGCATTTGCTAAAAAAGCAGAAAAAAATGCTAAGGTAGATGAAAGTAATGTTGGAGGTGCAGCTGCATTAGGACTTTTTGGTGGTGGTTTTTTAGCCCAACACTTAGCAGGTTTAAATGATGTTATAACACCTATAATGAAAGCAACAGGTGGTTCTCCTTCTCATATGGGAGCAGCTTTACTAGGAGCAGCAACAGGTGCAGCATTACTAGTTATAGGTAAAATGGTTTATGATAAAAATAAAAATGAATCATATTCTCCTATTAATGAAATATCAGTAGCAGGTGGTTTAGTAACAGGTGGAGGATTTACATCTCAAAACTATATGGATTTTTATGGTTTAAATGAAGCTGAAGATGATAAAGAAGATACTGAAAAAATTAAAACTGATTTAGATGATATTGCTAGTAAAGTAGATGATATTGCAAGTAAGCAAATGTTTGAAGCAGAAGGGCCTATACACATAGAAGCATTAGTTGATGCAGCTGAAGCAGCATACGATGCAGGTATGTCAACTGATGAAATATTAGAATTTATAGAACAACATTTAGGCCTTAAAATGGGAGAATAATATGAAACAAGTACTTATAGAAACACAGCTATTCAAACCATCCAAAGGTTTATTATCAGAAGGTAAAATGTCTGAAAGAGGTAATCCTCTAGTAGAAGGTATACTGGCAACTTGTGAAGTTGAAAACGGTAATGGTAGATACTACTCTAAAGACCTATGGGAAAGAGAAATAGATAAGTACATGCAACTAGTTGAAGAAAACAGAGCAACAGGTGAACTAGATCACCCTGAATCTCAAGTTATCAACCTAAAAAACGTTTCACACAACATTAAAGACATAAACTGGGATGGTAAAAACATCATGGGTACAATAGAACTACTACCTACACCATCAGGAAACATTTTAAAAGCACTAATAGACAGTGGTATCACAGTAGGTGTATCATCCAGAGGAATGGGTTCACTAGAACAAAAAGGTGAGCTAATGGAAGTACAAGACGATTTTGAATTGTTATGTTGGGATTTTGTTTCAACACCATCCAATCCAGGTTCATTTATGACACTAAAAGAAGGTAAAGAAAATAACATTAACCAATATGCAAAAGCAAACAGCATAGTAACAGAAATACTATGTGCAAACGGTAATTGCCCAATATTTTAATTATGAACGATTTCGATTTAAGAAAATATTTAGCTGAAGGTAGGCTATTAAAAGAAACATTTGTAAAACTTTCTGATGAACAAAAAAAGAAAGTAAAAGATGCTGCTAAAAGAGGAGAGGCTCCTGAAGATGTAATTGATTCTGATTTTGGGGGTGATGACAAGTATCTCCAATCTATTAAGGCTTTAATGGATAAATTAACTGAAGGTAGGCTATTAAAAGAAAATATTAACATGGCTACAATTCTTAGCCATGATGATTATCATGATCTTTACATAGGAAATAGAGCTGAACATGATGCAAAGGATGAAGAAGAACAATTTAGTGATGAATATATAATTGATCTTGATCCTGGAATGTATCAAATGATATATTGGAATGATGAAGGTCCTGATTATATGTCTTTTGATAATAAACTAGATTATGTAAAAAGTGCTATTATGAATTTTTGGGGAGAAGATCATTTTATTGAAAAGTTTGGAATTGAAGATGAAGTAGGTGATGATACTTGGGATTATTTTGACCAACACGTAGCAGATAATTTAGATATGTACTATGAAGAATTAAATAATCTCATTAACAAATCATACCCAGATGGTGACTCAGCTAGTGGAGTTGTTCTTTTAGTAAATGGTAAAGTAGTAGCAGGCGAAGCTGCTGAAATATAAATAATATGGAAGATTTTGATTTAAGAAAATATTTAGCTGAAGGTAGGCTATTAAAAGAAACATTTGTAAAACTTTCTGATGAACAAAGAAAGAAAGTAAAAGATGCTGCTAAAAGAGGAGAGGCTCCTGAAGATGTAATTGATTCTGATTTTGGGGGTGATGACAAGTATCTCCAATCTGTTAAGGCTTTAATGGATAAATTAGCTGAAGGTAAGCTATTAAAAGAAAACATAGACTTTCCAGAACTAGAAGATGAATTTGAAGGTGCAATGGATGCTATGGTAGTAGAACCTAAGGTATATCTTCAAGACATTATAGATGCATCTGCTGAAGAAATTGTAAGTGATGATTATTATGAGATAATGAATGCTGTAGAACAAGGATTTTAT
>Ga0099797_101751_pt1 | contig 10717 bp, 8 predicted proteins | sample Uncmet_Sort48C_1_FD_89871 | JGI IMG/M metagenome (GOLD analysis project Ga0099797, IMG submission 89871) | Marine eukaryotic communities from CALCOFI LINE 67, Pacific Ocean - C012_Sort48C_1 | ecosystem: Environmental > Aquatic > Marine > Oceanic | place: Pacific Ocean: Monterey Bay | collected... | reverse complement strand
TGTAAAATTTGGAATAGGCACGCGCATAGTCATGCAAAATTAAATGCAAACGGTAATTATACTGACAATGTGTATTTCATTTGGAATGCAAATTTGTGTTTGAAATAAATTCTAAATTAGAATTGCAATTAATTTTTCATTTGGAATGCGCATACCCATGGTTTTGAATGTGGAATTGTGGACAAGCTACCTTGCATTATACAGAGGTATCAACAAATTGGAAAATCGTTCGCATCTGCATTTGTGGTTGGGCATACGCATGGTGCATTCGTTCACGGCAAAGGTTACGTATCTTAATGGCAATGCTTGTATTGAACGCGTTCAGGTTGAAGAAGAAGAAGACGAAAGGAAGAAGAAAGAAGAAGAAAGAAGAAGAGTGTATATCACAGTGGGGCGGGGCTCTACGAGTCATCCCGCGCGGTAAACATGGTTGGCGGTTTACCGCGCGCATCAAGTTTGATTCAAAAGGGCGAGTCAAAAAAGTTGGCAGTTAGGTTGGGAAAATAAAGATTGCTCGAAATGACTCGTAGAGCCTTTCTAGCTCTAAGAGTAATACGGTTTGGTGGGAAATCGTGCTTCAATTGGGCTGTCAAAAAAGTGTGTTTTTTTGGGTCAAAAATGGAAATATCTCAGAATCTGTGAATTCGTTTTGCATGGGAGCAATTTTCCACCCTACCTAAGGTCATGAGCTATCCAGAAATGGATTCGTTGTGTCTGTCTATGCGCTGTAGAAAAATATCTGATGGAGCAAAGATTTTTCGGTGACACCAAAATTTCGAGATTTTCATGAATTTTCGATTTTTCTCGAAAGTTGTCGGGAAGCTTCTAGGAAGCTTCTAGGGTGGTTACTGAGTGTTATAGAGTGTCTGCGAGTGCCCAGGAATGATTTTTAGATGACACACAGTTCGAGAAACAAAGTCGAACATTTCGAAATTTTGTTGAGATTTGTTGAGTTTTTGGTGTTTTCAGTAATGACTGAAGTGCGGGTTTGAGATTGATCATCGTGTATTGAGAGTTATTCGAGAAGAAAGGCTCTACGAGTCACCCCGCGCGGTAAATAATGGTTGGCGGTTTACCGTGCGCACCAAGTCTGTGAGTTCGTTTGGCTTCTAAGCAATTTTCCAGCCTTCCTTAGGTCACGAGCTATACAGAAATGCATTCGTTGTGTCTGGCTATGCGTTCTAGAAAGCTCCCTCTTGAGGAATAGCTTTTTTCATGACACAAAAAAGTCGAGATTTTCATGAAATTTCGAGTTTCTCGAAAGTCGCCGGGAAGCTTCCATGAAGGTTCTAGGATGACTAGCGAGTGTTCTCGAGTGTCTCTGTGTACAGGCATGATTTTTTTGTCGCTAGAACGGGTACAGAAAATACCGCTAAAGTCGAGGTGTTTTCCCTTATTTCATACTGTTCGTATGGTGTTCTTATGCGTTGTCGCTGCCTTGCATGTGCTAGATGCAGCGTGGCGGGGTCGATTTGCTAGGGCCTACAAGCACGAGATTCAGGGAGCGTCGCGGCGCGAAATATATTCCGGGGAAGGCTCTACGAGTCATCCCGCGCGGTAAACAACGGTTGACGGTTTACCGCGCGCACCAAGTCATCCGTGTGCGCGTGCCCTGGCTTCGCTGTGTTTCACTCTCGTCGCGGTACGCCTGCTGCAGCCATAGATTCGACATAGAATCGCGCAAAGAAGAGAAAACATCGAGTGAACGAACAATTGGCTTGTAGAGACGGAGAACAGCAAAGCGCCGTCTTGCAGCAATACTTTATAGAACGATGGCGGGGCAAATCGCGCCGAAAATGGTAGGCGGATAAGCGAAAAATATTTTCACAAAAATGGAGATTTCTCGCGCGCCTGAGGTCAGATTTTATTGAGAAGCGTCTCAAATGACTCGTAGAGCCTTTCTAGTTCTAAGAGTAATACAGCGGCAGGGGAAATTTGATTCAAACGGGCTTGTCAAAAAGTGGTGTAAATGGATTAGAAACATGAAGTTTTCTCTGAATCTGTGAATTCGTTTGACTTCTAAGCAATTTTCCCGCCTAGATCAGGTCAAGACATATCCAGAAATGCATTCGTTGTGTCCGTCTATGCGTTCTAGCGAAATCCCGGTTGATGAATAGGTTTTTTCATGGTACCAAAAAGTTGAGATTTTCATGAAATTTTGAGTTTTCTCGAAAATCGCCGGGACGCTTCCAGGAAGCTTTTAGGATCACCAGCGAGTAACCTGCCGCGTCTGAGAGTGTCCGGAGATGAATTTGCGAGGGTGGACAGGGTCGAGACAATATCGCGAATGTTAATGTATTTTGAAGTGTTTAGTGATATTTCATGATATGCTTTTGCATTGTCGCTGCATTGCGGGACCCAGATGCATCGTGGCGGGTCGATTTTCTAGGATGTTACACGCACTAGCTGAAGACAGCGTTGCGGCGTGAGATATTCCGGGGAAGGCTCTACGAGTCATCCCGCGCGGTAAACAAAGGTTGACGGTTTACCGCGCGCACAAAGTCGAGATTATAGCATGTAGTTTCAGATTATGAAAGCGAGAGGTCCAGGAAAATTGTGCAGCCGGAGAACGAGCAGTCTTAAGATTTTGGAAATGAGCGCCATTCTCGAGAATCGTTCGCTCAGTCGATGATTTTCGATGGTTTCGCGATTCTCGGGTTGTAGTCGGGATACGTAAGGATAATTCGTCCATAAGAAGCTCATAGCCGACCTGATTAAGCAATTAGATGAACCGAGCGTATGCGTGGTAAATACAGGGGATTGCAATTCCTGCTGGAGTGCGCTCGAGCACAGGATTAGAATTATACCTCGGCCTGAGTACGCTCCGTCTCTACATGCAACCCGCGCGGAAACCAGGTTGACGGTTTACCGCGCACACCACATGTCTCGAGAATGGCGCTTATTCTTCCAAAATCTTCGGCGCGATCGTTCCCAGGCTTGGGTCTTTCTCCAGACCTCTCGCTTTCCAAATCTGAACCTGCATGCTGCAGTCTCGACTAGCAGCTTCTCATATACGAATTTTCGGCTAAGGACGCCTACTGCAGTCCGAGAATCGCGCAAACATCGAAACACATCGAGCGAGCGAACAATTCTCGAGAATGACGCTCATTCTGAAAATCTTGGGCGCAGTCGTTTTCAGGCTGTAGAATTTTCCTGGACCTCTCGCTTTCAGAATCTGAAGCTACATGACCTAATCTTGATTTTGGACGATCCTCAGCAAAATCGGCCGAGCGGATCTCGAGATATCTTTGTTTTTGTGAAAACATTTGGTGCGCGCGGTAAACCGCCAACCATTGTTTACCGCGCGGGATGACTCGTAGAGCCTTTCTCTTCGAATCGCTCGCAATGCACGATAATCAATCTAAAATTCGCACTGTATTCATCACTGGTAACACCAAAAACTCAACAAATCTCGACAAAACATCTCGAAATCTTCAACTTTTTCTCGAACCTTTTTTGGCATCAAAAAATCATTCCTGGACACCCTAATACACTCTAGAGCACCCAGTAACCATCCTAGACGCTTCCTAGAGGCGCCCAGATAACTTTCGAGAAAACTCGAAACTCATGAAAATCTAGAACTTTTGGTGACACCAACAAATCTTTGCTCCAGTAGGGATTTTTCTAAAACGCATAGACAGACACAACGAAGCCATTTCTGGATAGCTCGTGACCTAATCTACCTCAAAAAATTGGTCCCATGTAAAACGAACTCACAGATTCTGAGAAATATTCATTGTTGTGCCCAAAAATCACACTTTTTTGACAGCCCAATTGAAGCAAGATTTCCCAGCAAACCGTATTACTCTAAGAGCTAGAAAGGTTCTACGAGTCATTTTTCCAAAAAGCTTAGCTACCCTTCGGCACGATTTGCCCTAGCGGTGTGATATAAAGAGTTGCTTGTCTACGGACGAAATTCTTCTCCGTCTCTACAAGCCATGTCCGGCTTGATTCTTGGAACATTGCCGCGGCAATCAACCCCCGGCGCCAACCCAGGAGAGGGTTGCGGCACCCACTGGGCAGACCCGGAGCTTTAGAGGCACACACGCCTTCGTGAAACCAATGTCGTTAGCAGCGCCGCGCGCGCCGCTCCAAGAGAAGAAGGTCCAATTTCACTTGATTCTCGGCATCATCTTTCCATTACAAATGAACACAACACCGGAGATCCCAAGCATCACATGTACCTCAGTTGCCTCAGTGTACATTCGGCGAAACGCGGGCGGTAAGACGTTGCCAAGGAAGATCTTGCACCGCGGCCTGCACAAGGATCTCCGACAAGAGGGGCCCCGGCATGGCAGTGTCCCAACGCTGGCGAGATGCTCCCAAGACGTTACCATTTGAGCCGGACCCGTTCAAGAGCCAGCTCCGGCAACGTTCGTGCCAAAACGATACGGAGCGCGACAGTGGCCGGGGGTGGCTCTCGTGCGGATCCTGCCCAAATGGCAACGTCTTCAGAATATCCCATCGCTATTGGGAAGCGCTACCATGTCATGGCCAGTTTTCCCAGAGATCCTCGCGCTTCCGTGGAAGCCGCAGCGCCCATGGTAACGTCTTGCACTCGGAAGCATGCTAAGATGTCTTTCCGCCAACCCACGATTGGAAACATGAAGCGGTGAGCGCAGAGCGCCCGGCGATGCCGAACCCAGACTTGGCTGCCAGCACACGGCACAGCTCGCAAGCGCTCGCTCGTGGCGGGTCCGCCTCCAGCTCACCAACGGTTCGCGCCGGACCGTTGCAGCTGAAGACCCCTGCCAGGCATCGCAGCGCCGCAGCAAGGCAATGGCGCCCTTGAACAGGCTTAAGAGAAGCCACAAAGGCTTTAGCACTGGGAAGAATGAAGGCAACACAAATCACGCATTGCTCTTCATGCAATCCGGCTTGGTCTGCCAAGCAACATTGCACCCGGGAGCATGCTAAGATTTCTTTCCTGCAACCCCCAATCGAAAACAAGATTCGATTGAAGAAGCGGCGAGCGCCTGGAGATGCTGAGCCGAGTCGTGGCCGTCAGCACGGGACACACCTCACGAGCGCGAGCGCATGGTGGATCCGCCTCGAGCTCACCAGCAGTTCACAGCTGACCGTTGCAGCTGAAGACCCCTGCCACCGCAAGGTTTGCCTCAACGAAGTATCCATCTTTGCGAAAAGGCTTGGGCGCCTGCTCCAACGGGTGCAAAGGCTGTGCAACTTGCAACATGCGCTGTTCAGCATCATTGTTGGTAGCGATGTCAGCTATGGCAAAAGTGATGTGCACTCGATTGGTCAACCCATTGCGCCAGCGACCTCAATTGGAGACCTTGCTGAAGCTGGCGTTGGCTTGAAAGAAGGCCGTGGCACCTCCACGCCACAAGCCATAAGAGAGAAACAAACACAATGATTCTAAGCCGTTTTAACTTCAGGCGTGCCATCCACAGGCGCTTGCGTTTGTAGCCTGGGCCATCGGCAACTCTCCCCCATGCGACAAGCTGCGAAGCAGGATTGCATGAAGAGCAATGCATGATTTGTGTTGGCTTAAATCTTTCAGTAATTGTGTGTTAGATGTTCTTGCGACTCACTGTTGCGCTGAGAGGAGCTCCCCAGCGCGGGCATGCCCTGAGCTCGTCGGCCTGCGGCAGCCCCAAGGGCAGTTGCCCCGAGAGCGGTCCGACTGAGGCCCGCCGCAGCACCCAAGCCGAGAGCGGCAGAGCGAAGGTCGAAGCACGATGACGGTGAAAGTGCCCGTGCCGAGCGTGTTGTGTGGCGAATGCTCTCAAGGCTGATGTGTGGTACGACTCTCGGCGGAACCCAGGAGCCTACGACCTGCTCCAGTTGAAGCTCGAGAGCGGGCGGCTCGAGTTCATGGTGCTGGACGAGTCCCTTGATGGACATGGCCTCATCATTGCGGAAGTCATTGGTGCGACTCACTCTCAGCTTGGTGGTCATCTCGTCCTTGGCGGCCCCGGCCGAAGCTGTTGTCGAGTGAATGCTGAGAGGGCTGTCAGCGCCCAACGGCCTGTTTACCTGCCAGGGCCGCACCGGTGACACGGAGGCGGGCCGCGAGAAGATCCATGTGCGGCTCGTGGAGAAGAATACGAAACCAAAGCACACACCAGCGCACATTGTAAAGCAAATTTGGAGTTCCAAAACCCTGAGTTCTGGAATTAAATTTACTTCACTCCGACTTTCAGAGCGCGACTTAGGACCTCTCTTCCACTTTCATCCTGGGATGCAGCACAAAGCACAACGAGTGCTTCCATGCAGCAGATAAGTAAGTGCAAAGGTTTCACCTCGAGGGTCTGCGCCAACAGTACTGCTTCGGGTGCCCTCAGCCCCGCCTTGGGCAGCTTCTGCAGCGAATAGGCGCCGCCTCGGGCGCCTTCGGCACCGCCTCAGGAGCCAGGACTGCACAGTTGATTGAATTCAAGCGACATGGGTCACACGGGCAGCAGGCGGAGAGACCACGGCAAAAGCGGACCGAGAACGGATCCATTGGGCTTGGACCCATCATGAGCTCCACTGCACTGGCATCAAAACTAACCTTGTAGCACTTGTGGCTTGCCAAGTCTGCGACCATACGTTCCAAAAGTCTGCAAGGGTTTGGGGAGGTTGCGGCAGGATGAACACTTGACTCCCATGCAGTGAGCTCCAACCTGGATAGGCATGCAAGCGATGCGGGCGTCCATTTCCCCTTCAAGGGGCCCAGCCGCGTTGAGGCCCGCGGAAGGTCCCCAGCTCGCATCAGCACCCTCTGAGAGCAGCTGTCTTGGAGCGCCCACCTTGTGCGTCTCAAGGTGGTTGATGATCTTGTACTGCGGGGGCTATTTGTTCCAGACGGACTTGATCGCGCGTCGGATGAGCCGAGCGTGGCATGGCACACTGAGAGAAGCGAAGGCATCTTCGCAGAGGGGCTCCAGAAGTCTGTTCGTAGAGTGTATTGAGATGAGGTCCCAGAACCCTATGTCAGGCTATGATAGTATCTGGAAGCCGTTCTGAGCAGGCGTCTCAAGGGGCGCGTGCCCAGGAAGCCTTTCCCCAGGCCATACCAACCCTCAGGTATGCATCAAAAGTTAGTAGCGCCACTGGCAGTTGAGTCATGAGACGTGGGCCAGAAGTCGCCTCGGTGAGCTGACCGATTCATAGGATGTGTGCGCGCGGTAAACCGTCAACCTGGTTTCCGCGCGGGTGTCATGTAGAGACGACAGGTACCAATTGCGAATGATAATTCCAAACTTGTGCGCGACAACTAACCGACACGAATTGCGAAGCTTCGCATCTTCCACATATGCTGTCCTTATGTCAATTCAAATGCATGCATATAAATTCGATAGAAGCGGTCCTCGTCAAGCAAGACCGCACCAATCGGAGAACGAACCCGTAATGAACGTGCGCGTTTGCAAAACCCATTAGAAGTTGCAATCGCACTTCCATTATTGCTCCCGAACACGCACCTCGGTCACATTCCCGTTTCCATTTGCATTCCCATCTTCGTTGCCGTGTTCATTGCCATTTCCATATACATTATCGTGCTTGCGTCAAATTGTTTGCTCATCTCCACGTTCATTAGCATCATGTTTCGTATCTAAATGTTCATTCCCGTTGCTTAATCCATTTGCATCAAAACTACCATCAACATCGCCCGTGATTACCTTTCACGCTTTCATTCCCATGCGTTTCCCGATTTCAAGTTCGAGACATATTAGGATTGCCTCTGCCCCTTTGATTCCCATTGCCATTACTAATCTTATCAACTGTCCGATTCTCATTGCAATTACCTGACCGATGTCCATGGTCATCTACCTTGCCATTCGGAATTGCATTCCCACTCCGATCTTGATTCGCATTACCATTGTCATCTTAATTTTCCATTTCATCGACATTGGCGTTCTATATTTCCATGTGTCTCTTTGTGCCTCTCTTTTTTATTTTCGCTCGCAATCTCTCTCTCTCTCTCTCTTCCGTCCCTGCCCTGGCGTCTGGACCTGCCGTATAGCTCATCCGACGCGCCTTGATTTGAAATATTTTTAAATTGTGCCAGAAATGAAATCCACCGTATGGATTTCGAGAAATCCACAAATAACCCTCCAAAAGTGATACCTTCACCCCAAATATCTTGTTAACTTTCACACTCCAATTTGCCCTAGCGTCTGTTCTATAAAGTATTGCTTGTCGTCTCTACAAGCCATATCTAATCAATTCTCGCGTGCGAAGCACCTTTCCAGGTGCTGAGCCCCCGGCAGGGCCGAACATTTTCAGGAATATTGAAGGAGCGATCACTTTTTCGAAATTTTCAGGTCATACATTAAAACTTTGGAGCACAAATTGGAGCACCAAACAAATTTTCCTGGACCTGCCGTATAGCTCATCCGACGCGCCTTGATTTGAAATAATTTTAAATTGTGCCAGAAATGAAATCCACCGTATGGATTTCGAGAAATCTACAAATAACCCTCCAAAAGTGATACCTTCACCCCGAATATCTTGTTAACTTTCACACTCCAATTTGCCCTAGCGTCTGTTCTATAAAGTATTGCTTGTCGTCTCTACAGGCCCTGTCTAATCAATTCTCGCGTGCGAAGCACCTTTCCGGGTGCTGAGCCCCCGGCAGGGCCGAAAATTTTCAGGAATATTGAAGGAGCGATCACTTTTTCGAAAATTTCGGGTCATACATTAAAACTTTGGAGCACAAATTGGAGCACCAAACAAATTTTCCTGGACCTGCCGTATAGCTCATCCGACGCGCCTTGATTTGAAATAATTTTAAATTGTGCCAGAAATGAAATCCACCGTATGGATTTCGAGAAATCCACAAATAACCCTCCAAAAGTGATACCTTCACCCCGAATACCTTGGTAACTTTCACACTCCAATTTGCCCTAGCGTCTGTTCTATAAAGTATTGCTTGTCGTCTCTACAAGCCATGTGACCTCTGGTGAGCCGTGAGGCTGCTCTGAGCGGCCAATGCGCGATACGATCTGCGAGACTCGCGCCGGAAATGTCTGACAGTCAAGCAATTGTTGAAGTTTGGAAGAACCGCAATCAGTCAAGAACCAACTGCCTATTGGTCTGTCAATCAATCACTTTCAGACATTCGTAATCAATTGTGGTCAAACCGATTCAATCTTGATTGTCACCACGTGTCTTTGGAAAACTGTCCAAGCACAGTGCACATGGAGAGGATCAGCATGTCAGCTTCCTTGGGGCCTCACATGGGCTTTCAAACGTGTCACGCAACCTCCTCGGGCGCCTTCGGCGCAGTCGGACTCTGGACGAAACACTGTTGCCTAACTGGACACACAGGACTACCCAACGGAGTCCAACCGTTCCAGCACCCGTCCTTGGGGAGCGCTTGGGTCGCCGCGGGCCCTTCGAGGACGCTCCGAGGAGCACCACCCGCCAGCCTCTGCGGAGGGCGGTGACCGCGGGATCGCCTCAGATAACGACGAACCCCGGCGCCAGCGACACTTTCTTGGAGGACTTTGACAGAGCCAAATATATGCATTGGCCTCTGCAGCAAGCTCGTGGCAACGTCTTGTGTCTTGTGGAATCTGATGGATGCGCATGGTGCACAAGGGTGCAGAAGTCTAAAAACATCTAAGGCCCTTGCGGTTTCGGAGACCTACCTTCCACGTTGGCAGCACAAATTGGCAACATGTCATAAACGACTCGCAGGGGATCAGCGAGCGAATCCCGCGACGATCACAAAGCAGAGCTCCCCTCTCCAGAGGGAAATTTGGTCCCTCTCCAAATGGGAAATCTAGAGTCAATGTTGACACCACTTGTGTGTCCAAATCCCGAACACATAGGAAAAACTGAAAAACTTTAGAAGTCTAGGAGCTCCAGAAGCTTCCCAAAGCGTGCTCAGGGGTCAGGGACCAGGATTGAATTTACCCAAATGTTGAGCCGGCGGTAAACCGTCAACCAGGTTTCCGCCGGGAGACTCGTAGAGCCTTGGATCAAATGCCAGGCGGTCCCCGAAGCAAAAAACGCCGACACTGACACAGACCGATGGACGAACGGACGCGCAGACACGTCCCTACGAGCCGTTTGTCCAAAAGGCGACGACGAGTAGGCGAAGGTCGGAAAACGACACCCCATAGGGTGGTCGCCCTCCGTCCCAAGCAATAGCCTGGCCGTACCGATCGCACTGCAGCACCGTTTGGTTAAACTATCCATGCTAAAAATAATCCGAGCTCAAACGAATGAGCGGATTCAGAGAAAAATCACATTGAAGACCGCCCAGGCCACCAAAACGCGCCGGCCCACTTGAAAGCGTTAACGCCCTGCAGCGGAATTACTCTAGAGCGAAAGGCTCTACGAGTCATGTTGTCCCCATGAATCGAGATGCAGCCCGTGTACAGCAGACGTTCACAGATGCAGCACACGCTCACGAATAAAGCACAGGCTCCTGACAGACAGAAGCACCTCAAGACAAAGAGAGAAGAAGCTCACGATAGACACTGCTTACAAGACTTGAAAGCAGCTCATAGGATTGGGAAGCAGCGCGCATCGAAGGCAGCAAGCGAATGACGAAAAGGGTGGCGTCAGGTTAGGGATGGTGCGTCCCCATGCCCCGTGAAAAGGGCCCGAGCGGCAGAGTGGTGCCACATGGTGTCATTGATGAGATCCATCTCTACATCGGATTGCTTCATGACATCCATGACACCGCCGTAGCTGTCGACGATGATCGCCTAAAATAGAGTTCGAACCCTCGCGGCCTACCAGGCTGACAAGGGCCCCGAGA
>Ga0099797_101750_pt1 | contig 10718 bp, 5 predicted proteins | sample Uncmet_Sort48C_1_FD_89871 | JGI IMG/M metagenome (GOLD analysis project Ga0099797, IMG submission 89871) | Marine eukaryotic communities from CALCOFI LINE 67, Pacific Ocean - C012_Sort48C_1 | ecosystem: Environmental > Aquatic > Marine > Oceanic | place: Pacific Ocean: Monterey Bay | collected... | reverse complement strand
GACCGCTAATTTAAGTATTAAAAAATAAATGTTTAATTGATGTGTATGATATGTGTTGTTGTGTGTGTGTGTAATAATTAAATGGTATCTGCCATGTGTCATGCGTGTGTTAATATTTAAGTTCTCATCGCTCCGTGTGTGTTTTTCATATTTTGAATGGGTATCTGGTTGTCGAGTTGCTTACTTTTTTGTTAATCTAGAAACTCAGTGGTGAAGACATTCGCCTTTGTCATATTCACACGCTTCCGTGTTACACCCTGAATTTGGTTTTGACTTCATATGGGTCGGGAGTTCCGTTTCAGTTACAAAAGTATAAGTGTAATCATCGTCATCGCAACCGTAACGACCCAACAAACTACTCGGGCAATCTTCAGAGCATTGCTGCTCACACAACCCTTGTGCCCTTTTTAAAGCATTGGGAATATCCAAGTTTGAGCACAGGGGATTTCCTGCTAAATACAAATATTCAACTTTGTTCCATTTGGCAGCAGTCGGTGGCAAATCGATTAAATCATTATGACGGACGTCTACCTCGGATAATGACTTCATGCTGCCAACAGTTTTGGGTAGAGTTCTTAATGTGTTGTTCCACGCAAAAAAGAGGAGCAAATTCTGTAAATTTCCCACGCTATCGGGCAAGGATTTGAGTTGATTGTTGTACACCCAAAGGAATCGCAAGTTTTTTAACTGTCCAATAGTGTCGGGTAACGATTTCAGATTATTATTAAAGATAGACAACGCGTCTAAACTTTGTAATTTTCCAAAACTCTCGGGCAAAAATTGTAGTTGGTTGTTGAAGGCATAAATGGAAAGCAAATTCTGTAAACTTCCCACACTTTCAGGCAAAGCCTGAAGCTGGTTGTTGAAGACCTGTAAAGCAAGCAGATTCTTTAAATTTCCCACGCTATCTGGCAAGGATTTGAGTCGGTTGTTGTAGACAAAAAGTAATATTAAATTGCGTAATTTTCCCACAGTGTCCGGTAACGATTGGATGCGGTTGTTGAAGACCCGCATGTCAGTCAAATCTTGTAATTTTCCAATGCTGTTGGGCAACAACTTTAATTTATTTTCTGTTACATGAAGCACCATCAACCGCCCGTGATTGTCCCCTATTAGGTGCGGTAACTCCTCCAGTTGGCCAGTATATATACCCATTTTTCTCAACGACTTTAACTCTCCAAATGATCCGGGCAGTCTTTTTCGAGTATAATTGGTTATTTTCAACATGGCACAATCACATTTTGCAACATACAATGATTGACAAAATGGCACTACAACTTGACATCCTACCCACACTTCTTTTGAAAAAACATTACTACACGTGTCGGTAGAAGGTTGCGTTGTGAGATGGACCCCTATCAAGCTAAGGAAGAATAGCACAAAACAAATATTCAGAATCGTAAATGCATACCGAAGCCACTTTGGAAAATGATCCAACTGCATCTTCATTACATCGCGATTATGGGCCAAATTGAGCACACTCTTTCGCTTCCGACTTCCTCGTTTTCTGAAAGTTTCAGTAATTTTTTCGTTCCGCTTCTCCATCCGCTGCAAGTCCATCGTAAAATAATCTTCCCAAATGTCGTTTAACTTAGACACCAATGAAAGCATTGGGTACACTGTGATGGCGTGCATACTTTCGATAGGTAGTAGGATGTCTAAGGAATCTGAATACAAAAGCGGGAATGCCACGCAAAATAAATCTGTAAAAACATCCAGTAAAATCAGCCTATCCCGTGATTCTTGAGATTCAAAATGAGAAGTAACCCAAAGATTGATGAACAACTCAATAACCAAAACGGACGACACTATGCAGGATACTCCTACAGGCATCGAACAAACGTAAATTGTCGTCATGGAATAAACTTGCTGGACGTGCTCAAAAGCTTCGGAGGCATACATTTTCGTTAAGTAAAATTTTCCATTGACATCTGTAATATCGTTGTAGATTGTTATCACTGAACGAAACATAAATGCATTATTTGACAGAGTCTTCTCTTTTGCCGTTCGGTTTTCACCATGTGCTTTGTTCTCGCCCATTGATTTCTTTCGTCGTATAACAATACATACACGAACCATAAACGACACTATAAGCAAGCAAGGAATGACGCCTAATGCGAAAAATACCCACGTCACACTGAAGCCACTTATGTATCTAGAAGATAAATAAAATGCGGCAGCACTCATAGCGAGCAACAACACTGTCACCCCTTTCTGTTCATGACCCCACAGTAAACAGCATATCTGATATCGTGTTAGTTCTCGAGGCTTGTTGCTTTCAATCACAAGCGTTACGCGGGGTGTACTTTGGACTTCGGACGGGAGAGGGTTTTCAGTTTTTGATATCGTTTCCACGTGTTCCATGTTTTAACTTCTGCTTTTTTGAGGGTGCCGCATTCTAACTTAATTGTTGTGTGCAAGGAGGTTGTTGGGGAAATTCAGTGTAATAGGGAGTGGTTATTGAGGGTATTTGTGCTCATTGTGGTGCTAGGTTTCCAGCCGCAAACACACTTGCTCAGTCGAACGTCGAACGACGCTGCGGTGCTTTCTTGATGATGCTGTGTGACTTGAGAGTCTTTTGCAAGACCAATTGCACGCTTGTCCACGCAGTTTTTTTGATATATGACGTCAGTATACTAAAAATATAATACTATATATATTGTTTTACTTCAAACTTTTTCAGCCTCTTGCGCTTCCATCACAGCATCGGAGATCACGTGCATGGGCAGTAAGTTCGAATCACATATAAGTCGTTTGCGTACACAATCGTCATACGTTTGGTGTGTTTCTTCCAAGCATTTGTAATGGTCTTTTTTACAACGAGCCTTAGATGCTATGGTTTTTCTATCGTGATCTGCACAAAGTCCCGGGCAAATGGATTTGTTGCAATACTCGGTATGTTGCAGCCAACGACACAGCCCGGCGTGAATATTCGCCTGAGGCCGCGTGACTTTCGTCAAGTAAATGTCATATGCCGTGCGCTTTACGGCATCAACATTTTCCTTTGACATATACCGTAAAGCATGATGCATGTCAGCATCGGCTAGTTTGGAAGCAATATTCAAATCTGTATTTGCGTTCTCCATAGCTGCAGCGACGCCACGCTTATGTCGTTGATGCGTTTTGATAGTGTCGACTGCTGAGGAAAACAACTTCGAGTTAGCGGAATCGCGTTGATCACTCAGCAATTTCGCGGCATCGATTTGAAGGTGTTTTAACGCCTCGCTAGCTTTTTCATCCATGTATTTGTGATTTTCTGCGTGAAGGTTTACAACTTCCTGCGCAGATGCTTCGTGTGACGGTTCGGGGTCTTTTTCTAAATAGTTTTTGAACAATGAATTCAATTTTCCTGACAAATTTTCGCGGATTTTCTGCTTGTCTAGCACATCTCTTGCCTCTGCCATTTCTAATTTATTCGCCAATTCATCGAAACGATTTGTCCACGATTTATGACGTTGGCCCTGGGTAAGTTTGGCCTCTTTCCGGATGTCCGTTAATAAGTGGTTCACGTCCAGTTGGTCTTTAGACGTGGTTACTCGTATGGATGGAAGACTGGGGAGAGCTAATGCTTCAATCAATGTGCCCGGGGGATGAGAAAACGTCAAGGGTCTGTCCAAAATGATGGAACCAAAACCTATAATCGTCCTCATTTCTTGCTTTCGCCCTGCTCCAAACAGCACCCTTTGTCCAATTTTGAAGCCTTTCCCTTGGGCATCTTGCATTGGAACTCTTACGGAGCCAGCGGGTACTGACGTAGCCAAGTACGCCTTGGCCACGAATTTTTGTGTCCCGGGTTCTTCGACCATCGCTCCCATACCTCCCGTACCTCCCGTACCTCCCGTACCTCCTGTTGTCCCTGTGCCCCCAGATACACTATAGCCTCCTCCTGTCGGACCTGTTGCAAATACAAGAGTGCATTCAGTTCCGTCGCCAATATATGGAGGGATACACTTGCACGAGTAAGAACCACAACCACCCTTTTTTACCGACTCGATGCACTTTGCATTGAGATTGCACGGATGGCTATCACATGGCTTGAGCTTGCATTTTTTCTTGGCGCAATTGCGACACCGCAAGATTTTCTTCTTAATAATGGGATCAGTCGCCTTGACTTTAACTTCTTCATCAGTTTCCTCAGTTCCATTTGCTAGTCCAGTCATAGCCGTCCCTGTCATCCCTGTCATCCCTGTCATCCCTGTCATTACAGCCACATCCCACGCTCCTCCAGTTGACCCGGTGTGCTGTGACTTTACCCTATCTAATTCTTTGATTTCTTCTTGTCCACTAGAGGTCGAAATGCCATGCTTTGCACCAGTCAGAACTGGTCCCTTCGGTTCACGAGGCGCCGTGGTTGCAGCCGCCAACGACGCCAGGCAGACGGCGACTAAAAAGCTTGGAAACTTCATGCTTCTGCGTAAGCAACAATGGCTACACCAATCAGACGCTACTTCCTCGTCAGTTGCAACACCGCTAGGGCATCAACAGCAGCCACTTGGTGTGCAAGGCGTGAGTTGTCCCATGCACGTGTGGACGAATTGTGCCGCGCATGCCGAGACTGTTCGGGTGGCTATGCACACAAAAGTAAAATGCACCATGCACATGAAGCCTGCTACACAGATGTCAGTACTAATAGACCTGTGCACAGCAGCCCCCTTCTCTTTTCAGTTTTGAGCCCTCTTTTCTTCTTCCTTCTTTTTGTCATGCGATCCCGATCTCATTTGGCAGTTGCTATGTTAAGTACAATATAAGAGTATAGTATACTATATTCCTAGTAGTACATCTGTAGTCAATTCGCATACTTAATTACGTACTTAACTACTACCAACGTCTATGTCAACCATACGGGGCGGGCGATAACGCAAAGCATACTAATTCTTCGCGATGTGCAGCATGTTCACCGTGGAAATCTTGTCGTGTTCCCACTCGCATACTTAGTTCAAAATACTGCCTGCGGAATCATTGGACCTATCCTTCCAAAATATCCTAATTCATGCGCTTCGTAAGACCTTCATCTGGGCAGAATATTTCTTCGAACACACTTGAAGCATATCTTGGCCTTTTTGCTTAATCTTTCTTTGCTCCTCCGCTTTGGCTTCCAAATCTGACTTTTCGATCGCGCTTGATGCTTTGGAGGCAGCTTCCAAATAATCGCCTTCCAGAGTCATCGCGTCACTAATCATCGTCAAAATTGGGTTCGACTCGTCCAACTGAGCGGTGAAAATAGCGATTTGCTTGTTTGCCATTTCTTCAGCCTTCGCGTCTCCGTTTTCCTTTGCTGTTGTCACTGCCCTCATTGCTTTCGAAACTTCGATGGATAAGAACAGTGTTAAGAAATTCCGTATGCCAAAACCACCGCACCCAGGCTTAATTGGTTTGCAAGATCCATCAGCATTCTTTTTCTCTGAGCATAGTCGTTGAATAAATTCCAGGAATGGTGCCTCTTCGCGCGCCTTTCGTTGCATGACTGTGCCGGTAAAGATTTGATATAGAAGGTCACCACCTTGAATATCCACCAAAATTTTGTTTCTCACAATTTTCAAGTAGGAAGCTTCGCTCAAATGATCCTTCAAAAGTTTGTATAAATTTGCATACCGCGAATGCTTGACAGCAGCGATAATGTTATTTACCAGGTCTGTCTTTTCGCTTTCAATGCACAAGAGTGCTTCGAAAATCTCATCGTCGGTGATATCCAATTTGACGATCCCCGTTACATCCATCAAGCCATGTTCCATTAACGAGTCCATAACTGTTTTCACAACGTCTGTGGAAAGCTGTAGAGCTTCCAGGTCGCCCTTAGCGAGACGGCCATAATACGATCGGGGAATATCCAGAAAAGAAAACCCCTCACCAGTCATTTCACGATAATCGTTTGCACGTTGTATAAAGGTAGGGAGATCTTCCACACGGCTTGCGATATGCTGGACTCCTTGCCCCAATTGTTCTAGAAACCAGTGAACATGGCCCACGCTGCTGAGAGCATTGTTAATAGGCAAGTATACCTGCGATTGATCAACCAAAGCTTCGGCCGTTTTCACCGTTTCCAGGACTGCGCTGTTTCCTGTGACTGTGCTCTCGATTTGTGCTTCTCCCGCCGCGACGACACCCGCGTTAAAATCTACTTTCGGAGTAAACCCGAGCGTATCGTTCAAGGTATCCAAGAAACCTTCGCGGGAAAGAACATTACTCACCCAATGGTCGCAATAGGCTGGCAAGCATGAGCTATCGTAACTTGCATCGCACGGTGCAACCCCTGGCAAGACAATGTTTTTGCAGTTGACATTTCGGTCCAATTCTAAGAACCGGATTACCGTTCCTTGATCTGCATCCGAGACTTGCTTAGCGCCTTTGTAATACGCGAAGACTTCCAACAAACGGAAACCATCCGCTGGGTATTCCATGATTGAGCTAGAAGCCAACAACTTTGGATGCATGCGCTTGTATCGAGTAAGAACGGTTTCCAAATCCCCGGGAGCTACTTCGAACCCTAAGACTGCAATGCCTTGGTGACCGTTGTGAGCCTTGAAGAAACGATCCACGTGCGCACCGCTAAAATGATCGAGCCCGAGACCATCTTTCTTTGCTTTCTTTGACACGTGCTCTTCGGTACTTTTGCAAGTGATAACGAATTGCACGCCATTTTGATCGATGGGTCTCACGCATACAGAACGGGTGTTCGTACCGTTGTGCTCCCCTACAATACGCCAGCCGACTCCGTGCAGTAGCTGCGCCACGAGGTCCCTGCCCGCCGGTGCAAATGTGGAAGGGTCCACCTTGTTACCCGTGACTTGTTCCCAGGCCGCACGACCTTTACCAATATCGCACTGCTCGTCCTCTGCTGCTTTTAAATAAACGTCTGCGAAGGAGTTCAACGATTTTTCCATCGCCTTGTATGAAGGAACAGGCTTCAAATCGTCCACATACATTTGCAAGTGATGAAACTTGAAGCTCAGAATTGGAGCTGACGACTTCTCTTCAGTGACGGACGACATCGTGACTGTAGGATTTCTTGGAACTTGTTCGTGAACGAAAAGAGTGGCTTATGTTTTTGGTTGTGTGACCTCTGACTGCGAAAAGAGGGGATGCGAGGGAAGGCGAAGGCGAAGGGGGCTGGTCTCATTTTCACAAGTACAGTACGTTCATTGCATAGCTGACACTCTTGGTGGGTGGTTGGTGGTTGGTGGGTGGATAGATGGATGGATGGACGGATGGAATGTACTCTCTCGTACTCGTAATAACCTGCTGTGCGTGGAGTGGTGCATGCAGCATGCAGCCCAGCATGCAGCACTAATGATTTACTTGTACACAGGATTTTCCTATGATAATACTCGTAAAGCACCTTCTGTCTTCTGTCGGTGTCTACATGTCTACATTCCCTACCTCCCCGCAGCACAGTTGAAGAAGGGACATTTTTTGTTAGAGATAGACTACTGTTGTACTCTAAGTTTAGTGTTTTCTGGACCATTGTTACAAGTACGTATTTGTCTATTGTTAACTGCTAGCACGCGCACCACGCGCTTTCACTAACAGCCTTCTCCGTGCTCCTTGGATTTCTTCAATTTCATACCCTGTGCCTACCACCGTGATTTTAAAGGCTCCAATTTTTTTTAGGTCACAACTGCCCGCTACGCTCGTGTCAGACGAACCCATGCATTCGTCCCAAGACGTTGACGAGCAGCACCATTGCTCATCAGCATATACTCGAATTTCCATAGAAGCCGGAGCAGGGTTCCTGTCCTTAGCTCTAGCACATATTTTTTGCGCTTTTCCCCCTGGGGAGCAATCATACGCAGCTTCTACCGATTTCGTCTCGTAATTAAATTTCAAATCCTCTACACCCATGAAACTGTTTCCTTCTTCTGCCGTCAGTTTGAACACGTATCGGACGTCTGGGACACCATCGTCCTTCTGCTTCATACCCGTGAGAGTTGACAGAGCGGTATCAACCGAATTTATTCCGTTTAAATTTGCGTTGTCTGTGGATCCAAACGCATCGCTGGGTGCCTTCTTAAGTACAACCTTCGCGCCAGATCGCGCATCTTGTGGTTTCATCGTTGGTTTCATTGTCGCTGGAAGAGAAACTTTCCCCCCATTTCTTTCGCTCAGCATCTTCTTCACCAACGCCTCCAACTCATCAACACGCAATCTGCACTCCTTCCATGCCTTCCCTTTGCAGTCACCTACCGTGTAGCACCATCCATTGGGGTGTCCGGGATGCCGAGAGTCGCATCCGAAATAGTTCGTGTGCTCGTACCACCACTGTTTTTTGCATTTGCACGCCCCTGATTCATCGTGTTCTTCGGTGTTTTTTGTTGGGACCCCAAGTAATCGACGTCGTTTTTTATTCTTCAACTCGTAAGAACTGATCAAGTCGTGTGCGTTCATTGCATTATAGCAACTTCGCTTTCCCTTCCAAGGGAGATAACAAAAGCACGTGCTCAACCTACCATTCGTTTCGAATTTCACATCTTTCGGAGTAAAGGACTGGATTTCATCGGACCCAAACTTTTTGAACTGAACAAACTGGCCGCGAAAAGTTTCTTCGCATGCTTTTTTGCGTTTTGCGTTCAAACGCATGTTTCTTCGTCGTTTGTTTCTTCGCCTGTTGCGTCGTATGTTCCTGGGGCGAAGCAACGCGTTCATTTTGCCTGACCTAATCGCTTGAAAATGACCAACCCCTTCTTTGCCTAGAACTTTATATAGCCCTCTCTTACGCTTCAGCACTTTTCCAACAAAGCATACAGGCTTTGATGCTCGATCTAATTTGCTATATACTATGCAGGTTTCGCTGCCAATGCGTTTACGACGAGCAGTTACTTTAGCGTCATCCGTTGAACTTGAGAAAACGTAATGTTCGTGAGGGGCATATGGTAGCAATGATGTTGCGAAGATAGGAAGCGAGAAACTGCCTTTTGCAATGGAGTCTATCGCGTTTAGACCTGCGTCCTTGTAATAACCCTTATAATGAAGATTTACCGTATCACCATCGAAGTCAAATTTGACAGATGTAGTGCTCTTTGCGTTCACATACTCTTCGAAGGGCATACCCACTTCCTTGGGTACAATTGATATTAACATTGAGCCAATAACCATTCCGTTTTGTACTACTAATGGGAATTCCTCGGCCCCAATGAAAACTCCAGCTTCTAAATGAAGCCCCGTTTCGCGCATGTCACAGTTCAACCCTTTCGTGCCCATGAAGCATCCAGGGGGGGCAAATCTGTGTCCAAGGGGAGACCAACTTTTGAAGTTGTTGCATTCTCCTTCTTTTTCTTCCCCCCAGCAAATCACACTTCCTTTGTTCGTTTGCCCGCACGCATGGCTGGCACCTGTGGATACCTTTACAAACTTCTCTCCGTATTCGGGAAAATGTGGTTCGTACAGGCCGGTGTTTCCGTTTCCATCGTCTCCAAAGCACTCGATAGTACCTTTTCTGGTGACTGCGCATGCCATGAATGCAGAACCAACCGATACATCAGTGTATACATTGCCATCACCACCATCGGTAAAACCATTTGCGCGCCCCCCAGATTTCGGTTTACTACCTTTAGTAAAACCCGGTGTTCCTGAGGGGCCGCCCCCTCTAGGCCATATTTCCTCGTCGAGAAGCGTGATGCAATAACCAGTAGACCCCATGCAAGCCCCAGTAAACTTTTGCTTGTTATCCTTTCTATTTTTGACCGTTGCAGTGTTTTCGATGCACCTCAGAGAGCCATTTTCCATGATTGCACACACAGCAACCGATCCGGCACTGACTTTCACAACTTTTCCGCTTGGCCTCACAACCGCCTGCATAGTTCCTTTAAGTTCAGGTGGAATGTCCATGTACTTGCTCCTTCCATCCTTTCCGTGACCATCAGTAATGCACTCCACACCACCGATATTAGTAACTCCACACACCATTCTTGAACCGGCCGAGACAGATGTAAACCGACGAGGGGGTTGACCGTTCACCTTCGCTGGCGAAAAAGGTTTTCCATTGTCATCCCTCTTCACTGCGCCACCATAGCAAATAATTGCGCCGCTTCCAGAAAGTCCACAGACGCTATCAATACCTGCTGACACGTCAACAAATCTAGCACTTGCTTGATCCATCGGCTTCCAGTTTATAAACCCTTTCGATTTCATTGACCGCATGGTTTCGAGTCGATTTCCCCAGCAGTATATCCCACCAGAAACAGTAGCTAAAGCACAAGTGTGCGCAAATCCCGCAGACAGTTTCGAAAACACAACGTTTCGCTCATAAGTCGATGCGCCCGTGGAACGAAAATCTCGGATTACTCCAGTATATTGAGTTTGTCGAGCAGGCTGTTCGCCATCGGCCCCCTTGCAATGAACAGAACCATCTGTCGCCAATGCGCACGAATGTCTTTCGCCCACGCTAATTGTAGAAAAAGTGTCCCCTTTTCTTGGCTTTCGGTACTCTTTATTGTCGTGGCCATGCACGCCAAACCCTTGGCATTTAATTCGCCCATCGATCCCAAGTCCGCATGTCCTGTGATAAACTCCAACAGCTAGTTGTACAAAATGAGAACTTTGCGCATGCACGAGTGGTTTATATCCATTCGCTTCACCATAAACGTCCGAGCCCCAACATTCCACTGAGCCGACATCTGTCAGTCCGCATGTATGTGTGCCGCTTGTCTGGACACGGACATACTTTGTTCCTGACTCAGGTGATTTTGGGAAACCGAAATAAGATTTGTCGCGTCTCAACGAAG
>Ga0099797_101749_pt1 | contig 10724 bp, 15 predicted proteins | sample Uncmet_Sort48C_1_FD_89871 | JGI IMG/M metagenome (GOLD analysis project Ga0099797, IMG submission 89871) | Marine eukaryotic communities from CALCOFI LINE 67, Pacific Ocean - C012_Sort48C_1 | ecosystem: Environmental > Aquatic > Marine > Oceanic | place: Pacific Ocean: Monterey Bay | collected... | reverse complement strand
GATTTGTACGTTTGTACGTCCGGTACGTACATTTCTACATGGTGTGATGGTACGTACGCACGGATGCACGGCCGCAGCCAACAACCTACCATTTCATCCCGGAGGTGTCTATACCGGTATATTCCCCTTTCGGCAGTTTGATCAAACTGTTACAGTGGCATGCACGAACACGCCGGAAACACTATCAAGTGATAACAACGTATCAAAACAGTTGACGCATACAGTGCTTTCCTTATCTTCTTGACCCTCATATGGTGGAATGTGAAACGGGGAAGAACTTGTGAGGGTCGCGGCCGGATGTAAATATGTCTCAGAGCATGTTTAGTGGGGGCTTCAGGCGAGATGGAAGAACCTCAACAGGATAGCGGGCGGCAGCATGTGTGTCCGGCCCATTAGTGATAACCACTTCGAAGTTGCAATAACAAAACATCAACCGCCATGGATGGAAACGAGTATACGTGCCCACAGGGCGCACCGCAGGGCGCACCACAGGGCGCACCACAGGGCGCACCACAGGGTGGAATGGCTCAGCTACCTCAGCCTCGAAACGCCATAATCAATAAGCTAACGGTCAAGTTTCTTGATACTTACACGACGATTAATGAGGTATGCTTCTATAACCACGCTCCGTCACAGGGCTCCAGTGTATGGTATGTGTACATGTGAATGCTGTGAACTATTTAAATCTGTGTATGATTGTGTGTATTTGTTTGTATGAGACGAATGCATAAGAGTACTGTGAACTATTTGAATCTGTGTATGATTGTGTTTGTTTGTATGAGACGAATGGATGTGTACATGCGAATGTTGTGAACTATTTGAATGTGTGTATTTGTTTGTATGACACGAGTGAATGTGAACACGCGAATGATGTGAACGATTTGAATCTGTGTAGGTTTGTGTGTGTATTTGTTTGTATGAAACGAGCGAATATGAACATGCGAATTGAACTATTTGAATCTTTGTATGTTTGTGTGTTTATTTGTTTGTATGAGGAATGTGAGGAGTGCATGTGGGAAGTGTGGATCTATTTTTATTGAATGAATTACAGAACACTGTTTTCTCGGTATGTTTGTTTTTTTGAGGGTGGAATGTGTGCCGGGATGTGAAGTTTGTAGCAGATGCATCAAAATATTACTGGTCATCATACGCAATATGTTCACACTGCACACACACACACACACACAATCACAAACACAATAACACACCTATACATTACTTCTTTGTACTTGATATTGAAGGGTGGTAATCACTTGGGCATACATGTTAATACCACATGTACCCCTCCCCTACCATAAACCTCCCTATCTCTTTCTGTCCCGCCCTCGGGATAGCTGAGTGGATGAAAGTGTACATACGATACATGCAATAACACACCCTAAAAACATGTTAAACAATTCCATTGTAACTTCGTGGAACCTGTGCGCCACACTTTAGCGCTTCTATGAAGCACGAAGAAAGCAGAAGGAAGCAAGAGCTAAACAACAGGGAGATAGTGGTGGAAATTTTCCATCATCTTCTAAAATTGATGGTGAGACCACCCCTCAACAACCTTCGTGACTTTGTGTAGGGCTGTGTGTTTATGTATGTATGTATGTATGTTACTCTGTTGATGGCGCGGTGTGAATCGAGCCACTGTTTCATGTGTGTGATTGAGACTGCTTCTTTTGCATATATGTAATGTGTATCCATGCAAATACCTATACGTACGTACATATGCCCTATGTGTGTGCGTGTGTGTGTGAATGTGTGTGTACTTTAATGCAGAGGACCGTTCAAGGAATAGCAAGCAGTATGATTACAAGGTTGTACCAGGCGAGTTGTGGGATGAGAATTTTGGACGCTACAAAATTCGACGTCTCTTAGGACAGGGCTCTTTTGGCCAAGTTGTGGAAGCTGTAAATCTAGACGATAATACGCCCGTGGCTATAAAGATCATCAACAGGAAGCGTCAATATTACGAGCAAGCTAAGGAGGAATTAAGATATTTGAAGATTTTGAACAAACACGACTCCGAGGGACTAGTTGGTGAGAAAGTATTGGTTCGGCCAGCTATTGCCCATTTGAAAGTGTTTGATCTGTTGAAAGGTCGTGTTCGGCCAGCTCGTGGTTGATGTGTTAAAATGTCGCTCCTCCCGCCTGTTGGACTTTCATTGTCATTTACATTTTTCTTTTGGTTGGATATAATATGTTTTGTGGTTGCACAGTGAAACTGTACGATAGTTTCGAATATCGAAACCATCTATGCTTTGTCTTTGAATTGCTCTCATATAACTTATACGAACTACTGAAGAGATCGTTGTTCGAAGGAATATCATTGGTACTCATTCGTAAATTCGCTGAGCAGGTAAAAGTTCATCCGCCTTTGCATTAGGTGACATTGACTTTATAAGACTTGGTTCTATATGGGGCTCACATAGTTGTAACTCACCAATATCTATATATTATAGATATATAAATGTATTCACTTGGAGAGGGAAAGGAAAGGATCACATCTCTGACTGTGAAATACAATAACTTTTGATTGACGCGTACCCGCCGGGGCGGGGGCCGGACCGGGAATTCAATGAAACAAACACAAAAATCAACAAAAAGATATTGCATGGTTTACACTTTCTTGGTTCTGACCGGAATCGGATCATCCATTGCGACCTGAAGCCTGAGAATATTCTTTTACGAGCCCCGGGCGAGAGTCTTGTGAAGCTGATAGACTTTGGCAGCTCTTGTCGCGTCGGGAAAACGGTGCGTGTACTTTAGGCCCGATTCCACTTCCTCTTTGCCCAATGTTCCCCCCCTTTTTCTGTAACATGTGTATATGTATATGTATATGTATATGTATATCTTCCTCGGGCTAGCTGGCCGTCCATGTTCGCACACGAAAGAAAAAAGCCCATGGGGGCGGCGGGGGAGGAGGGGTGCCTTCCCTTATGTGGTAATCTGGCCTGATATGATCGTTCTTTTGTGTGATTGTATTATTTGTGGGGCGGGGGATAACCATGCTCAACACAACCCCCGGGTGGGCACGATCTTAGAAATTCGAGTATGTACAATCACGCTTCTATCGCGCGCCGGAAGTCTTGTTAGGCATGGCGTATAACCAGGCTATCGACATGTGGAGCCTGGCATGTATCCTTATTGAAATGCATACCGGCGAGCCCCTCTTTAATGGCAACAATGAGTTCGACCAGGTTGGCGCCTGTTTGCACATACACACACATACACACACTCTCTCCCTCTCTCCCTCTCTCGTTCTCGTCCGAAAGAGGAGAGGGGGGTAGGGGGGCAGGAGCCTCGTGAATACGTTCCCGCCTGTTACTGGTCAAAATGCCCATGGTTTAGGCTGAGAAACCCGAGTGCGTTCTCGACGAGGGAAGTTCGGAGAAATACACAACACTCGTAACGAGTGCCGTGGATGTGCGCCCGGAAGAAGGGGAGGGGGGCAATGGCACGATAGGGCAGGCAGCATACACACACACACGTATACATATACACATACACATGAGGATTTTTTTTTCTGAGTCTTGATATATATATATATATATATGTATGTGTGTGTGTGTGTGCATTTTGCGGTGCGTAAAATGGGGACTCCCCCAAGCTTTGTAAAATTGTGGAGATGCTGGGCATCCCCCCGCAAAAGCTGCTCAAGTCGGCGGCAAGAACGGACAAATATTTTGTCATCAACTCGGAGGGGAATTACGAACTTCGGCCGCCTACCAACGGGGTGGTAAGTGACTGTTTAGTGGTGATGTTATAAAACATAACTTACTTACGTGCTGTGGCAAAGCAATTCACACCCAAAGAGCATCTTTAATTGGTATGATTACCAACCTAGTGATAAGTGATATCTATTGTCTTCGGTCTGATAAGCCTAAAAGGAGATGCTGATAAGATTGTGGACAATCTTCAATACGTCTGTGAACAAAACCAATTTTCATTTTCGTCTTTTTTGGTGTTTTTTTGTTGTCTTTGCTGCCTTGGTTGGCTCGACACAGTCATACAAGGCGCCGGGTTCAAGAAGTTTGCAGAAAGTTCTGCAGCGTGCAATGGGACGCCATAAACACAAGGTCAACAACATTGAAGGGCCCCTGTTTACAATGCAATCCCAAAAGTTCGGTTCACTTCCGGTCGTGATGTCTTTGAGACGTCCCTTTCCAGATGTAGTGTAACATAGGAATATATATTAATGGGGAAGGCTTTGCTTTCCCCTTTCCCAACAAGATTGTGTTCAAGTTCCATTCACGTGCTACACTTATATATTGTGTCATCATAGAGAAAGCTCACATGAACAACTGTGTTCGTTCTTCAGATGTGTCGTTGCGTGTATACTTACTTAACTAAAAAACAACAGAATTTTTTTATGAATGAATTCCAAAAAAAAAAAAACCTCGTCGCGTATCTAACTAAAATGTTTGTGTGTGTGTGTGTGTGTGTGTGTGTGTGAAAGGCGGGGCACTCGGCGAATGACTACTTGCTGTTCATGGACCTTGTTGGATCCATGCTCGTCTATTGCTCTGCCGTCCGGGTCAAGCCTCACATGGCTCTTGCGCATCCCTTTTTTACACAAACGTAAAATATATACATATACATATACATACACATATGAGTATAGGGGCAAAATATGATTTTACATATACATATACATATGAGTATAGGGGCAAAACATCATGATTTGATCCCAATTTTCACAGGCGAAGGATTTTTTTTTCCTTTTTTCATCCCCCATTCCACGCCTTTTTTTTCCCTCACAAACGGAGGGCGCTGGCGGAGCCCCTACTTTGGAGCAAGTACAAACTCGATGGAACCGACCTGGTACAATGCCAGCAGCGTATTGTCATTGTCACATAGTATCTGTGATATCTGTGTATTGTTCAGCCAAAGTAGACCACTACAGCCACTACCCACTACTAAAGCTTTCAATCACTCGAATCGAAGCAGGATAGGCTAAGAGGGAGCCATCACAAGAAAGCTAGAAAGGCCGTATTCTGGGGGGGGGGCACAATATTGCGCTATAGAAATCACTCGACTCCCATTCGTTGAAAAATCATATATATCCATGGTAAGCCACAAATGCTGGTGCTGCCTACGCCGGGGCTGCCTGGTAGCGGGGTTTGCGAGGGCTCTCCGGACAGCCGTGGACTGGAGGGCATTGCTGCCGTTCCAGTGCCACTCAAAACAACCGTATCCTTCCTGTCTGCATTCATTCGTGACACTGAGTGCTCTTGTCGCCAACGATGTAACAGCAAACGAAAAGGCACTGGATGATGATGAGTGGCAGGGCTGGCGACTGCCCCGCTTAGCACCGAGTCACTTCGTGCGGCAGTGGAAGGAGACACGTCAAAGGAGACACGTCCTCCTAGTATTCTCTAGTGGGTGTCGACCACGCTTGGGCTCCAACACCGGCTGATGGAGTGGAGGCCAATGAGGTGAACTCCACGTGTTGGTGCCAGGTGGTGTCAGAGATGCGCACAAGCGAGAGACGGGGCTGGTCTACAGGGGAAAAGGGTCAAGTGCAGGGGGGGAGTATGACGTCATCACCCAGCAACAGACAAGCACTCTCGCCAGGGACTGGACGTGAGTGACCTCACAATGTTGGGCTTTCAATCGCAGTGCCAGCACCTGTTCGACGATTGCGCCACATTGCCGCCGGCCAACGACTGGACTGAGCAGTTGCATTTCTTCACCTTCATCTCTGGTTGATCGAAATTGACAAAGTTATTGTTCCACGCAGGGCCCCCTCATCTCCAGATATCCAGACAAACTCTCGTGAGGCCGTCCATAACAAGACAATGTACTGAGGACTTTCCCGTCCGTCAGGGAGCTTTTCAACGCGGTCAGGTTGCGACTGAAGAAACGCACTTGCCCCGCAAAGCCCACGTCCGTCGTGGGCGGGTCTGCTTGCTACTTCATGCTGCAGGCAAACTCCACGTTGGGTGTGCATACCACTCACGTTGTATGACTGGACATAGTGGAAAGGCTAACAGCCAAAGCCGGGTGGGCTTGTGAGTGGTCGGCAGAGCTATGAGTCCGGTCCTGTGGGCCAGCTGGAGATGGCCCTCCCATTGAGCGTCGTGGGGCATATGCCAGGGAATGGAAGGGCGGCCCAATCGCCCAGTTCGAGAGAAGCTGCACCATTGGCATGCGGTGGTGGTTTCGTCGGACCGAGAGGCGCCCATATGATGAGACCACTGTCGTGATGGTTGCGCGCCGTGTCCAAACAGTGAGGGAAGAGGACCTTGAAGTATGGGAACCTCTTCAAAAAAATGTTTCCCAAAGTAGACGAGTACGTATCTTATATATTCACTACTTAGCAACTAGAAGAGTGCATGATAATGACAAGTAATGTGAATGTATAGCTTGGTTGCACAGATATAGGCATTGGGGTTCATTAAGATTTTTCAATATTATCTCACAATTCACTCCTGGAATTGTGCTAGAGTGAAAAAATCCTTCGCCCGAATTTTAGCCAAACAAATCATGTTTTGCTGCCCCTATATACTTACACATATGTGTGTGTATGTATGTGTATATCTTTATGTATATAAACAGGCTTATATATATGTGTGTATATGTGTATGTATATGTGTATGTATATAAACAGGAAGGTCCTTGCTTTGAAGCATCCAATCAGGGTACAACAAAAAGATAGAATCCCTGCAAGCCGAGCGTGGCTGGGACAGGATATGCTGCATTGTGAACTGCTGTGCATTGTCTCTTTCCCTCAAGCAAGACAGCGCGTAAAACTCAACTTCAACAAAGCGGCTACCGCCTCACACACATACAGATACATGTATGCATGCATACATGTACATGCATACATACCCGCACACACACACATACATACATTGATACATGTATATGCATACATATAAATATACCCACACCCATACCCACATGCACACCCACATACACACATACACACATTGATACATGTATATGCATACATACAAATATAGCCACACCCACACACCAACACACAGCATGCCCACACACATGCATACCCACATACATACATACCCACACACCCATACACCACGGAACTGCCGCACGCCTTGTAAAGCAGTGACATATTCGGTAGAATACATACATCGTCTCGACAACCGGTGCTTGGCATGGGAACAGTGACATATGCGGTAGAATAAATACATAGTCTCGACAACCGGTGCTTGTCATTGGAACGAGGGTACACGCATTGCTTAACCGCATCCGTGGACGGACCTGCAATGGTAACGTCGAATCTCCATTCAAGCTCCGTGTATTGTGGTGCTCCCACGTGGCCCACGTGGCGCCGTCCCCAGTTTTCTCTCGTAAACGCATGTGTTTTGTCCTCCACCCTCAAAGTCACCTCCGCCCAGGTTTGGCCTCATGGATTCCTTTACGCTCCCGTATAGCATGAGAATCAAAGCGAGTGCGTGCGGGTTGCCACTAGAATATCGGTATTAAGTTTTTTAAGGTGTTCGGTATCTGAATATCTGACTTCAGATGTAGATAATATATAATACCTTAGTACATTTTGTTTGATGCTTTATTTGAATATGAACTATAAAGACGATTGGAGAGGTAAATAGCATGTTACACATTCGAATTCAAAAGTGTTCATTGATCGAAAGCCACCAATATTTGTTGGATGGGATCCGACCCCTCTCTACCAATCATGACGGACGATAGGGGGCCGAGGAGTGATGAAGAAAAATCCGCGCCTTCCCGTCTCTGTTGCGCTTGTATCCGAATGTGTATTCAACCGTCTCTTCGACACCGGTGGTTTTACACGTGAAAACATACTGTCCCATTGCAATCGCAACCTTGCCATTTAGATCTATCAAATGGTTATCGAACACCACATTCGACCACCCTTTTCCTCCGTTGATTGCAAAGCCCTTGTCCTCACTGTGCTCCCCACCAATGAAATAGGACATGGCCCCATTTGCTGTAGGGCGGAATGCGGGCGAGGTAGCTTTCGTCGGTTTGAACAGGACCTGGCGGGCGCAGACGATGGAAGAGATCAAAGTTTGTTTTCATGTTTGGGTGAGAACGACGGTTGTTGTTGTGGGTAATGGGGGGTCGGGGGAAAGTGCCTTACGGCAAGGATTCGTTCGGCTTCGCTCGGGTGCGCGATATCTGATGCCTGATGTGTGGTGTTAATACAAGTACAGGCTCGAGTGGATTAGAAGGGGATGAGACCTGTGTGTGCCCATAACCGTAAAGCTTATTGGCGGCAGAGACGGCTTCCTTGGTGTAGTCACCATTGTTAATGTAGACGTCACTGATTCGTGTGATTGCTTTCGCCCACTCGGATTGAAGATGTTCGACTTCCGCAACGGTAACATCCGCGTCCGCTTCAAATGCATCAGAACCAAGAGCTGGTGATGATGATGACAACATACGTGTGGTGATAGAACGCATGCTGCGATTGAAGCCGGTGCGCAACATGACAACTGTCAACAGCATGGCTATTTCGTTGTGAACCCGTCGAGGGTCGAGGCCGTCAACTCGATGTCGTCGACAATAAGTCAGGACTTTGTGTTCTGCAGACTGCCACCACCCTGTCTGCAGTCTTTGTTTTTCTGGTTTTTTTGCGCGCGGAAAAGTTGAAAAGTGAGTGCTGACCGAGCATCGCTCGGGCCTTGAGTAGACAGACCTCTAGACCCTCTAGTCTAGTCTATGCCTCTAGGCATCGGCCTATCGTTGCATAAATTGCCTTCGCCACATACTGGTCTTGGTCATTAAGCCATGTTTCGAACCTTCCATGAACCACCCCCAATGTTGTTATGACCCATGGCTCCACGTACCCCATCCCCCGTTTCTTGTATTCTTTGGCTTTCTTCACAGCTTAGTTTGTCCTCCAATAGTCTATCCGTCTGTGCCTTCACTCTGCGGTAGAGTGAGTGCCTGTGTCCTCCAGTTCCTGACCCTCATCTCGAGTCCCCCCTTGTTCTGTTGTACGTCTCCATAGCTGTCTTGGAGTCTGCGTGAGGTCTGAGTACATCTGGACTGCTTTGCTGGTTTCCTTTGTCGGGGTGATCTTGAAGTCCGCCCTCACTCAGGCTGAGTGTGGGTGTTCGTCTCGCTTGTAAGCGTTATTGGGTTGAGGGTGACAGTGTAGGAGTGGCATAGTTCTGCTTTGATCCTGTGCACTCATGATGCAGCTGTGTCATTTGCTGTGGATGTACTATTAGTACGATGCGCACTCCTTGGCATGTTCCCCCTTAGTTCCTGTGTTCCTTTCCGCACTTCCTACAGAACTTCGTTAGCTCGTCCAGTAGTACCAGCATCCTGCTGCGTATTCGGAGTAAGATCATCATTGAGAGCTCTACTAGAGAGAGTCTACTACCTGACTAACGGGCCACCGGCCGGTGTACTGAGTAGTACCCGTAACCAACTCCGTAACTAATGAAGCCGCAGCAACACTACGTACTACGTCCGTACCGGCCCAGTAGTCGCAGGGTAAGTTTTTAATGGTTGTACTAGTAATGATGTTGTCTATGTGCTTTCAATCGCATTTTCCTTTCAGTTAGTTCCCTAGTGGTGGTGCATTGACCATCGCTCGGGCCGGGCCTTGAGTAGGCATCTGCCTATCGTTGCATCAATTGCCTTGGCCACATAGTGGTCTAGGTCGCTTAATTACGAGTACTTCCCCAGTCCTTCAGTTTTACTCACCCGAATAGCACTTACACTCCCGCCGTCGGTCACCGACGGACTCACCGACATCACTCATAACTAATGACTGACACAACATCAGAACCGTTAAAAACTACTACTACCCACTCAGTAGTGTACTACTACTAATTAGTACTAGTAGTAAGTAGTAGAGTTGGTCCCCTTAGTTACTCTCTCACTCAGAGTCCAGCGGTACCTGACTAGACTGCCGCTGAGTGCGTATTGTGAATGTTACGACCGTTAAGAGCCCAAGGTGCCTGGAGTGGGCGGGCTCCAACTGAACTAGTAGTAAGTTATGGCAACACACTCACTCAGGGCCGGGCCGGGGGTTTCCATGATGTTGCTAATAGTGAGTGAAGTTTTAGTTGTGTAGTAGACCTAGGTCTAGACCGACTGAAGTGGACTAGTAGCCCCCTAGTGTCGACTACTACTACTACGATACAACATCAGAACCATTAAAAACTAGTACCGACTACCAGGTAGTAAACTAAGTGGGCCGGGTCTGTCCAGTCGGTTCCCATCATGATGCTACTGAGTGAAAGTGAAGTCTTCGTTGTCGGCCGGGTGCCAGTGAGTGTGGACTGACGACGTCGGTACTAGTACTACTACTAGTTAGTTAGTTAGTTAGTTGGCTTACTAGTTTGCGACTTAGACTGACCTGACTACTCCCGGCCTACTGACAGAACAATTGGGGGTCTCGTCGAAGGGGGGAGTGGAACCCATTGTTCACCGCCTGCACGATAGAATCAGGGAGTTGGAGGAAATGTCAGGGAACGATCGAACGAAGCAGGGCAAACGTAATATCCATATGCTGGACTTCAAGAACGCCTTCAATACAATCAGCACCAAGGCACTTCTACAACTAAGGATGCCGTAAACACTGTCCGGATCTAGCGCAACTCGCACAACATACGCTGGGCAACGGCCCCAGATGGGTCAGCATGGGCGGAACCATCATACAGACCAACCAGGCCGAGGGTGTGCCTCAAGGATGGGTCTTCGCACCACTGCTTTTCTCCATCGGCATCAGAGCCACTCTCGAAGCATTCAAGGACAAGATCCTAGCA